>Ga0123352_10011361_pt1 | contig 14024 bp, 10 predicted proteins | sample TergutLab28metaG_FD_89700 | JGI IMG/M metagenome (GOLD analysis project Ga0123352, IMG submission 89700) | Labiotermes labralis P1 segment gut microbial communities from Petit-Saut dam, French Guiana - Lab288 P1 | ecosystem: Host-associated > Arthropoda: Insects > Digestive system > Gut ...
GTGGGGGGGTGGGTGGGTGTGTGGTGTGTGTGGGTGGGTGGGTATGTGTGGTGTTTGTGTCTTTGTGTGTGTGTTTTTGTGGTTGTGTGAGTGCCTCTACTATAATATTTGTACATTATTTTATGAATGCTTTTTCAATAAATATTCCTTTTTAGATTTGCTCTACACTACATGTTGGAAACATTTTTTATTCTAAGAAGCATTGAGTGAAGTAATATCATAAATACTCATACAAAGTACCGTAAGATCTTGTAAGGTTTTAAGAAATTTGATCTTATTTTATATTTTCGCCACTAAAACCCTGTGTACGCCTCTCCTCTGCCCCATATGCGCCACATGCCATGCCCATCTCATTCCTCTCGATTTGATCACACAAACAATAATGGGTGAGGAGTACAGATCATTAAGCTCCTCATTGTGTAGTTTCATCCATTCTCCTGTTAGCTCATCCTTCATATGCCCAAATATTCTCCTCAATACCCTATGCTCAAACACTTTCAGCCTACCTTCCTCCCTCAATGTGAGTGATCAAGTTTCACACCCATACACAACAACAGGCAAAATTATAATTCTGTGTATCTTAATCTTTATATTTTTGGATAGCAAACTGTAAGACAAAAGATTCTGCACCCAATGATAGCAAGCATTCGCTGACTTCAATCTGTTCTTAATTTCTTGAATATAATTTTGATGTGTTCCCAAATATTTTAACTCTTCCACCCTTTCAAAGGAACTACTACTAATCTTCATACTGTGACTTTGTCTTGCATTCTGATCGCGATGCGTGACCATCCACTTAGTCTTATCAGCATTTACGTATAGTCCAGTCTTTTTTCTAGCCACTACCAAAGCTTCTGCCTTTTCCTTTATAGCACTGGAAGGTAGCACATTCCTCCAAAACGTTGGTACTATCTAAACTACCAGTGCCATTCTGGAAGAGTACTTAGAATGCAGGATGTGTGTGACTACCAAGGTTTGTATATTGCAGGTCCATGTCAATGGCAATCAGTACAAACCCAGTGTGACAAGTCCCAATAAGAAGCAGACCAAAGTAGAGGCTGCAACTATTTGTCTCCAAGCTCTAGCAAACTGCCTTCTTGAATCAACTTCCCTGTAAATCATTAAATGTGTTCTGTCATGCAGCTGTATCATAGTAGCTGTAAAACATGTGTCTCCAGCCTTTTTGTGGCTATGGGCCATACCCATTATTTGGGTTGGTTTGTGGGCTGCATGTGGAAAAATAACAGTGATATATCTGACCATCTAAATTATTTTTATAGTATATACATAATTTACCAACGTGGCTGTGAGCTGCATGTTGGAGACCCATGCCATAAAATGTCTGTCCTTACAGCCTGTTTCCTGTGGCCACAAACATCTCTTGGAAATGTTAGTGGGTAATTCACAAGTTCAGAGACATTACGCATTCTCCAGCATGGACAGCAGCTGCAAATATATTGAATGAGATGCTGCAGACAAGCAAAAGTGCGTGAGCTGCTATGGGGTTTGGTATGAGGGATAGAAAATGGGGGGGGGGTTGTATAACCAGTCTCCAGTATGTGTTCGCTGCATGTATAGGGCCAAATTTTTCTGAGGAATTATATGTAAAAGTTCCCCACACTGCCTGGGATCAAACTTATGGACCACAAATATTACAAAAGAAAACATCTTTGTTTCTCTACATACATTAAAAAAATAATTATGCAAATGTGCAGATTTGCTTAAAGTTTATTTGCTAAATTTTATTCTGATTCATCCTTTTGCTTTACAAAGTCCTGAATACAAATGAAGTAATACCATCAAACAAAACACTATATTTGTCATAAAATGCAGCATATACATATTTACACATTATCCTACCGGTAGAAATTCCCTCCTTAAACGCAATTCAATTTAAATGGTATTTTTCTAATATGCATTGACTGTGCCTAACAAGGACCTGCTTACTCTTTCTACAAAACCAGCATGTTATGAGAATGTTACATGGAGGCTACAATGTAGCTTCATGCTCTTACTTTTCTACCAAATTATGACATAATTTGAATGTCTGGTTCTTAATGAACAGTCACTGATTGCTATACAAACTTATTTTCAAAAACTTGAGTTCCCATTTTTGACAAGAATGAACTGAGTTTTGGTTATGCAACACTGAGAGAGGGACATATGTGAAAAAGAAAGTGAACCTTTCAAACCTACATCACTGTTGCACCCAACCTAACCTTGACTCCTGTATTTATACACAGTAATACAAGTCACGACCATACCATGCACATTTTTCTGTATTTAATTCTTACCTAAGTGGATGTAGGTGTTTCTGAAATTAGGCTCCTAAAATATGGAATGACCTCAGTACTTGACACAGTGCTGATAAGCAGCACCACCATCAGCAATGTGTGTCAAGACTGACCAGTGTCCACTGCATATTTTATCTCAAAACATGGTACCAGAATGGGCACAGGGACAGTGAAATTTTCTTCCTGCCACGTGAAGAAAGAATCACTTCAATGTTTAAGAGTGGCCAAATCTAACAGAAGGAAAAACAGTATATTGGTACAATGACAGGTGCAATGGCTTATGAAGTAGCTGTTGACCATCCTGTCTACCTTATTCAATAACCTGTGTGACAGTTACAGTTTACCAAAATTAGTGGTTTCATAGCAGTTGCTTGTTCATTAATGAAGTTACCTTCTGCCGGTGCAACATGAATGCCTCTCTTCTACCTCCACAATATTGCCATCAGGTCACCCCTGGTCCCTTCTCAAAGTCACCCCATTCATTTGATGTTTGTTGGACCGCGCATCATTATGATAACTGAAGAATAAAAACCAACTAGATTCCACTTATTATTTTATTGTAATTCTTATAGGCTCAGCATGTTTCAGGCAATACATATCGAATTACCAATCCACTAAGGAAACACACTACACACAAGAGAACACTACGATCACCACGCATAAAGGATCACAACTGTTAATATTAACAGAAACACGTTACCAGCTACAACCAAGCAACAAAGAACTTCACACAGAACATACACCGCTAAGAACCATAATTTTACATTAATGCTACCCCCTCCATCTTTACAGAACAAAACGACCAATGTGGTAATCAACATTATAGTCGCGAGCTCCTGATGATGGGCATAGCAGTGCCTGAAACATGTTCAGCCTATAAGTACAATAAAATGATAAGTGGCATCTAGTTGGTTTTTTATTCTCCCGTTATCACTCCATTCAGTTTCATTTTCTCTCATCCAAAGTCCTGTTTAGTAAAGACAGTCCTTCAAAAGTAAATCCTTTTTTGTGTCAGATCATCATAGAGTTGAGGGGAACAGAAGAAATCTTCATATGCAGTTTGTGATAACATCCCTTTACTGCAACAGGCAATTACATCACGTTGGCATGTGCTGCTGTCAGGTGTTGGGCTGAACATTGTCTGTCCTTCCTCAAGTACACTTTGATGTTGTAAGTGTAACCAGTGGAGTTGCACAGTTTGCATATTTTCATGCCAAACCATTTGTATTTCTTGGCAATACACTGAGTGAAAACTGCCTTTCCTTTGAAGAGAAAAACAAACTTTTCTGCTGCCTGATCTTTGGAAGTGTTGTAAACTTTTGAAAATATGCTGTATAGAATTTCCAGTAGTTTTTGTATTTTCCATAGTCTGTCCAAACTTTCTTCCATCCTGCCAATTTCATTCCAATTGCCTGTGAAGTGTGAGAATTGAAGGATGTGTAAACATGTCTCATTTCATCATGTAGCCCTAGAAAGTCATGTAAAACTGAACTGCTGTTGCCCAGTGGTGCTGAAGTTCGTCTGACAGTGTGTGTTCGATTTGTACTGAAATTGCCAGGAAAACAAGCATTTGAACTTCAGTTATTTCAGGTACAGAAGAAGGTTCCTCATCAAGAGCATCTCAGAAGCTGTGGGTGTAGCAATTAGTTTGCACCACTAGTGTTGTGATCATTTATGTGAAATACAATAAAAATTGCTAAGTGGAATGCAGCATTGTTCTTTTTTCCTATATGGCAAGAAGGTGGTGGCCATTGCAGGTTTGCTGGCAGTTGGGTCTGTTGATCTGGCCCACTCTGTTCAACTTGTTAAGACTCATGTGGGCAATGGAACATGCTGTGTAGCTGCTCTGCAAGGATGGACATGCCTACCTTATATGCAGATTCGGTAGAACTGCTTCACAGCCCCCCACTCCCTCCGCCCTCACCTTCCATCATCACAATGTTACTTTTGCCTCGTCACTGTTGCCATTCAAAATGACTTCATATATCTGATTTCGGTTCAGTAACCTTGATTTATTGAAGGGTGGAAAATTAAATGTCTATATTCAGTACTGCCTTTAATTTGAAGTCCGGAAATTCTGAAAGATGAGTAGAAAGACAAGGTTAGGGTTAGGTGAGCATGCTCTACTGGCAGCTGTTGGTGTTTTAACAAGCAATGCCCCAGAATCATACAACTTTTGAGGTCGCCAACAACACAGCATGATGTGCCACCACTTCACACGACTTGGCGCAATGGATGAACTGTTTAATTGTTGTGGTTTTATAATATATCATATTCACGTATGCGACAGAAAGTCCTGTGTACTCTCGAGTATATCATGTGCAATAAAAGTATACTGCTAATAACAGGCACATTTAAGAAAAAAAGCCAGCTAGGGTATCCCTTTCAAAAAATTTTTACAAGAAACTACTAATGCAATGCATGTCTCAATAAATACACACCTCATGCGTTTTCAAAACTGATTCGGCTTTCTCAAGGCTAATGTTTGAATGCACCAGCTGCAAATTGTGCAAGCGCGCTCACAGGCATCACCCAGGTGGGAGTCAAATCTGTTACTTTTCACTGTGAGTATCTTGACGGTGAGGGTAAGTGTAGATTTTATATATTTTGTATTACATTCTATGTACATTCTTGATTGCTACCAAATTTTTACAAGATTCGAATTACATTTTTTTATAGTTCCAGTTATGAACTGACTTCAGTTGCCTTGGTGGAGGAACGGAAGTTAAGAGGAACAGGAATTTGCGGGTGGATTTGACATGTTTGTGTTTGGTGCATGCCGCTTTTGTTAGTGGGCTTTTAAGGTGTCATTGAGTGTAATTAAGGGGAGAAAAGTACGGCATATGAACTGTAGTATTAACCTTGGCTACGCAGTCTACTCAGCAGTTGACTTTAGGTAAGGCAAGTGAATTTCTGTGGGTGTGAGCTAGTTGATAACCTCAAACATAGGTACCAGATTAAACCAGTATGGTAGTTAGCTACTGACTTTTATTTTAAGTGCATTTAAATCGGGGTGTCCGCCGTTTATTTTGTTATTCATGGCGAATATTCAGAACGCCCTTTCGTAACCATAGCAGTTAATTGAAGTTAAACTCTAACAACATAGCAAAACTGATCTATTTTTCTTAAATGCGGATGCTGCACAACAGAAAGGCTATTTGAATTATTTTAAATCATTCCTAGAGGTAAGAACTGCTAGTGTGGTGGGAAGCAGGACCGTCGCTTAGAGCCAGCTCTGCTTTTAACAGTGTCCAATGTATGAGCGTACTGAGACATTGTATTTTGTAATGTTTAATTCATTTCTGGAGTTGCTGAGGTGAAGAATGAAAACATATATACATCATCTCCTCATATATGTCTGTGTTGTGCACAGGGACAGATTTACCTTTTTTATGTAATTTGTTTCCTATTTCACTGTTTGTAAAGTGTCCTGTGGTTTCTTGTGTTCAGATTATGGAGTGTTCAAATGTCCTGGTGACACAGCGCAAGAAGACAGAATTTTCATCGATGGATCATCCCAGGATCAGAACCCCCTGCTCCTGTTTATAGACAGCACAACTCACTGGCCCTGCCTGAAATGAACCTTGTCACAGCCTGCAGCAGCCTTGTAGCTCTCATTAAGTACCTAGAGGTAAGATATTAAGTGAAGGCAGTATGTTTTGATGGCAGTGTGGTGTGATGGTAGTGTTATATGGTGGCAGTGTTGTGTGATGGCAGTGTGGTGTGGTGGCAGTGTGGTGTGATGGCAGTGTGGTGTGGTGGCAGTATGGTTTGATGGCAGTATGGTGTGATGGCAGTGTGATGTGATGGTAATGTTATATGGTGGCAGTGTGGTGGGATGGCAGTGTGGTGTGGTGGCAGTATGGTTTGATGGGAGTATGGTGTGATGGCAGTGTGGTGTGATGGTAGTGTTATATGATGGCAGTGTGGTGTGATGGCAGTGTGACAAGAATAATGGCAATGCATACAAACACACATCTATAGATCAAACCTGGACAGTATGAATGAATGACTGTACAATAATCTCAATACAGATGTTGATAATCTGTGCAAAACAAATGTAATACACAAATGTAAACAACAAAACACAGTCCCAATATACATTTTACACATATGTTCTAAACATTTCAGATGTCACTTTTGATAATGCAGAAACATTATTTCTAGAGTTTGGTTTGAATTTTAATTTGAAAAAAGAATGAAATTTTGTATTCATAATTGACACTGACAGTGCCATTACACAGCTTGTTGTAAGATTACACAATACTTGTAGGTTTTAACACACAAGAAGATAAGACAAATTACAGTGTTTAAAAGAGCTAATAATATTTTACATAAAAGGCAATCACAAGTAAAACAAATTTGTAGCAACTATTTTAAGGGGAGCTGGTAAAGAGAGCAGTTGTTATAATCAAAAGGAGAGGTAACCTGATATGCTTGGGTATTATAATTGATAGTGAAATACAAAGAGTGTAAAAGAGCCATGAAATATGAAATGAAGTAATTAGATATTTGATTCGTTGGAGATTTTATGCCATCTTGTTGGTGTGGTCAAATGTTATGACCGTAAAGGATTACATGCTTGACTTGTGGTGCCAGCTGGCAGCTGATCGGTTTAACTTTGGGCAGTTTACTGTAACAACACTGTAGCTCACATGATATGTTTGAATGGATGCTGCAGGCATCTCTGCACTAATTCTGCATCCACCTCCTGAATCTGGTACTGCGAATCGTCACCTGCTTGTACCAGGACACATGGACCACTGTCATGCTTCACAGGGACACGAGTAACCAAAAAGAAGGATTACTGGTAATGCTGTAGACTAGATTCTGTACCTTGGTTGGGCCACTGGCCTATCATACTGATGAGAAGATTACTTGGATTAAGTCACAGCTGCCTCCTTCTAAATCCTTACCTTATCACCATTTATGAATCGCACTTCAGAATTATGTTTTGCATGTTTGAATGAATTGCTCATGTAGTTATTTATGGTTCATATCTGCAGGTTGCTGGCACATTGTCTCCGACAGCCAGTTAGGGACTGCAGTGACATTGTGGAGCGTCATGATGTCATGCAGGTGATCCTGCAAGATGCAGACATGTGCTGGATGCTGCGAGATGAACACCTGCGCCACATCTCTGACCTGCAGGCCATTGCCGAGAAGCTGGGATGAAGCAGGCTGGCTTATATGGCTGGTATAGGTGTAGTGGAGATCACGTAGCATATTTACATGTACTGTTGAGTGCGTCCAGACTTGCAGTGTGTAGCCATATGGGCCTGATGTACTGCACCACCTCATCTACCGAAATATGTGGAGGCTGTCTTGAATGCAAGCAGTACAAGTAACTGAACAGAAGAGTAAAATTAACAACTGTAATAATCATCAAATAAAAGAAATGATTGCGATTGAATGAGAGTTACTTACTTGCATACACTGTCTCATGACACAGGTCATTTTATGTATTCATGACAGAATCGAGGAATATTTGCAAACCTCAGTCCTTGTGCAGTGAGGTTGAAATTTTATGTGTGTAGATATTGTGTGGCTGTGTATTGGTTCAGAGTTTGCTGTGCTGGCTGTCATTAGGCAGACAGAAGACAGGATGTTGTGCAGTTTAATATGGTAGGTTCTTATTACTCACAGACTGCGGTATATGGGGTTTTGTGACTACCCATTTTAATACCGCTGTTCTGACAGTTCATGACTTGTTCCACTGAATCGAGGTGAGTCCGCCGGTCTGGCAGGCATCTTCCTTCACTCTCTTGCAATTGTACAGATCAGTTCTAGGCTCAATAAACCTGTGCCGATTATTAAATTAGGTCGTTGCCTTCATGCGTCTTGGAATTAGACTTCCTGAATCATTTAATGTTGTCATGCTGCAGGAAATATTAGTATTTAAATAATAAAAAAAGCTTTCTATGATGTTTAATTTATTGTACATTATTATTACTGGTGTTTCAGAAGTTCTTGGAGTCAAATAGGCATTTCACATTTAAAGTGGATTTTGATGTGTTGTACAGTTTGAATAGTTACAATTAGTCACAAACACTGTGAGCACTGAAGGACAGTGGCATTAGCTGTGGGTAAGACATAGTTACATGATGTTGCAGCCTGCTGTGCTGGTGGAATTGTAAGTAATGGAGGAGAAACAGAGGGGTGTTGAGAAAAGTATGTGCCATCCCCATTGCCATTTTGTGCACCATGAATCTTAGGTGGACCTCTATGGGACTAAACCTGTGCCACCGTGCTGTGAAGCTCACAGGTAACTGTGTCAATTATGGCAAGTCAGATGTGCAATTCATACCAGATGCAGTTCAGATTGTGACCTGATTGCCAGCTGTTACAGTTCTGTCCCATAGTGTACCCAGGCAGATGGTGGCATAATGCCGGTCAGTATTTTGTCTGAGAACTGCTGTTTGTTACTTGTTGCTGCTACTTTGCTGTATGTGCAGGCAGTCACCTGAGTGGGCGGTATTGATACAACAAACATTCCAACAAAAGTGGCAACCAGCAGCTGTCAGATACAATAATGACCCCACACCTTCAAGTGGAACACCTCTCTCTAAATCCGCATTCCTTGCAGTTGACCATCTGCCTCACTCAACTGTACATAGTCTGTTCATTTGAATCAGCAGTGTTCATTAGCACAAGCTTCTGTTGTTTTACCAGTGTGTGTGTGATACTGTCCACTGAATTGCTTCCGGTGTGGACTGCAGCAGGATCTACCAAGCAGTGGGTCATCTGCCACAGCTACTGCTATTGTTGGCTGCACATGAGAATTGTCCTGCACTGGGATGCACGTTTACTGAGTCGCTGACTGACTTACCAGGTGATATGCAGGATCTTCAGCAGATGGGGTAGTCAACACTGGACATGGATTAGGTGGACGATAGGGAGTTCCTGGTCAAAACCAGCTCTGATGATGACCCGCAAGGTTTGAACCTAACATTCAACATTCTGAATTTCATACAGCATTGTTACAGACAATAAGTCAACCAAGGCATGAGGCTAGCGCTTGCCTCCCTGGAGTGCTGAGGTTAGGAATGAATGAAGCTTACCTCTGCCCTTCCTGTCTGCCTTCATGGTGTGGGGAGAGACAAATTTATTTCATCCTTACTTTATTACCCTGTCAGTCACCAGTGTGTTAGTGAATGATAGGATGAATGGTAAATGATGAATTCAAAACAAGTGGGAGTAAGTGGTTTTGGTCTAATTGGAGGTGCTGTTGTGACGTTTTTGTGCAGGAACCCCAAATAAACTGCAAAAATCATCAGTCAGGCTGGTCTTAAGGACAAAGTTTGAACTGGTTTCTCCTGAATATGAAAGTAAGTGCTACCTGAACGAACATTTATTTGCTAAGTCTCAAGTCTGTACATTCCTCCAATGCTGCTGCTACTATCACCAGTTTTACTGCAGTGTTCCTTACATTGAGTGTCTGTGTATGTACAGTTGGGTAATCTGTTCCTATTACAGTATTTCTCTACTCTCCTTTTTTTATTTATTTGGTTTTCCCATCCACATTTTATCTTATATAATACTTTCTTGAAGTTTCTGTATTCTAGTATCTTAGTACAGTTAGCTATGTTCTTACTGGTTACCTCCTTATTGATTTTCAACCAATTACTGCCCCAATTTTTTCTCTGTATTTTTGTGTTGCCACTCAGTTCAATGACAATTTAATATCTTTTCTTCCCCTTTACTTACAGGATGCATTCTCCTTTCCACTCCTGTCACACTCCCATCTATTTGAAATTTCTTGTCCCACTTTTACCTTTACAGTATAGCGATGTATATAATCTTCTTTTCCCCAGCCATCCTTCATTTCCAAGTCGCTCAGATAAGATTTGATATATTCCAGGAAGGTGCCAAATGCTCCTGTTCTCCATCAACTGATGAACAGTCTGGAGGAGCGCATAAAGAAGCAGTTCACACGAGCAACCAGTGCCCTGTGTCTGGAGCCCAATAAGTCCATCAAACTGGAGTCAAATATGCAGATGGGCTACTTCTTTCAGCACACTCTTCAGGTCAGTGATATTGATACCTTCAAAGTGAGGGGGCCCTGACCCATTTGGGGCTGTTGTGCCATAGAAATAAAATGTTCAGCGCACTGTTGAATTTTAAATATGCCACATTTCAACTGTATTGCTGTACAAGACATAATGTCAGTGTATATAGCGTAGCAATGGAACTGGCTGATTGTGCAGATGTAATACTGTGCGCGCAGTTAGCCAGAAAGTACCGATCTGTCTGTACACTGTGTACAAGACCAGATATTGACACTAACACAGTGTTAAAATGCAAGGCTTTCCAAACTACAATCACATCCCACCTTCCATTTCTACACTAACTTTGTACGGTTCAACAGATCGGTTACTCTCCCATTTTTATCGCCTTTTGTATACGTTGTGGAGAAATGTTTAAATAAGTATGTTGAGTTTATCAGATATAGCCTCAGAGATTCATAAAGCCTCCATGTTCATAATTTTAGACGTACAAAGTACATCATTTACCCATTATGTTGGTACCCTTATGTTCTGTGTCTTTACCAAACTTCACCTGCCAAACCAAAAACAAATTAATTATGGCCATCAGAATGAATTACATAGACATATATCTGTTGGATGCCATATTGCTATTGCATACTTTGGACAGGGGTGCTTAAACTTTGTCTTTTGGCAACAAGATTAATTTCACGAGTTGGCTTTTTGACCGATATTGCAATTTTGAATTGATAATTTATTTAATTTTAATTTCATTTTAAATCTATTTCAATTCATTTCGCATCCTTTACACATTCAGTGTATTACTGTCATTAAAATGTAACTGACCGGTGCGCACACAGATTTTTTTATTGGGATGGCGACCCTGAGGCTAAATGCAATTTATGTTGTATTTTAAAAATTGATACACCACCATGTATCACGTATAATTGTAACATATTTTAATAAATTTAATAATCTGTTTCCACATATATGTCAGTAAAGGGTGTGGTCTGGTACAGCGATATTTGTCTAGTAATATTTTGCACATACACTTCGTTAACTTCACCATCTCTTAATTAATCGTGCTCACTTTATCCTTTATAATTGGTAAATACCCTCAGTTCCCTTTACTCAGAACCTTTAGTCCTCTTACCTTGAAGAAAGTACAATGCATCGAGAAATTGGCGCATGAATATATGTAGCAACCAGACAAAATGAATTGCCACATTTGTTACCTGTTTAGTGCATTAACCCTTATACTGCTAACGTGGAGAATATAGTGAGCTCCTAATAATGCCAGCAGATGGCAGATGGGATTTAACTCGGCGTTTAGAGGGTTAAGGTAGAAAAATCGGCCCTTTTATGCTTAGTCTGAGCAGTGAGTTATACACAGATGTAGGTGTCTTGGTACATCACACTCTGTACACAGCTGTAGTCGGCATGGTTTGGCCACTGCTAGGCTCACGTCAGAATGGCCAGGCAATACATACCTGTTCCAAAAATGTTTACCCTGTTGGCAGTACGCTGTCTATCGCAGTGTGATGCTGCGTCACTTTATCTACAGCTCTCAGTTACATTGCAGTTTGTTAGAATTTTCTGACAATCCATTTCGCTCCATCCTTTAAAAGAACCAGAAATGTCATGCGAGTTACAGAATAATGGTTTTGAAATGGAGATAAGAAAGGGTTCTAGCTGCATGCACTGTGCTTCCTCCCTTACCAACTTACCTGTTCACCACCTGTGATAACAGGGATCAAGTTAGCTGCAGAGATAAATAAAAGAACTTTCTTCCCAACGTTACGTATTTACAGAAAGACTTTTTTTGTTTCATTTGAAGGTTTCCAGAACTCTCCAACTGTTTATGCTTATAACAGCAGCATGTAATTGAGTATGAAATATCGATGAAACGATACCGAAAATAAAAGGACGTACTAAAAAAAAAGTATTGGGAAAACACCTTGTCTAAGTTTCACTTTGATCACCACAAATATCACCTGAACTGTCCTGCAATCGAACCCAGTTTAAGTTGTAACCAGCTGGAGACTGAAATCTTCCAATGTAACACACTTACGACACTTATTCAGAGAGTAAGTACTGTTCCGCTGTAAAAAAAAATTGAGTAAGCTTCATATAAAATTTTATTGTTATCAGATTCTACATTCTTCAAACCATTTTTCCGCATATTCACCGCCATTATTGAGGCACTTATCGTAGCAGGGCACAAGTTTTTGTATACCCTCTTCATAGAATGCGGCCGCCTGCAATGTTAGCCACTACTGACAATGTCATAGAGTAGAGTCCTTGAAATCTGAGGAAAGTGCAGGGACAGATCAGAGATTGTGAAACGTCTGTCGTCACGCACTCTTTCGTTGACCTTACGCACCAAATCATCATTCACCAAAGATGGACACCCACTTCGCGCCTCATCGTACATGTTCTCTCGTCCTTCATTGAACATCCGAACCCATTTCCTAACCATGCCATCACTCATTGTATTGTCACCATACGCTTGACAGATCTGGTGACGAATCTCACTTGGTAGCGAATTCCTAATGTTCAAAAAACGAATTACAGACCGTATTTCACAGTCGGCGGCCCCTTCAATCATCTTAAACGTGTTTAACGCGCAGGAACAAACATAAACATAACATGAATTTCATGAAATGGCATCTGTGGATTCTCAATTGATAGAGGAAGTCACTGCACATGCACAAAGTGACAGTCTAAAGGATGCGCAAGAGATATGCGCAGACGGTACTTACTTTCCGAATAACCTATATAAATTCCGTGCCATCAGCACAGAAACCGTTCTTCACTTTCATTACGAGAAAAGTGGTTATGTTATTGAAAGGAAAAATTGATTTGTTGCTGAGAGGCCAGTAAAACCTATACAGTGTGTGTGTGCAGAGTGGGGTGGAGTTTGTTAGTGTTCAGCAGGGGTGGAGTTTGTTAGTGTTACAGCAGGAGAAATGTAGTGACTGGGACTTTGTGAAGTTGCAACAGTTTGGTCTTTTGCGAAGTGTGACTGTTCCTACGTGTATAAAGGGTTTGTCTGTGGTAATGCTGACAGAATTATGGTTGGGGGGAGTTAACAGTGGCATAGCTAGGCCTTTTGATGGCCGGGACTAGCAGTAAAAATGGCCGCCCATGGCAGAAATTGTGAACTGTAAATATCGCAGTTATTCATTAAAATTCCTTTTATTTATCTCATCAACTTAAAATAGTTTGAGCTAAGACAATATTTCTTTACATTAAAGATATCTAACTTGCCGGCCATTCTTCCACCCACTCTGACCTGGTTCCTAAAATGTGCTCTACGGATCCCAAAGTATCCGCTACCACTTCCCAAGGGATCCATCGATACAATTTTGTAATTCCTTTCATTTATATTTACTTTTTTTTTTGTTGAAGGAATGTTTGTATAATATAATCACAAAATTTACTTGATGTATGGTATGTTTATTTTGTATGACTGTAAGTTTATGTAAATAAGAAACTCCCTGTACCCTGTGCTGTAAGGAACATCCACAATTTTATTGCTCTCGTTAGATAAGTATTAATCTTTATACACACCATTAAAAGTAGCATACTGTACGGAGAGCTGCACAGTGCAACATAACAACAGAAGAGCCTACTTGCTCCATATAAACACCCCTATATACTGCTGCACAGTGCAACATAACAACAGAACAGCCTACTTGCTCCATATAAACACCCCTATATACTGCTGCACAGTGCAACATAA
>Ga0123352_10011362_pt1 | contig 14024 bp, 10 predicted proteins | sample TergutLab28metaG_FD_89700 | JGI IMG/M metagenome (GOLD analysis project Ga0123352, IMG submission 89700) | Labiotermes labralis P1 segment gut microbial communities from Petit-Saut dam, French Guiana - Lab288 P1 | ecosystem: Host-associated > Arthropoda: Insects > Digestive system > Gut ...
GTGGCGGACGCTTGTGAGTGCGGTAATGAACCTTCGGGTTCCGTGAAATGCAGGGAATTTCTTGACTAGCTGCAAACCAGTTAGCTTCTCAAGAAGGACTCTGCACCGTGGAGTAAGTAAGTAAGTAAGTAACTTTGAAAACAAATTCTAACCTAGAAGCTGCACCTCTTTCTTATTTTTTATATTAAATCCTCTACCAATCCTTTAGCAACGTCACTGCAGCAGCAACACTAACAGTCGTGACTTTACGTAAATCACATTTTGATGCTCTTTAACTTCATTACGAATCAACTGATGTCGGGGTGAGAGGCTGGTGAAAGCATTTCGGTGAGTGAGTGAACAGAGTCACAAGGCGTTCGCTGTCAGCTGCAGACTGCTGCCGTTTGGACGCAGTTTATTGTCGTCTCACTGTGTTAAATAATACAGCTTCATGAACAGTAATAACGAATTGCGTCCGTCACCGTATACAAATTGAAAGATCGTGCCGTACGTCATAAAACATTACGTTACATTCCCTGAGTGCAGTCCGCCTTTCCTTTCACCCTGTCAGAATATCCAGTTAGTTAAATGTCGGACCCAAGAGAAAGCAGTGATCTCGTTGGCGCCCAGACCGGGACATGAAGTGGTGCCGTCAAAATACCGACGACACAGTGCAGTAACAGGTGAAGGGCCGGGTGATCCTTTTACCTAGACGCATGTCGCTCTCAAAATTAGAAGAATTACACCCAGGAAAAGTGAGCGGAAAAGGTAAGAGCAGGGATCAGTTAGAAACCTGGTAATCGAACGTGGCTGGCTAAACAAAGAAGTAAATAACACCTTAAACGAATCCGACGGGCTAAACATGTCAATGGACAGGATATAGACAAAGTTACGTCATTCCAGCTGACCAAGTATGATATCGCAGCCGCACAGCTGGACACACGATACCGCTGCTTTTACTGACGGGATGCGAACATGAATAACAGCCGTGGACGAAAACGGATAAACCCTTCGGTGGGCTGGAGAGCTACCTGTTTATGTGTGTGTGTGGGGGGGGGGGATTTGCATATGATTTTGAAGCCTACGAGTGGACATGGACGAAAACTGAAATCCTCAAGACCACACAGTCCATAAATTCTCATGAACACTCCGGTGAATCTAACTGCAACCCCTGCCTGAAACCCCCCCCCCCCCAAACGGGTCAGACTTCACTGTTTGCATGTTTACATTTACTACTTCAATTGATTCGCAACACCAAATCTAGCGGTGCGCTCACAGCTAAACTGGACTGCACCGTGTGGAACTCGGAATGACGTAAAATTCTAAGACATGCACATTTCGACGCTTTCTACGACATGAAACGTCCCTGCACACATCTAACAGTTCTTCATATACTGCGTGTCCCTAAAGGTCTCCGAACCTCACAGCGAGTGGAAACAGACAACAGAATGGAAGAAGGGAATTTTAGCACTAGCATCTAGTGCAGTGCGTTTGGAAATGCGAAAAAAAAAACACGCACTTTCTGAACGTCTCGGACATTAGTCAAAATATGTAACTGCCAAACATGACCAACTAACCAACTAACTAATTCCATGAAGCATAGTCAATCTTCCGACGCTAACACATAAACAGCTAATTCATAAATTCCCCACATTTTATGTAACCCCTCGGTTTACTGCCACATTCACAACAGCCCTAAACTCGTCCCTACCAACAGCCAAATCAAACCAGTCAACGTCCTCCCATTCCATTTCCTTCACATCCATTTTAATAATACTCTCACAACCACGTCTTGGTCTTCCCTCTGCGAAATTTTCTCCCCATAGATATCACATGCCCTGCCCATCTGATCCTCCTTTATTTGGTGAGGAGAACTTATCATGAAGCTCCTCGTTATGTAATTTTCTCCCGTCTCCTGTTACTTGTTCCACGTTAGGTCCAAATTGCTTCCTCAACACCCTACTCTCAAACACCCTCAGCCCACCTTCTTCCCACAATGTGTGACAGCAAGTTTCACACTCGTACAAAACAAAGGGCGAAACTACAGCGCTCCACATTTTGATCTCCATACGCATTCTTTGGTCGCAGACGGCAATACAGCGCAACAGAAGGTAGCTTATAAGTACACCCGTGTCGTGTGCATGTACTTTGAAACATGCAACACCGACACGGACACCAAAGCATACTCTCCTCCAACTCACGTGTGATCCGTAGGGTCACTTCGCAACGAGCTGGTTCGCCCACATCGCAGAATCGGCAATTATTCAACCTCTACCCGTCCCAACATGCACAAAAACAGCTACAAGTTATGTGTCCCGCTCGCCCGTGTGATTACCTCAAACTGCTGGAAAGTTCAGTAAGAATTTCACAATCTTCAGTGTCTTGATTCATCACAAAAATATTATGTTATACACACTGTTCATTGTATGAGGTATTCTGACATTTGGAACGTTGCGGGAGTTGGCCATGTTCCCGCCTTAAGGCGACGGGCTGTCATTACACTGACATCACAGCTACTATTTTTCAAACATCACAACAGACTGTTACCACCAGACACTTAGCTGGTACAGTAACCACTACACCACATATCTATTTGGTTAAAACGAGCCCTGCACGATATAAAAGCAGCAGTAAATACAAAGTATCATTAGTAAAGCCAAGTGTCTGTCCCAGAAACTATTACAGCTGTCATGAGGATCCTTAGCTACCGGATGATGGATTGTTTCACACGTCATATTCAAATACCGGGCTACTAAGGCCAAACGACATAAACGTGTTCGAGGTTGGAGGCAGAAGAATATAATTCTGTTGAAACATAAAAAGCAAAATAAGTCAGTCTTATGCCTGTAGAAAGCCATGTCAGTAACTTCCGACAGAGCGACTCAGTTCCTGTTACACATCAGCACACGTCACCAGATGACTGTGACGGTGGGAAGGTGTCTAATGTACGCACAATGATCTCTGTATGCAGTACCAGCAGAAAATACTTCGATCAGGTTGCACGCACTCTATGGCAATATCCCGTCTTCGATTCAAACACTAATTCTTCTCCCACGGACATGGGGAAGTGACCCCGGGGGATATGAGGTGCTCACAGCGCTGTGCGGTGTTACTGAAGACTGATTCTTCTGGTAATACAGTAATTTATCCAGTCAATAACACAACATATATTGGTAATCAATACTGAAAATTCTGCGACATGTTTCGGTTCACAGGACTATCATCAGGCCAAATACAAAACGCAGTACTTCTACATTCAGCTAGGGCGCACAGTATGGGATGCCATACTGTTTACAGCTTATATTGACATTAACCCTTAACCTGCTAACGTGGAGAATATGGTGAGCTCCTAATAATGCCAGCAGATGGCAGATGGGATTTAATTCGGCGTTTAAAGGGTTAAGATCAAGTTTAATTCTGTTAGCCGATGTATTATATATATATGTGTGTGTGTGTGTGTGTATATATATATATATATATATATATATATATAATCCTGTCAGTATGTCTTTGTTAAAATGTCTAAAATGCTATATTACATTATGTATTACAAGTATAACAAGCTCTTGTCGGATGGGGTTGTTCATGGTTGCAGCTAATATCATCACTTCTGGGCTGTGACACTGTCGTTGTGTCAGTAGTTCCTGATGTTGCGGCAGATCGCCGTGCCTTCGTCTTCTAGGAGTTACTGACTGCTTGACCCCTGAAGATGGCGGTAATATGATCCCTCGAAACGTCAAGAAACACTCACCCAAGGACACAGTGCCACTGCCCAGGTGAATCCTCATCTGAATGCAACATTCATCTTACAGCACACCTCCCAAATTGTGACGTTCTAATTCCACATTGATTAGTAACATTTACACGTTATCGGTGAAACTACGAAGTCATTCCATCGAGGGAAATAAAAAATCTGATACAAGAACACTGTACAGGTGTCTTGAGAAATGTGCGCACGTATTTAGAGAAGGAAAGAACGGCATTCTACTAAGAAGAACATTATACGCATCAAACCGGCACTTACTAAACCAGCCAGTATACTGCAGGTGTTCAAAATCACCACCGTTGAGTTTTGTGGCACAGCTTACGGCAATGAGCACACTGACAGGGGGCCACCAAAGCTGCTGCCGGGACGGCTGCGCAAAACCGTTCAAGTTGTGGCAACAGCTTCTGCAGTGCTACTTGCTGTTTGAAATTCACACGTCCACCATCTCTGCACTTAAACCACATTTCCCGACCATCCATCACCACTTCCAACATGCATTTACGCTGCTTGAAACTCAAATCACACCTCCGCCATTTTGACTACTTGAATCATGGGAAAAGTTGCTGTGGTGTGCCATCTGTTTGGTTCCGATCACACTACGCAGAGTACTTGGAATTCGATGACAGCGCGGAAATTGGCACATCTTTAGGGGTCGGCGCATATGTGTCACAGATAAGCCAAAATCAAGTAAAGCCGAGAACAATGACGGTTAAGACCACACTACGCACAATACCTCGAATTCGATGACGTCATAAACATTGGCACATCTGTAGGGGCCAGAGCGTACGTGTCACAAATAAGTCAACATCAAGTAAAGCCGACGGCAAACTCAAAATCTGTAAAAATGATTACAAACTACAATATAACAACGTTGTTCCGGCATACGTGAACTGCGAATCGTGCAATAAATTCGGAATTGTAATTCATCCAAAGATATTCTACTTATGGCGCATTATAACTGCAATACAGCATGGATACTCGAAACATTGCCTGCTTATGTCACACTTGGGTCAGTTTAAGTTTCGTGTTATATCCAGGTATTTAGGTTAAACATGTATAAAATCAATAGATCCCAAGTCCTGAGCCTCAATCAAGACAAAACGTACGGTAAATGTAAACCAGGCATCGTGACACTGTCACTCGATGATATCAAAATTGCAACCCGTATACTGTGTTATGTACAACTTCACATGCAGAACGCAGGGAAAAAAAAAACTGCTGGTAACACGAGCGTTACCACGTGTCAAATCTGGTTAAAAAATAGAGGCTGACAGCGAACGTATACACATGCTACTTTGTAGTGAGTAAGATGATACCATATTGATGCGGGTGTGGGATAAGAACAGCAATACAGCCTGCCCATGTCGCTACCAACACTGAGGATAGAAACGTCAGATTTTGAAATTTTAATTAGAGCTGATCTATTGTCTGTACAGTACAGCCAGAAAAATGAAACCGGCCACATTAAAATTTGTCAGGCTACAATGCACAAAATCAGTAACCAGGAAATAACACACGACCACACGGAACTAATCCAACAGAATTATGGGAACTTAATGAGGTCAGGGATATCGAAAACGTAATCGACACAGAGGGCTAAAACTTCACGATAAATGGGCGTCCCAGTTGCACAGAAATTGCACAGAATAAAAAAAAAATTAAACACACGAAGTTTCCTGATTGATCCATAACACGAAGGGCACTACGATATTTCGAAACGTCGGGAAATCTTTGCTCAACGACACGGCGTCACATCCCAGAATGGGTGGAAATCATCAACAATACTGCTGCGAAAACCTCAAATTTCAGTACATATTGCGCTCGAAGAAGGAAGTGGGGATGAAGTCTACAATTCGCGCTGTAGGACAAAATGGAAGTATGACTAGCTGTAGCGAGATGGCGAGTTGACGAACACAATGCGTGAAATATGGAGGATAATATTTATTTACGTGTGCTGCAACATCTTAAAGAGTCATTGGGCGTGACATCTGTATTGTTCCTCCCACACAGGGCGTCCATCCAAGTTTCATATTCCCCTTTTACACATGCACAATCCCGTTTCTTCGTTTAACGTGTTGAATTTCATCGTCACGTGACCAATCACGTGACCAACGTCCCTACTAGAATGCCATATGGCTGTCTTACCAATACTGTCAAATTGACAGGACGCACGCCGACAATAACTTCACTTCTAAACTGAAACCTCTCTTACGATGTAAGTAGGGGTATTAGAACCGCGCTCTTCTGGGTTATTACGCAGCGAGTAGTGGTAATTTCTTACCGAGAAATAACCACTACTCGCTGCGTAATGGCCCAGAAGAGCGCAGTTCCAAGCTACTTCGCGGCGGGCGCCGCAAATCACGTACGGAAGGGGTGGGCTACTAACGCGTTAAAACAGGCTGCCAACAGCACGCTGTCTTGTACTTCAACACGTCTTCGCACCGAGCATAACAGCACATTGCTTGTAACTTTAAAAGAATACAATTTCAGCGCTTGTAATCGAAATATTATTTGTGGGCCCCTAAACTCCCTCTCCAACTCTGCTACTGCTAGGGCCACACACTGGCTTAGTTTCAGCGCGTGTGGCAAGTATCGCCATTCGGCTTTCAGTTCTTGCGCACTTTACGACGTCAAGCTCAAAGGATGTTTTGGTTCCGACGCTTGCGGCATTGCGATTTCCGCACTTGGGCCTGGGAACTACTTCGAAACTCCTGAAATGTCAAGAACAAATGCCAGTCTGCATCAGTTCTTTCGACTTCCTTCTTCCTTCATCAGCACTTGGCTAGCGAAAGGTACCGCCAAGCAACCAAGTGCTGTGTGAAACACTGCACATTCTCAAGCGTGCGCATTTGACCATCAAACCAGATGCCAGTGTCATAACTTATCACGTTACACAGTGTCGCCCTTTCTGAATTTCTTCTAAGTGCCGCGCGTATTTTGGATTCTACGACCCTTCTCAGCAGCTACACCCGATGTCAAATCACAGCAAGACAGAGAGCCTGGTAACTGGAAAGGACAACAGACCAACAGCAACAGTAAGGAGAGGGACGAAAGAACACAACAGGCCAACAGCAACAGTAAGGAGAGGGACGGAAGATCACAACAGGCCAACAGCAACAGTACGGAGAGGGACGAAAGATCATAACACGAGTGCCAATTCCGTACAGCAAGGACTCACAAATTTTCCAAAAAATCCAGGAGCCACGTCAAAATCCTGGGAGCCAGAAGAGCGACAAGAAATGAAAGTGTCCAAACTGCCAGCACAAAAATGTTATTCGCCACCGTACAATATTTAGTGGTCACGGCAAACTGGGGCGCAGGGTTTGTGCACCCTTGCTACTTATCATTTATCAGAGGCTGGAATTTTCGTCCGAGACACCGGACATCCTTCCAGCATCGTTCCTGTGTGTTCTGTTACAACACACTGCAACAAGAACGTCCAAAACTGTCAGTTCAAGTTACGAAATAAAAAAAAAACCCTCTCATGACAGTACAACCCTCTGGGTCAAACTTATAATTCTAACACTCCAGGAGGGCCCAGGCGGACAATGGAGGTAGAGCTCTACCCGTTCTTTAACATCGGTACCAGATGGAGAGGGTGGTTAACATCACGCCCCGGACGCTTTAACCCCAGGGAAAGAACCCGGTACCTGGATTGCATCCGGGACCAGTCAGGATGGGTGCGAAAGATCTCACCCACACCAAGTTTCGAACCCCGAACCATCCAGCCCGTGGCGAGTCGCTATACCGACAACGCTATCCGGGCCACGTCACCTCTAAAAATAGAGAAATGTAAACTTGTGATAAGTCTACAGGATGGACCCGTCCCTTTTGGAAACGCGGCAGTGTCTATCAATGCAGGCCCCAGCGAATCTGGGACTCACGGACAATGCTCCTCCGCCATGCCTGTGGGTACACGACCATTCTAGCATGTTCCCTCTGAGTAAATAAGGTGACAAAAGGAATGCATCTTGCCTAAGTCAAACAGTTTTATGTAAAATAAATATTTAATCCAGAAAGCTGGTTGGAGACGAAAAGCAAAGACACACAGACCTTAGCACACGGTCCACGCACATCAGCGCAACGGCTCCAGTGATTTCACTGGTGACAGCGACATTACTTGCAGACAGCGATGTGGAAGGCGAAGACTACGAGACTGCAGGCGTATGTGTACCACCATACAATCAAGCAGTCTTTCTAATCAAAGTAAAGAAATGTTCTTTGAGGTACAAAGTGAAACTTACATAAAGTGTTAATTTTCATTTTGTCTATGCGTTAATCTTCTATCTCAACACGTCAGTACACCTACCGTAACTTAATGACTGAGGCCGTGGTGCACAGACCAAGATGAGGAGCTAACAGGTCCTTATCTAGTCAATAAATGCCCCGAAGTTTACATAACCTGAAGGTTCATCACCGTGTTCACAACAGCCCGCCACTTCTCCCTACCGTGTGCCCGATGAATACAATCCACGTCCTTCCACGCTCTTCAAAAGCCATTTTATTATCATCCTCCTACCTACGCCTACCTCTTTTAAGGCAGTTTCTTTCCTTCACGTTTCCCCACCAAAACCCTTCATATGACCTTCCGAAATTACAAAAATTCATAAATATATACGAGTTCGAATTAAAACCGGCTAAGGCATTAAACGGCTGGTAAATGCCGGTCGGCGATTGCCATAATCAGACTACCTCTAGGCACATCTGTGTGCCTGCCGACACCTCGCAATAACAAGCATTTTAGGGACAGAAGCACTGGAGCCTCTCCCCCTGCCGGCGCGATGCTACTGGGTTTCAGAAGCATCACAGTGATTCACTCGAACTGTCTCTGACGGACCGTCCAGGACACAAACTGTAAACAAGAACACCCTGCCAGAACTTTCTATACTTCTGATCTTATAGCGCGCAGCAAATATACACACACAAATAAGTTCTGACTGCCAAAATGCGGGTGTCCCACGCTAATTTTATTACCCTCCGACAACGCCAACAAAAATATCCGGCGTGGTCACCTTTTTGAAATTATATCACGTTACGTGAACTGCGTCCATCCGGTTGATCAGCAGCAAGGTTCAAAGCAGCTCAGTCGTAACGAATTTTATCGGTTGGTCCGGTGTTGTTAACATTCGGTGGGTACACATTCCAAGCCGGGCTAATTTATCGCGTGTGCAATTATTTACATTGCCAAATGTAATCAAAAGCTGAGTCTCGCCTGAAAATGAACAGACGTCAGTGTTGGACAAAAGAGAGTGCGGACAGCAGTTCGTAGTGACATCGGTTTACCATACAATGCTTCGGGTGGGCGGAGGAAGACTTCAGGATGGGAGTTGGCCTGTTCTCTTGTCCGTGAGTGTCATGTCTCGCAACACAACACACAACAGCACCCGTCCTACTGCCTTCAGCTTGCAGCTATGTGCCCCACAAGCAATTACAGTCTTGCATCGGCTTCTACTCAATCCCAAATCTACATAAACATCAAATCACACAGCTTCACACTAAATGATACGAATTTTTCACATTTCAACCCAAACTCAAGATTATACAAGTCGTTCTTCAGAGGCCTACGGGCTGTTCCAACTTTCCGCCCACTTCAATCACACGGAACAATGCAACGAGCGATCGGTCGGTCCGGATGAATGCCACGCGAATCGACGTACCTTTCCAAACGTCAAACATTCACTTATCAGGGTCCAGGCCAGCCATCGGGCCCATTCTCCAACCTCCTCGCAAAAGGGTACTGGCAGCTGTTCGCCCACAGATAAAGAGGAAGGGCCGTACAGCCATAACTTCGCCTCCAATCTCGTACAAAGGCTAATGTTAAGAAATACTAATAGTTCACCCCCACCCCCACCCCCGCACGACACATCTGGCGAAGTAATTGGTTAATTAGGCGCAGGAGGCCTCCCGACGTTAAATACCAAAACGCTTAGCGCAACTTTAGGACCATAAAAATTTAGGGCTGAAATTTCGGCAACTCCCTTATGGTTTCCGAACTCTGTTAACTCTCTAAACCACGGTGGTTACTTTATGTACCACCAGGTTTTTTTTAACATTCCAAAATTGCGCGTTCTGCCCAGTGTGTTTGTGTGTTTTGTGTGGATCTCAGAACAAGCGGCGATTATTTCCCTATACAGCATTAACCGACTGGTTTTTATAACCGAGACGGAGTGTGTTTACTGCGCGGTACGGACTGGATATTTAAATATAAATCAGGTTGATTAAATAAAACTTCTACGTTCTGCCCACACAGCTGTATTTATGTGTTTTTTATTGATCTAAGAACAAACAGCGATTATTTCCCTATACAGCATTAACTGACTGGTTTTTATAACCGAGTCGGAGTGTGTTTACTGTGCCAGCACAAAAAGAATGCAATGACAGATCTTACCTACCTGCACTGTATACAGATTTGTGGCCCGATAAAGACTTCAGTTGTCTGCGATAAAGTGTTTAACACTGACGACAATTTTACGATCTTTCCAACCGTCTGGACCCGTTCGCCCAACGACGCAGCATCCTTCGCCAAAGACTAAATCTGCAACAACACCGGTGCGATAACCTCCCAGCTCACAGGCGCTAACATGTTTGTCTAGGACGCCCACACTTGATAAGTAGTTGCTAAAATTCGGCCAATAAACATCCGTCCTATCAGCTGTGAATACGCAACACTACGGTAGCACGCATTAACACTGCACTGTCCGGAAAGTGGCGCCTGAAAAACAGATGGAAATTTGGTAAAAAAAAATTACTGTTCATTCCCCAAGTTCCTTTTCAGGAGCGTTCGCAAAAATGCGAAAAGCGACTATCAGCTTCGCCATGTCCGTCCGTCCGCGTAGAACAACTCGGCTTCCACTCTATGGATGTTCATGAAATTTGATGTGAGTACTTTTCAAAAATCTGTCGGCACAAAACACTTCTCATTAAACTCTTAACACCAGTACTGGATACTTCACATGACGACCTACGTACATTTACTGTACCTCTGAATCCTTCTTGGAATGAGAAATGTTTCAGACAAAATTTGTACAGAAAATCAAAACATGTTATGTGTTCAATTACGTTTCCCCGGAAAATCGTGCTGTTTACGAGATACGTGGAAAAATATGGTACAGCCAGACAGGTCACAGATGACAAAAAAAAGAACGCATGCGCTTTGCGTGCTGGATAATTAAGGTTACAGACATACACTGAGAATACGTAATAATTCTGATTTTCCACAGCAACATTGGTTACGCGAACGCGCCTCAGAATAACGTTGTACGTAGAGTGCCTCTCTTGTTTATTTCGTGGGTGGCTGAAAAATTACTCAAGCTACTGCAGACAAACGGCCAGCCTAACCACCCACCCGGTCAGTCTATATGAACTACGCATGTATTCACACTCGTACCTCCTTACAAGCAGGATGTCACGTTTCTTACTTATGACGAGCTTCTTGTTAGCTTTTCGTGCCGATCAAATTGGGCTCTACGTGTGAATTATCACAACGCCACCTCAGTAAACTACAAACTGTGTGCTAATTGAACTTTGGCTAAGTAAAATGGATCACAATGTGCGTGCACGAAGAAGCCCCAGTACGCTGCATGACAAGCGAACAGCGGGAAGTTTTTATCTGACAACTACCGGCTGTTACTTCCTGTCGGCTCCTTTATAATATTAACATAGCCACTTATCCGACCGCCCACATACGGGGGTGGAAAAGATGAAAGGAGTGGCAAACGATAATTGCCAGATAAAATGCTGGCCCTCCAGAACGAACACAACGGATCGTTCGACTACCTTGTGGTAAAGTAACGCAATAAACCGTCAGTGAGGTGACTTCCCGGTGGGCCGGCCGAGTTTCAATTCTCGGTAGCAATGTGTGTCTGCGCTGCATCGTGCAGACCCGGTCTGGCGCTTTCGCAGCATTCACTCCTCGTCAATGTTTGGTTTCCGGACTGCAGCGGTCGGTTCCCTTGGTCTGGCCACGTCCCCATACCAGCGGAACCCTCAACAGAGTAATTCACACGAACTCCGTGGAGCACAGCCCTTCATGAAATGCTACCGGTTCGTCAGCTGGACAAGCAATTCCCCACACATTCCGAAACCCGAAGGTTCATTACCGTGTTTACCGAAGGCCGCCTCCTGTCCCTATCCTGAGACGATTCAACCCACTCCACACTCTCTTCACATTTAAGATTCATTTCAGCTTTCCACAATGCCACGGCACAGTGAAGCTAAACGCGGACCTCTCCATCTTGTCCCAAGGTCTGTGAAGTGTGCACTTGTGCATGCACATCCCGTACGGGTGTTGGTAACGCGATACTCACACTGCGCAGCACTCATAAAATGAGCTGACTGCGGTAACTTGAATTATTGGACAACAGATCTGTACACACCATAAGGAGGACTGCAATACGAGACGCGATATACCACTAAACGCTTCGAGCAGCGACAAGCCCAGAAAGCTCGCAACTTGCAAGAGTCTCCAACTCATGAATCATACTGCTGTCAAGCTGAAAGTCCCAAAGCTTTTTTAGACTTCAACCGGATATTTATATACGTCACAGACACCTAAACCCCGCCCTTCGCCACACACTTAGAACTTTCCCCTTAGGCACGTCTCCTGGTATACTTAGCAACCGGCGGGCCGCGGACCCCCCCACGTGTCGCCAAGCTACCTGACCGGCCATGCGAATACCCATACCTTGCGCCTCCACCGTGTGCTCCGTCGCCACTCAACCTCTCTTATTGCAGTCGTGGACGAAATGCGACTTCAACTGCAGTGGTTCTGAGATTATATGTACTTACTGCGTGAAGACTGAGAAAACAAACAAGACGCAACAATCAGATGTTTATTATCAACTAGTCTCAACATGTTTCGGGCATCATTATGCACATCTTCAGGAGAACAAAGACCGAGTGTTAACTGCATGTGGTGAGCTGCGCTGGTTGCGTTGTAGGATGTGAGCAGTGCTCGCACCCTACAAAGCAGCGCCTCACAACCGCTACCAACCACATCCAGCAGAACCAGCGCAGCTCACCACATGCAGTAACACACGGTCTTTGTTCTCCTGAAGATGTGCATAATGATGCCCGAAACATGTTGAGACAGTAGTTGATAATAAACATCTGATTGTTGCATATTGTTGGTTTTCTCTCTCTCATCACACTTTGCTCACGATGCACGGTCACAGGAACCTAAAGCATGTACTTACTGTGCTGTCTTTACGCACTGTCTCAACGAAGCCTAGCAGAAAATTTGTTCTATTAAACCTACATGAACCAGTTCCGACAGCTGCACAAGAACATGGTGCATCGGTCCACTGGGATAGTTCCAGTATCTTGGTGTCTTGTATAAAGACTATAGACATCAGACTAGCAGTGCCATATCTATACAAGTACAAAGGTCGCTGCGAGAGACAGTACTGTGCCTTCGGATCATTTGGTACTGGCTGGCAGTACTGACAGGAACATTTAGAATTGCACACTAGGCAAGGGAAACGCAAAATCGAGAGGAAGATGCAGGTGCGAGGCGCGACGAACGAGGAGGCGGCAGAAGACCGTCTCCAGCCACAAGACGCTCTGAACGGACAATTCATAAGAAAATCCGTCTGGTGGGTGTCGACTTATTCCACGCTGACGGAAAGACGTACATGACGAAGCTAACAGTCGCTTTTCGCAAATTTTGGGATCGCGCCTAAAACCGAATCTTAAAAATTAATATGTAGTCCCAAACACGGAAAAAACGGTACATTAAATAATAATAATAATAATAATAATAATAATAATAATAGATATCCGTCGCTTAACGACGGGGATACGTTCTGAGAAATGCGTTGTTAGGCGATTTCGTCATTGTGCGAATGTAATACAGTGTACTTACACACATCTAGATAGTACAGCCCACTACACACCTAGGCTGTATGGTATAGTTTGAATGAAGTCACCCCGTTGTGTACTGATTCTATATATATATATATATATATATATATGGTATAGCCTATTGCTCCTAGGCTACAAACCTGTACAAGCACGTTACTGTCCTGAATACTGTAGGCAATTGTAACACAGTGGTATTATATTATAATCTTATGGGACCACTGTTGTATATACGGTCCGTTGTTGACCGAAACGTCGTTATGCGGCGCATATCTGTAATAATAATAAGGTACACATACATGCCCAAGCCAGTGTGTGAAGAGGGAGATGTTACAGTGATGTGGAATCAAGCAGTACATACAGACAGAGAAGTTACAGCAAATAGGCCAGATATAATAATTAAAAACAATAAAGAGAAAAC
>Ga0123352_10011363_pt1 | contig 14023 bp, 6 predicted proteins | sample TergutLab28metaG_FD_89700 | JGI IMG/M metagenome (GOLD analysis project Ga0123352, IMG submission 89700) | Labiotermes labralis P1 segment gut microbial communities from Petit-Saut dam, French Guiana - Lab288 P1 | ecosystem: Host-associated > Arthropoda: Insects > Digestive system > Gut ...
ACATCCATCTTCAGCAGCTTGCGACTACTTGGTGCGTTATTGTGTAGGCTGTATTGTGCTGTAATGACATAGGTTTATGTGTTAATTTATTTATCTAAATAAATTAACACATAAACCTATTTATTTATCTAAATAAATTAACACATAAACCTATGTCATTACAGCACAATACAGCCTACACAATAACGCACCAAGTAGTCGCAAGCTGCTGAAGATGGATGTATTAACATCCGAAACATGTTGAGCAGTAAATTGACATAACAAAGCAAGTGTCATCAAAGCTGGTCTACCTTTATTCAAATTGAAAGAGTCATTCATTGTATTTTGTTATAAGAAGGGTGATAAAAGAGATACTGATATTTATTGAGGTATATCGCTGTCATCAATTACATACAGTATTTTATACAACATCTTTTTCTCAAGGCAAACGGCGTATGCAGGCTAAATTGCTGGGGATCATCTGTGTGAATGTTTACGTAACGAATCGACAACTAACCAAATATCCTACTTTCGTTAAATACTTGAGAAAAAATAGGAATAAATAGAGGGGAGCAGTAGTTACTTATAGACGTCAAAAAAACCTATAATTCAGTTAGGAGGGAGGTTGTGAGTAATATTCTCACGAAGTTTTACATCCCAATGAAACTAATTGGGTTAATAGAAGTGTGTTTGAATTAAACTTGTAGTCGAGTCTGGGTAGGCAAACATTGATCTGATACGGTCCTATTTAGAGTGGTATTTGACAAGGAAATGTTTTACAGTCATTGATTTTCAATTTTGCTTTAGAATATAGTAGATTAACCACATGGACTCAAACTGAAGGGAACACGTCTGTTTCTGGTCTGCGCTGATGCTGCTGCTGCTGTACTGATCGTAACAATAGATGCTGTAAAGATCACAGTTTTCCATAGACGCTAGTAAGGAGGTTAGTCGAGGAGTAAATGCTGAAAGATTAAGTATATTTTTTGTCTCGCGAACGGAATGCAGGTAATAAATTTATTGAAAATTTTGCAGAGTTCAAATCTTTGGGAACGACACCAACGCAACAAAATTGCATGCCTTAAGAAAACAAGAGACGATTAAATTCGAGGAATGCCCGGTACCATTCGGTCTAGATCTTTTGTCACCCTCTTTACTGTCTAAAATTTAAAAATTCAAATATATATATAAGTTAATGGGTGTCCCGTTGCATTCTAAACAGGCACAGTGGGGAGGAAGAGGTGTGGCTATACCCATGCAGGACCTCGGCGCTGGAAGGGGGTGGGTATCTATTGTACAGGAGGCTGGGTGGGCCTCGGGGCCGGTCTGGATGGTTCCGGAAAATCTGGCCCCCCACTGGGATTCGAAACCTGGACCGTCCAGCCCGTAGCCAGTCGCTATACCCACTACGCTATTTCGGCGAAGAGTTAAAAAACACAGAACCGTAGTTTTGTCTGTCGTTTCTTGTGGATATGAAACTTTATCTGCCACATTAAGGGAAGAACATTGGCTGCTGGTGTTCGAGAATAGGGTGCTGAGGAAGGTGTTTGGGCCTAAGAGGGAGGAAGTAACAGGAGAATGGACAAAACTGCTTAATGATTTGCCTAACGATATGTGCTGCTCACCTGATAATGTTCGGGTAAGAAAATGAAGGAAGATGAGCTGAGCGTAGCATGTAGTACCATGGAGGACGAGAACTGCGCACCAAATTGTTGTGGGGAAATCTGAGGCACAGAGACCAGGTGGGTAACCGGGGCATCGTAAATGATGAGGTGGGTGGGGGTGGGCTGGATTAATCTGGCTCAAGACACGGATAAGTGGCTGGTTCGTGTGAAAACCGTAGTGGACCTTCAGGTTCTATAAAATAAAGGAATTTATTGATTAGCTGCGGAGCTGTTATCTCCCCAAGAAGGGCTCTGCTGTGTGGAGTTAATTGGCTAATTACGAGTTTGTTACTGGAAAACGTGAATAGGAACGCGGAATTAACGAAACTAAACGTAGATGACGTGGTAGTACCTATATTTGTTTTCGGCGCGACAGCCCCCCACTGAGCCACGGCCTCCTCATTCACGAGGTTTTTAGATCACACAACGACGCTTCACAGTCGGTAGGACTCCTCTGGGCGAGTGATCGGTTCGTCGCAGAGACTTCTACCTGACAACACACAACATTCACAACAGACAAACATCCATGCCCCCCGTGGGATTCGAACCCACAATCTCAGCAGGCGAGCGGCCGCAGACCTACGCCTTAGACTGCGTGGCCACTGGGACCGGCCAGTACCGATGTTGGTGAAGGATATTTAATAGAAACAACAGGATTTATGTGTATAAACATGAACATGAACGTGAACAGTCAGTAGGCACTAAGACACAACAGTGCACACCCGCTACAAACATCTTCGGCTGTGAATGGTGATAAAACATTACCTCCGCCAAGCCCTGCCTGACCGTTCGCGCTGTAACCTTCGTAAACGAAGCCCAGCAAATTGCTGATGGATAGAAAAGAAAGGAAAACTTTTGCTACATACAGAGGTGCTGATAAGTCCTTAGCCCGACCAGGAAGGAAACAAGCTAATATTTCTCTCAGAATGGCGTGAATTTCCTTCGGCACGGTAAATACATGGTGTGTTCCCATATCAGAACATACTGTGAGGTTCCCTAGAGCAGTGGAGCATCTGATCATACTCGTACATTGTCAGTCACAGCGCTGTAGAACAGGGGGCTGCGGTGTGCACCTTACACAAAAAAAAAATGCTGGGGCAAGGTTATCAGCCTTACGCACCGGCCGCTTTTACCCCCAGGAAATACTCCTGGTACTCATTTCTGTTAGAGGTTGAGTCGACCCCAGGGCCATAGTGCGATCCGAAGGATTTCATGTCAATGAAAAATTCCACTGACACCAGCTGGGATCGAACCAGCGACCTTCCGATTTGTAGCACGGCACCTTAACCACTGTGCCACCGCGGTCCCAATTAGTTCATTTAGTTGGTTTTATTATAAGAATTTGTCACGATGCACGGTCACCCGAATGACAGTTCAACTTATTTTTAGATATCACGTTCAGCATATGCTGGTTGTGACTAAATCAGCTACGCTGGCCACACAAATGAGAGTCAAAAGGCTGTAACAAGACAGTTATGTTGTTATTTGTATGCAAGACGTACGAACCTACCCTACATGCCACTTATCTTGCTGTTTGCAGTGTTAATGTTATTTGATTAGAATAAGCTTGTAGGCGCTAGTAAAACATTACATTCTCGAATTACTGACAAATTATAACAACACGATTATAAATTACAAAAGTGAAGTAAACGCCTTGTTTTAGCTAAAAATGAAATATGCATAAAAATTATGACCTGGTGCAAAATTTTTGTCTCCAGAATTTTAGCCGGTACTTGCAAGTTTATATAAATAAATAATTTCATTTCTCCATGTCCAAACATTTTTCGACCCCACTATCATCAGCAAGGGATTCTTTCGTAGGAACGTTAGGTTTTGAGGTGAATTTTGTCATAATAATGACTAATTATACAACTTCAAGGAAACTGATAGAAAATAAATACCAATCTTATGCGGATTCAAATTATTTGTGTACAATTCAGTAGCAAGCATTTAAATTTTTACTCATTCTTTCCTATTCTCTCTTATTCTCTCTCTCTCTCTCTCTCTCACACACACACACACACACACAGCGAAGCCTGCTTATGATGGAATTTATAAGTAGATTAATATTTTCTGTTTGACGCAAGTTAGTTCGGTCAGTACATTAGCTGGGCTGGGGGCTAGGCGATCGAGGAGTTGGGAGTTCAGTTCCCTGCAGGGTTTAGAGAAATATTTTTCTGATTGCGTTAGGACCAATTCTAAAACCTACCCAGCCTCCTATCCTTTCGATACCAGAGGCTTTTCTCCTGGGTGTAAAGCGGTTATGCTGACTGCCTGCTAGCAGACAGTCAGCGTAACCTGTATGACAAATACCTATTGCTGTGTATACAGTACTAGACTCCTGATGATGGACAGTAAACCTGTCCGAAACATGTGGAATTCTATACCAAAATAAATTTGAGAAATAGTGCATCTTGTTGGCTTTTATTATAAGAATATATCACGATTCGCGGTCCTCTGAATGTCAAATTAGGTTATGTGAGTATAAGGGTCATCGTATCTGTCGGTTTCGTAACTAAACTAGGCCACCTTCAGGCCCACCCATCCTCACAATTGGGTCCCATCACAGACTTTGTTCCAGGGTGTAAAGCGGCCGGGGCGTGAAGTTAACTCCTCTTCTCCCTTTAGTTTCGAGGTTAAGAATACTCGGAGGTATACCTACACTCCGTCATACGTCTGCATTACGTGGTGCTTAATTGAGCACAGGGACCACTTTACCTTTATCTTTGTGTCCGTATTGTCGTAATGACCTGGCCTCGTTCACCTTACAATCTGAACTCAGCAACTTTCAAAGAATAGAATACCAGTACATGTGAAATATAGTCTACTTTACGTCCCACTCCTCTCACCCTCCTCAACCGTATACATTAATCATATGGTTAAAGAACACTTGAAGAATCTTGCTTTAGGGCGTCAAGAACCTTGTAGGGCAGCTGTGAGCTAATGCATGTTTTGAGACACACTGGTCCAGAAACATCACGTACGTCACAAACTGATCAACTTGCAACCCTTGCGGACAGCGCTCTGTGATCTTTATAGTGATTAATTCTACTCCATGTCAATTGTGAAATGCAACGTTACATAAAGTTGAATGCGGTTGGTAATCTTTGACAGCACTTGCCTAATAAGGCTGGACATACTACATACAGCTGCAACACTTTGTAAAGGTTTTTCTAGATTCAAGGGATGGAATGGTCTTGCTTAACACGTATACATACATTTAACACAGATAGGACTATGACGTAATTGCGTTTGACCTCCGAATCAGACTGGACCAGAATATCCAAGGGCGTTCCCTCACATTCTAACAAGATCGGAAGATGAGATGATGAAATCCATGTTTCGGCTCGTTAGCCTGCTCTCAGCATGGGAGGAAGCGGGAGGTCACTGCATTGGTCTGTGGTCTGCACCAACGCTGTGTGTTTCGTGAGAAACCGACCGACCTAACACTGAACAAAGGCCGCCGCGCGGGGCAGATGAAATCGCCGTAGCTGGTGGTTTCGGGTTGTTCGTACTGTTAACGTTCAGCCGCTTCCATTAAGATCGATTTTATGTGTTTATGTGTAGCAGAAGATTAGGCTGTTTGGATGTGACGCCGTCTAGTTTGGCATTAGGTACTAACATTTCGACGCAGCCTCTTGCATCCTTCTTCAGGGTGTGAGTAAAAAATCTTTAGTTTCTTCGCAAAACACGGCACGGTGTCACGTGTCTGAAGACCGTAATTTTCAAATTCACCGCCTTTATAACCATAGTTGTCACGATTCTTTAGGGAGATGATCGATCGTGGATGATGATTTGATGAGGAATTAGAAGGGGGCTGTAGTGTTAATATGAAAATGTTATCCTGGAATTCCCGTGCAGAGAGTAAGGCAAACCACGGACCGCTTTATGACCGTCTAGTTTGGCAGACATTGGCACAGTAGCGGTGCGGCCACACCAGCTTGCGTAGTGTCTGTATGGCCATGGACTGTTTTGAGCTTTTTCAGCTGTAGTGTACGTAGCATCAGATCATGTGACCATGGTTACGGGTTAGAATGAATCCTGGGCCATTAAAGTATAAATAAGGGGGTTGTCGTGGCCTGTTTAATGTTAAGTTGTGTTGCAATGTGCTCATCTACGCATCTGCTGGCACCCGAAAACTATCACATTTGTAATTAATGTGAATTCACGCAATTTAAGGTGGAATGTGAGAAAAAAAACCACACACGGAGGTTTGCTGTAGACATTTCCTGTTTTGGGGTAAGATAAATGTAAAGTTGTCCCTGTAATCTTCATGTTTGCGTCGTGTTTAATTGTCCCTGTACTTAATTAAGCATCATGCCATGAGGGCGTATTGGGGATTGGTATTCTCAAGATCGGCACTAGATGGGGTGAGTTAGCAGCTTCAATCCCCGACCGCTCTACCTTATTCGGAACAGCACCCGGCAAGCATTGAAGAGGAGGAGGCTGGGTGGGCACCAGATCAGGCCTGGACGTTGTGAATGGGAAGGTCTTGCCTCTGACGGGAATCGAGCCACTATTCTTTTGTCGTCCAGCAAGTATACAAACACTATTCCGTCTGAGCTATGTTGCTGTTGGTTTGTTTCCTTATTTCTTTTGGTGCGTCACAGGTTGAACAAGGCCATTAATTAGCCTTCAGGCAGTGCATAACTAAAGAGTACTCTAAGGGTACAAGCAAGCATGAAATTATTGTGAACTTGTGAAATGTTAAGTAATCGTGTATTAAAGATGCAGATTTGTCATATCGGTTTGTAAGTATAGGCTAACGTCGGTATGAATTCGGATAAACAATGGTAGGTCGTAGGGAGTGTACAATTGATTAAAATGAGGCATGTACCAAGAAAACAGGCAAGAAACTTGTCATACATTGTAAAACCAAATCAAGTATGGTTAATATGTGTTTCTTTATACTGTGCGTAAGGAGAGGGTGCAAACTACTGCTGTGCCCCTTCTGCAACCCTTCTGTTTCTTAGCGTCCTTGTCTGAGTGGTCCCTTCCTTGTTGCTTCAGCCATACGAAATCATACCGGCGCCAGCCTTACCCTCACCGGCCGTACCGTCTATTTTGGCCCTGTTATAAGACAGACCAGGGATGGGGGAACCTTCCTGTTGTGCGGTGCCAGATTTATCTCAAAATATGTTCTACTTACTAGTAAAAAGTGTCAGCCATCCTCATTCCTCTCTATAACTAATGAGATGTTTAGTACTGCACATTTTTGCCGGTATTCGACTGTTAATTTGGATGTGTTTTCGAATGCCAAACTGTTTTCATTTCATTTGTGAGACGCCATTTTGCATTTCGTTTATATATTCCACAGTTCAGAATAATCGACAAGAAAATAGAAGATGAAGCAGAAATATCTGACGGTTTTTGAAATAAAATAATCAAGGGAAGAAAAGGATAAGTTATATATATATATATATATATATGTGTGTGTGTGTGTGTGTGTGTGTAGACCTACATTCCTGACTGAACGTAAATTTAACTTTATGCATCATCTTTTCAAAATGAAGGTTCAGGGTTGCATTCATCGCCACTTCTCCCAATATTCTTCCATTCTACTTAGCAGAGGCCAATACACGTTACAGCAAGTCTTTAGGAATGGCTTTAGTACGCTGTTGAATTAGCTGTTTTAAATAAGAGATATTGGCAGACGTGTCTCTTACATTTTGGCCTTCAGGTAGCCTCACAGGAAAAAATGTGCTGCAGAAAGATACGGGCAATTATCTTGCATTGAAACCACCGCTAAGGACTTGCAACGAGTAATGGCCTGTCAGGTTGGATGAAAGTATGCAGAAATGACGACCATAGCGATGGAGGGAACTTGAAAAATTCATTTTCGAAGGATGGTACTTACGGTTAATTTTCTGTTTAGTGTACAATATGTGTATATAACTGTTAATAAGTTGCACCTTACCTTGTATTATTTATTTCATTTTAAAACCCGCCTGGTGTTTTGGGCCCACGCCGTACAATGTTGCATTGTGTTTGTGGTTATATTGCCTGTGGGCAGTCGGTATTCGTGGCTGATGCATGGTATAACAGCTAAAGTGTATTGGCTTCGTGAGATGTTGATTCATAAATTGGCTCCAGATGTTAACATAAAATACTTACCACCGCGTGGAGCGGAGCCCTTTATGAGAAGCGGATAGTTTCTTAGATAGTCAAGAAATTTCTCGCATTTGTACAACACGAAGGCTCACTACTGATCACAAGAGCTCGTTAGTTGTCCCTGCACTGAGTCAGATTAATCAGTGCAAGGTTTTAGCTTTTCACAGCGGCGTGGCAGAGATTTCCTGGGGATTGACGCTGCTTCATATCCCAGAAGAACGGAAACGAATCCAGACGAACCCCTATATCCAGTTTCTTTAAGATCTATTTTAATACAATACTCCTATGTATACAGTCATCACTTGTCCAACGTGTGGGTTGTTACGGGGACTGAATATGGCGTGTTGGGCAAAACCGCGTTGCGCGAACTGACGGGAAAAATATGGGTTCGTGAACGCGGACGCTTATAGACCCCCACTTCATTCGCATAAAATTTATTTTTTGATATTATTAAACTGTTTCACAGTGCCTGAGTAGCTGATGCTGCCAGCTTCCGCAGCGGTTAACAGCTTTCGATTATCCACGTGTTTTTAAAATTTTCTAGCTTCCGGCAAATTTGTTTTTCTATACATTTAATTAATTTCAATCGCAATTAGTCAAAACCGCATTGGGCAAGGGTTTACTGTATACATAAAAGCTGTAAGAATAAGCTAAGGATACTGTAGGTCGAACACAACTAGTTTATTAGCAGGATGTTAATGAAACAACATGTTTCGGCCTTTTCGGAGGCCATCATCAGGTTTAAAATGTTGGCTCCAAGAGACAACTTAAGTTGAGGCATCCCCGTTGTGTATGTAACAATAAGTTAAGGATAATGTAGGTCGAACACAACTAGTTTATAGGCAGGGTGTTAATGAAACAACATGTTTCGGCTTACTCGGAGGCCATCATCAGGTTTACAGTGTTGGCTCTAAGAGACAAGTAATGATCTTAAGTTGAGGTATCCGCGTTTTGTATGTAACAATAAGTTAAGGATAATGTAGGTTGAACACAACTAGTTTATTAGCAGGGTATTAATGAAACAACATGTTTCGACCTACTCGGAGGCCATCATCAGGTTTACAATGTTGGCTCTAAGCTTAAGCCAACTTAAGCTGTAAGAATCCATGCCAGCGTTATTTCATTTGGGACCAAGTCACTGGTGTGGACGGTTTCTTGTCACTACCTTAAATGAACAAAGGATTCTAAAGGCGGTATGTTCAAGGCCAATCTCTTCAAAGGTATTCTGGGACAAGGAAGAGGGTGGGGGGTGTAAATGCGTGTTTCAAAGAAGAGCTTAGCTTTTTTTCGGATCCCAGGTGGCAGCCGGATCTTCAATAGCGGTCGCTGAAAGGGGAGATATCCGACTTTAGTGACGAAGTAATCGTCTCCAGCTGCTTCTATTTGTGCATCCTCCACACAGAACAGGATGTCTTCAGGCAGCGGTTGATGTAGCGTGCCTCAGGTTGGAAAGGTGTGGCGACTCAAGGAGAAAGGAATGCGTCCCACAGCTCCAACAAAGGACGTGTGTAGGTCACACCAAGCGTTCATTGATGTCTGCCTACAGCAAGTCAGTGACAGTCGTGGAAGAATCTGATCATTTAACCGGCGCAGGTACAATGACGTGCCTTGCTACGGGCCTATGTATGAAAGCAGATGTCCCAGATATTCCAGGACGCATGTTCATTGTCCAGATTAAAATTTCCTGAAAACAGAGGACGTTGGTATTGTGCTGTCTGGCAATTTTAGTGTGTTAGGGTTATGTCAAATTGTAGGCTTGCACAAAGGCAGGTCACTAACCAACAGGTTGAGTAACTTCCTTTTTTTAGGGTGTGCATTAAAGACACTGATAGCTGTTCACATGGTCCAGATTTAAGTGGTAACTACAAGTTTATCACTAGTGGGTTCACGAACGCCTGGCATTGGACACCTGGACTGAGGAAGTTCAATGCATTCCACAAATTTTTGTCCTATTTTCCCAAGAAGAGTTGTAATATTATATCTTCCTATCTACGCATGGGTATTAAATTAAGTCTTTGAGCCGTAATGTCGTGCTACATTTCCCTATTTTCTTGTATGCTGTGTGTCCCACTCAGGCCTTCCTTCGTGATTTCATCACTTTGAATATTATAAAGGCGTGGGCATTTCCAGTTTTGTTCCTTCCTTTGTTTTTCTTAAATTGAATTTTTTTGATGAGGTGAGAAAAATTCGCTCTGTTATCTGCACGTCAAGGCTGCATTTTTAAGAGCAAGTGTGATGCGTCTTGTGATCAGTGGCGGTTGCTGTGAAGAGACATAAATAGTGTTTATTTAGCCTGCGGATTAGCCAACGAAGAACTTAGTGGAACTGGTAAACTAATGCGCTTTTATCATGAACCTGGACGCACTGAGTTCGTCGATGGTAAGTTTCGACGAAACTACACGGTTTCATGTCCCAGAAAGCTTGACCATATTCTTTACCATTGACGTTACACAGGACACATAATGCTTGCTGTCTTTGTGTAAGTCAAGTCTCATGGTGCCGTACAAAGCTTCTGAACTTATCGGCAGGGTCAGTTATTCGGGCCCCGAAGCTATATATTGGCCAACATTGCAGCCCTCCGCCCATTTTCTGGTGTGCACTAAGGTCAGTCTGAGGCATGTTGCATGTACTGTACCACCTTTGTGCAGCTGGAAACAATGGCTGTTTACCTCGGATGGACTCAACTCTTTAACAATACTTTAATACTGCAACGTTTCTGTCTGAAGTAGGCTTGCACATTGCTGCACAAAAAGGTGGTTATTTGTGATGAAAGAGAATAAATCTTTAGTCCCTGTTTGTGCTCTTTTTTTTCTTCTTTTGAGCACTGTCTTAATATTAAGCCTTTAAAGAAGAAGTTTAAGCGGAATTATACTTAGAGATTCTGCTCGTACCGTACAACAAACACACTTTGTCTCGGTTATAAATCCAATCCGTTAATGCTGTGCAGGGAAATTATCCCTGTTTGTTTTGAGCTAATACAAAACACATAGGCCTAAATACACTCTGTGGGCAGACGGTATAATTTTTTAATGTTAAACTTGTGGGGCAAAAAGTAACCACAGGACTATAAAGGGTTAATAAGTTTAATACAAGATTACAAGGAGAATGATCAAAAGTTTACAAAGTATGACATGGAACCGAAAGATTAGGTGAAAAAATCGAGAATAATCGTGCCTAGACTACAGTACTTGAATGGATGTTTGGATTTTTTTTTTTGTTTTGTTGACCGTGCATCCCTGTATAATCTTTTTCACATGAAGCCAACTAGGTGCACATTACTTCTTAATAGTACTGTGTCTGCAGACCAGACAGCCGCCCATACAGAGCGAAAAATACCAGTGTCGCACAGTTATAGTAAGTTCTCCTGATAATGGGCACGTAGTTGCCCGAAACATGTACAGAACTTGAAATAAACATATTAAGAAGTTGTGTGCACCTAGTGGGCTTCATTAAAAAAAAAAGTTTGGCTGTTTCAGTATTGGTGTAACTAACTGGTAGATCGAGGGACTGGTTAATAATATTGTTGGTGGTACTAGATATACAGGTTGCCTACTGCAAAAAAAAAACTGTTGTTCGCAGAGTCAAGCGTATGTACAGTTTGACTCAACAAATAAATATGAATGTACATATGAAAATAATGGTTTTTTGAACGACACTGTCAGTACACCAGAGTATGCGGAAACGATGTGGGAGGAAGCATTGTTTGCCGAGTTTCAGGTACTGAGGATAACCTGAAAATTTCAGAGAGAATGGCGGGGCTACTGGACAAGATTTGAACCCGGGACTTACCGATTCCGAAGTAGGGGCACATTCTGTGATGACGCCTGGTTGCATTGATCTCTTGTACCTTGTAATTACGGTGCTCTCAGTAACTCCGAATGATAGCGTGGTTCGTGAATTATAATTAGAAAGCATTTGGAAGGAAGCTTCCACAGTCTAATCCATGTTGTAGCCAGAAATTATTCTGGATGACTGAATGAAATCACTAAGTACTTCAGGATAGCAGACGATTCAGTCTCGATCCCAAACAGATATTTTCCTAACACGTATCTAGTCTTCGGTCTTGAACACCGTAGCACTCTATTTTGTATAGAAATCTACTGTGGGGACAGGTAAACACACTCCACTTACCACATTACACAGAATGAGAACTTACTATGAATTATATTTCGGTAAATACTTCTCATATCTAAGCGCTCATAAGTTTCAAATAAGCACAGTAGTTGTCATTGGACCCAATATTTGATGTTCTATTCCATGAGCCGTTTCTGGTAAATTCGGCCATATGAAATTTGGGTTTTTTTATGCGAAATGGTGTACAGTTAACCAGTACTTACTAAAACTAAACATCCCCATTTGGCATAACCTCTACATTTTTAGTAAGAAACCCCAATGCCAAGTGTAATTGAAATCCATCGAGTATTTAGGCGTTGAAACATGCGGGCAAGGAAATGGGCACACACGATCTCCTTATTATGCTTCACTGTTGTTACCTTCGTGCAACTAATTTATGATGAATGTGTATGTGGTTGTGTTTGGAACAAGAATACAGTTTTGAATTGTAGTGAGGGGTGAATTGTTGTTAAGAATCTTACGCAGGAAACGAGTGCTCACTCCGAGGGTAAAATGAAGTTGCAGTATAGGAACTTCGTAGCGTGTATTCTGGCCGCAGAAAAGAAGCTTTCGAAGCCTTGTAGAGAAGAAGCCACAACAAGACAAAGGAACTGGAAGATACGGAGTTCGTACAAGACTCATCCAATTTAAAACAAGAAGACACACAAAGACCAAAACTTTTCGAAGGAGTAAAAAAAATTTGCGAAATGTGACGTGAGTACGTAAATTCACTTCGTAATTTATACAGCTTACGTAATATTTTGGGGTTAAAACAGCGATGCACAAATTTTGCATAAGTGTGGGAGCCAACTCAAAATGCTGGGCGCCAGAAGATTGACAAGAATCAAGCTCCGTACTGTGGACCGGCAATAATTGGGCGTCACACTGTATAGTTTATTTGGTTTTCGGGCTTAGTGCTGCCCTGAGTTAAAGGTGGCTGTTTTTGTTGCTCAGTTGGAAGGAACTAGCAATGTGCGCAGAACGTGGGTGGGTAAACCTCTTTAAAACACCAAGACTGAAGAGCGAGAATGTAATGCAACGAAGGTACTGAACTCCAGCGGACCTGGATTTTAAAATTGTAAAAGTAGGGTTGTGCTTGTGAATGCCATAAAGGCGTATGGGGAGATAGCTGTGTAGCTCCACTCATTCTCAAACTGAGCATTAGACGGAGGTGAGGTGTCAGCAACAAACCCTGGTGAAAGAGACCCCGGTACGCATTGTGTAGGAGGCTGAGAGGGCCCCAGACTCGGTTTCGGAGAAGGCAAATGATTTTCAGACACCTGCTTCTGTTGCCCCAGGTTGTAGTTAGGCATCGAGAGTGAAAATACTTGGTTACTTGAATTTGCTTAGACCGACGAATAAGAACGACAATCTTTGTTGACCAAACATTTCGTAATAAGGAAACCGCTATTTAACGGGACGATATTACATCTGGATTGGTTTGTAGCATATTTAACCAAGCTGTATGAGTTTTAGAAGTTACGCATCATCGGATGAAGCCTACAAATGTAATGAATAGTGAGAATAAAAGGGGGTGGAACTGGGTGGTCGACGTATTTGAAGGCACTGTCCCTTCCTTAGCAAGCAGACATTAAGGCAGTCACATAAATCCTTGCTAAATGATATGCAGCACGCAGATTGATACTGTAACTGCCCTCTCCCCTCCAATGTTGTTATCGTTTTTATAGCGGGAACACATGTTAACAGTATCTGTATACTCATGTATGTTAATTGACAGGAGCTTGTTTGCTATATAAAATAGTTTCAAGAATTGCATTAAGTCTTTCGACCGTGCAGAAAGTTGCGAATTTGCATAATTATCTACTGCCTGGTGATAGAAGGGTCGACAGCCATCATTCAATACAGCGTCGTCATATGGAGGCTATACGGTGTCGACCTTTCCTCAGCTAGGTTTGTTTTAGACGTTCTTCATCAATTTGACGTTCAGGTGACCGTGCATCGTGATAAATTTTTATAATAAAAACCAACTAGATGCACTAGTTTCTCAAATTTATTTTTGGAATAAAACTCTACATTCTTTAAAATAACCAACACGATGTCACTTGTAGACTATCCTTTATTTACATGGGTAGTCGTCATTCACTCTCTACATGTTTCGAGCTTTCTAGAAGCTCATCATCAGGAGATCATTCTTC
>Ga0123352_10011365_pt1 | contig 14021 bp, 7 predicted proteins | sample TergutLab28metaG_FD_89700 | JGI IMG/M metagenome (GOLD analysis project Ga0123352, IMG submission 89700) | Labiotermes labralis P1 segment gut microbial communities from Petit-Saut dam, French Guiana - Lab288 P1 | ecosystem: Host-associated > Arthropoda: Insects > Digestive system > Gut ...
GGACTGTTGAACTAGATACGTATATTGCGATGTGCATGATCGTATGGACTGTTGAACTAGATACGTATATTGCGATGTGTATGATCGTATGGACTGTTGAACTAGAGATGTATATTGCGATGTTTATGATCGTATGGACTGTTGAACTAGATACGTGTATTGCGATGTGCATGATCGTATGGACTGTTGAACTAGATACGTATATTGCGATGTGTATGATCATATGGACTGTCGAACTAGATAAATATACTGCGAACTGTTAACCTAGGTATGTATATTGTGGTCAGAATGATCGTAGGGACTCCTGAAAGAAGTACATTGTGACTTGTGTGATTGTAAGGATTATTGAACTAGATACACTGTGATCTGTATGATCGTATACACTATTGAACTGAACACACTTTGCTTTTTCTTTTCCCTTTTGCATTCATTCATTCATACTTCGTCTTCATACACTGACCACTTTCTGTCCAACATTTCCGATATCATTATGCTTCTGTTAATATTTCTAACTCTCTACAACGAACAGACAGACAGACAGACAAAGTTGGCCCATTTCTTTACACCTACTGCCTTGGGACACGTAAACACAAAAACATATAAATTTTAGCATTAAAATAACTTGCGTGGAATGAAAATGATTTCATTAAACATTACTTACTAACGAATGACACAATAGATATTGCTACTGAGAGTGCTCCCTACCAGCTGGTGTTGCTGTCAGTTGTTTGTTTGTTTGTGTTTTATTAACGTCTTGAAGGACGTCCCTTCACTCAATGTGCCGCCATTGACACTGAAGTGCAAGTCCATGCTCTAAATGTTTGTTTTTTCTACGACATTACTTGCAAATCTATTGTCTAATTTCACTAATCAGTTTCGATAAACGAAGAGAAATTAGTACTGTTTGAAAGAGCTACTGTACGCTTTAACGCAGTATCACACGAAGAAAGGTCAAAGTACGTGTGTGACGTACGTCGAAGAGTTGATAGCAGGTCTAATCTCGTCAGAGTTTACTGTACGCTAGCTTTCTAAATGGTGCAAATTGGGCCTTGATAATCTACCTGTGACTTAACTGGTCAAGAAACTCCCCGCATTTTATGGAATCCGGATGTTCATTGCCATTTTTTAAAAGTTTTTCCATTTCTTGCATTTTTGCTACCGACACATGTCGCAGATTGTCTGTAATATTTACATATAGTTAATATTGTACATTTGCATGGTGCAATAAATTGAGTACATTTTTCATTGCCATGTTCACAAGGGTACGCCACTGGTTCGCAGCCGTAGCCAGAATTCAGTCAATACCACCACGCCCTATTCATTTAAAATCTACTTTAATATTATCCCCATTTACCTTTAATCTCTGAAATGCTGGTTTTCCTTTAGGTTTTTAGACTAAAATGGCGTGTGCGGTTATCATCCTTCGCATGTGGTATGCGTCATCCTTCCTGACTTCATCACCCTTATAAAGCAACAGAGCTTCAGACTGCTCGAATTGCGATTTCCCCAGTTTACAGTAGTTCGCTACAGAACTATAATTTTGCCTGTTGTTTTGTATGGGTGTGAAATTTGGTCTGTCACCAATATTGAGGGAGGAACTTAACCCTCTAAATGCTGAGTTAATTCCCATCTGCCATTTGCTGGCATTATTAGGTAAAGTCTTTCCGTTATAGGCCCGGTGTGGCCCAGATGGTGGGTAGAGGTATAGCTCTAATCTTCCATGACCGCGGCACTAGAAGGGGGTGAGTGGTCAGCAGCACGCCCCGGCCGCACTTTACCCCCGGGAAAGACCTGGTACCCATTTTACAGGAGGCTGGGTGGGCCCCAGGGACGGTCTGGACGGGCGGAAAATCTCGTTCCCACCGGGATTCGATCCCGGACCGTCCAGCCCGGAGTCAGTCGCTATACTGTCTGAGCTACCCGGCCCACGGCATTATTAGGAGCTCACCATATTCTTCACGTTAGCAGGGTAAAGGTTCAGCTGAGGGTGTTTGAGAATAGGGTGCTGAGGAGAATGTTTGGGCCTGAAAGGGACGAGGTAACAGGGAAGTGGAGAAAGCTACATAGTGAGGAGTTGATCGGTGTGTCTAATAGAGCTATAGCGTAGAACTCCAATTATCCGGACGCTGGTTATCCGGAACGCCAGTTATCCAGATCGGCTTGGCCCTTCGGGTACATTTGTCGAGAATTCTACAAAACTTGCTTTCTTTGAAATTACCGGTTACCGGATCAAGTTCAGCACAGTGTGATGGCTTCTAGAACTTCAAATCAGGAGTAGTCGAAAGGTTTATACGCAGGGACATACTGTAAATAGTAGCAACCGAACTTCTAACTGCCAATGTAGCTTATTTTCAAAGTAAAATCCAATTATCCGGATTTTCTGCATATCCGGATGGCTCGCCGTCTCACGTAATACGGATAAGTAGAGTTCTACAATACTTTGATCGGTAAGGCATGCACTGAAGGTTGATGGTTACATGAACTTCCATTCTTCACTACATCACATGTTAGGCCTTCACACCATACTGCTGGCATCCGCTTTGTTGTGGGTAAAGAAGTCATCAGGACCCATTTGGTACAGGAGCACCTGAACATTTGGAAGGTCTGTAACGGTTGTCGCCAGTCCAAGCCCTATTGAGTGAACTTCTGTCAAGTGGAACAGAAGAGCTTCAAGACATATTAAAGCGGTGGTGGAGCTGTTAGCAGACCGCACAACCCCCACAGCCCTTTTGTTCAAATTGGAACCCACGCAGAGGCAGGGTTGCCGTCTGTGCAGGGATATGTACATGTTGTGTGTCGCTGTCCGGCAGAACCTTGGGTCGTGTGTTCTTGAGGCCCAGCGATCTAGAAAACATGACGGCGAATGGTCTAATTAGCCTAGTAGTCAATTCCAGGCTTGGCGTAGTGCCTGAAACCTACTTTAAAATACCGAGGAGGTACAGTCGAACTGTAAAGATTTGCCTGTCATTAGGGAACATAACTCGCTCTTTTTCTACTATTACTACTACTACTACTACCACTACCACTACCACTACTACTCCTGCAGCCGCTGCTGCTGTTGCTAGGCCTTACACAAACATTCGTCCGTAAAAGGTCCGCTCTGTATCTCTTGGTACCAGTGACTGGGTTATTTGGGCGTGTTTCACCTGGTCCCTCTGTGTGTTCGTACCGTTGCTTATGATCCCATTGCTTCCAGTGGACTGGTTATCCTGACTTGTTTCAACTGGTCTATGTTCTTACCAGTGTTTATAGTCACAGCCACTGCTATTTGTTCAGAACTTTTTAAATGTAGCCTAATTATATGCAGACTTTATCTACCCTGTATTATTATTATTATCCCTGTTATCACCTTTATGCAGGGTATTTATAATTATATACCTGAAACAACCCATTTCTAGGGTATATAGTGTTGCAGCTGTTCTGTATTTACAATATGTGTTACATGTAATATTATTTCGCCCGTGAAATATGTTGTGTACTTTTCCACTATTATTATTATTGTTGTTGTTGCATTACGTCTCCTTGCTTGTTGGAAGTACCAGTGCAAATTGTTTTGTAAATGAAAAATGGACAAGCAGCTATGTATTGCAATGCAATAGTATGTCATTATCGCTGGGTAAGTCTTGTTCAGAAGTATCATAACAGACCATGAGAAGTACCCACCCAGTCATGATGCAGGACAGTTAACGAATCATTTCCAAAACAGGTCTCACTGTACCGTACCATATCTGACATTACGCAATGTAGCATATTGCGTACTGGAAAATCGCTTGCATATTTATTATCAGTCGACATATTTAAAGCTTTTGGTGCAATTACTTTAAATACAGTCACTGAGAAAATAAATCCGGTAACCCGGCGGTGACGTCAATGCGAATGCTGGAAGACGTAAACAAAGAAAGTGTTATGAATGTGTTTGTGGGTGATGTCTGTGTGTTGCCTGAGAGGTATCGCGTGTTCACAGCGTCATTGCAAGATATGGTAACGAATGTCCATATTGTGGGTTTAGGACTGTGGCACAGTGGCTGTCGACGTTGTGGCACAGCACAGTACATGCTGTCTTCAGGTTCACAGACGAAAGTACTGCGCCACTGATAATTCGGGTAGAAATAGGATATTAAATATTATTTATGAAAATTTAAAACGCCACTTGGATGACCTGTGGATGAATGGGAGATAATATTAAAATGGATCTTAAGGGAAGCAGGATGAGGGTTGGACTATATTCATCTGACACAGGATATTGTTGATTGTTGGGGTTTTGTGATCACGGTAATGCACCCTCGAGTTCCGTAAGAGACATGGCGTATTTTGAGTAGCTAAGCGGCCGTTTTCTTTTGAGAATGACAATGCTGCTTGGATTTAATGGAAGACATACTGAGTTGTACTGGCTCACCTGTGCTTTTGTGTACACGGTAATGAACCTTCACGTTTTTTAAACGCAGAAATTCATTGATCACTTCAGCAACTGCCATGTGCTAACGGATGACTTCGCACGATGGACGCATACTATGTATATATTTGTTGATGATTTAGCGAGGAACGAAATGGAGATAAAGTGAAACTGAACGGTCCGTAATTTAGGTGATAAGCTTTCTGGGGTCTGCCTGGGGTTGCTGAGTAACCTCGGACACGCGATCTGCAGGATGAGATTTGAATTGTGGGATTTCCTAACGCGAAGCAGCAGTGCTAGCAACCCGACGTCGTAGTTTGATTAAAAATGGCCATGGTTAGCTCTGTAAGTATTGGAACAAAATAAATGTGTTGTACTTTGGAACTATGACATTAACCGCAGACACGATAAGCTGATAGCGGCCTCTTTCTTATTGCAAAAAGACACGCGGATAGTGGCATCAAGTTACACGACGCGCCGACTGTATATTATTGTTGGCTGTGTACCAGCGGTATAGGCGAAAGAATACGGTTTTGAATGATGGGTCTGGTTGTGAGAAGAAGCGTCGCCCGGAGGGTCTGAGGAAATTGTCGCACCCCTGGCAGAATTGCGAATGTCCAGCCAGGGTTCGAAAGCGACGTTTCGTTTCTCACTCTCTATTTCGCGACGGCATCTATAGCTCAGGAAATATAGTGATGAATACTGGGGCGATTAATGAAGTATGAATTGCAAATGATATGGAACGAAGCCGTCTCCACATAATGCCGACAAGAATGAATGGAGTTGTACCTTCACTCCCCCTTATTCCCTCATCGCGTGCACTGGACAACTTCACATTCACAGACCAAACCTGACGTACTCTGCGTGCGTTTCCTAAAACGACTATGGAAGTTCACGGGACATGTCGGTCAGAGTAGCCTGTCTAGGCCCCGGGATTTGAATCTAAGACCTGCTGAATACACAACAGGAGTGCTACACAATTAGGCTGGAAGTTCGGCCAATCGTGTATTTCCTCGGTGTGTAGGAAACGTCTTTCCCTGTTTGTAAATATTGCAAATCGTTCTTTCGCGCTCCATAGCCCCATGCTTGTATCTCCCGAACGACCGCTTTACTAGACTTACTGACCTTGAACTGAGGCATTACGGTCTTTCGAGACGTCTGCAACAGTTTAACAACTGACATGGTCTAAATTGAAACTTCAACAGCGCCACTGGAAGAAGATCAGGTGTATCAACATTGGCAGCGGGATACGGGACTGATTATTCCTTTGCGATCGACGTGTTGTCACCACCACCACCATCATCACCATCATGTAGTCTTTTGTACATGCCCACAGCCTGTTCCATAGCGAGTTCTCCATAGATTGCAATCTGACACTTCCTCTTTCCAAGTCACAGTATCTTTTCGTTTCTTTAAGGTAATCAGTATCTGCCTATGTCTTTCTCATCGTCTTTCCCTCCCTCCTATATTTCCTTCAGTAACGTGTTTTAGAAGGCAGTTCCTACGCAAGATGTGACCAAGTCAGTTAGCCTTCCTTTTTTTGTATTGTATGTGGGATATTGCTTTCGTTTCTTGACTCTATGTAATACTTTGTTATTTCTCACACGATCGGTCCAGCTGATCTTCTCCAACCTTCTCCAGCACCACATTTCGAAGAATCTCCAGGTATTTCTGATCTACTGTCCAAAGTGCCCAAGTTTCAGCACCATACAATGCTATGATCCAAATATAGCACTTTACTATTTTCTTCCTTAAATTTAAGCCAATTCGCTGGTAAGAGGGGCCTTATTCTTGTTGAATGAGGTTTGTGCTATGACAATCCTGGATTTAATTTCCTGTGTACATCTTGCATCATTTGTTATCATGCTACCCAAAATATTTGAAATATTTCACATTCCCCAGTTGCTTTTGACCTATCATAATCCGGATTAGGGACGGTTGTCTTGAGAATCTCATTACCTCAGTTTTCATCCCCACATTCATTTCCGTTCTATAGCATCTTCGAATAACAATTAGCCGTTCAATCGTGCCCTGTAACACAATTTCTTCCTTAGCCAGTAGCACAAGTTCATCTGCATATTTCAAATTGCAAAGTATTTGTTCTCCTATTTTGAAGTCTGCAAACCTTCAAGATATTCCTTTGTCAGATACTCGCTCTACAGGCTGAATACAACTGGCGACAGACAGCAGCCTTTCTAACTCATCTTCCAGTCTTCATACTCATCGTCTCCCCTTGGTCCAGTCGTACTTTAACACTCTGATCCATGTACAATTCGTTGTTAAATATTTTTTTTGCACCGGTCGATACCAGTTCTCTTTAGGATCTGCATTAATTTGGTCCAGTTTACACTGTCAAATGCCTAATGCCAGTTTATGAAGCAAACACACAGTTCTTCTTCTATGTCCAAAGTTCGTTCTAATGTTATGCTCGGTATCCAAGTTTCGTCCCTAGTTCCTTTACATTTTCTAAATCCAAACTGATCTTCTACAGATACATCCTCAATTTTCCTTTCTATCCTTCTTCTAACTCTCCTCCCTACTATTTTGCTGTGTTTACCATGAGGCTGATTGTGCAGTGGCGCTGCATTTTGTAGCTATTGGCATCTTCTCTAAGGCAGTTACTGTATCTTCAGTGAAATCCTTGGGCCACTGTCCAATTTCACATATGATCATCAGTGAAGCGGACCTTAAACTGTTCACTCTCTGCGGCCGCTGTACGCACGTGAATGCTTTTAAGGTTACTATGAATTAAAAACCCATTCATCCTTGGCAGTGATCGGAATTTAAGCCCCAGCTTTTTGGCCAAGGGTTGAATGTCGTTACGATCATGGCGTGACCTTCCCTTATGTTGAATCGTATCGAAAAACCGAAAGACAAACGAAAGAAATGTATTAACGTAAATGTTAAATGTGTTTTTACATTCTCTCCCAATTCAGTTCGAAATGTCACCTGCTTCGATAAGCAGTCAGCGAGTATTGTACGAGAAACGATCGGTAGGCGAGCAAAACTGCATCTAGATGACCGAGTACAGTGTCCCTTGTTTCCATCTTATTCTAACCGAAGTTGGAAGGAGTCAACAAATTTAATAACTTCCCCACGCCAACTTTACATTTTTAATGTAAGTGCATTTAGCAAGTCTCAGGTTCTTTGATGCGGATGGAAACGTTGTCGTCATGAAGGTAGCTGGCATATTTGTGCAACTTTTGATTGCGAACACGCCAAAAATAAAGTTTACGAATTCACACAAAAAAAAGTCTTCTCGTTGAGGGTCGATAAGGTAGCTCTCCATTGTCCATTTGATTATTCATCCGTGCTGTGATCCTTTGTGAACCTTCTGTTCGAACTTATTTCGGTTTCTTGAACTTTGTAGCCCTAGAACTATAGCGAGCAGACAGACCTGATGTTTGCCTATTCCGGACCACATTTCAGCAACATTTTAAGGTGCTTTAGTAATCTTGCGACAAGCGACAAATAGCTTCATCACGTCTATCTGTCCGCCCGTCCGCTCGCATACAAAAACTCTGTTCCCACTTGATGGATTCTAATTAAATTCGATATCTGAGTATTTTTCGAAAATCTGTCGAGAAAATCCAATTTTAATTAAAATCTGACAAGAATAACGGGCACTTTACATGAAGACCGATGCACGTTGATGACAATATCTCACTGAATTCTTCTTAGAGTGAGAAAAGTTTCAGATAAAATTTGTAGAGAAAATCAAAACACACATTTTATGTAAAATAATCCCCCCTCCCCTCCGAAAATCATCCCGTGCGGGAAAATATGGTACAGCCAAACAGGCCACAGATGACAATATAATACTGTGAATGCGCTTTGCATGCTGGATAGAGACAGGCACTCACAATACTTAGTACATATTGCTTTACCACGGCAACAAGGATTACGCGAATGCGCCATATTGTTACGTTTTCCCTAAATTGCCTGCCTTGTGTACACTCCTCACTGTGAAACGGCGCGGTCCAGGCTGCAGATCTGCCACTCCTACAAATACACAATCCGGAATCTACCGGCTGCCAGCCATTGCTACCATAAACGACCTGATATGGAAGTTTTCTAGATGGAAACCAAATATTTCCTTTGCATTAGCCGGTAGCTCAGTCGGCATTGCAACTAGACATTGAGCTATGTGACCGAGGGATCGCAGTTTGGTTCCAGACAGGAGCAAGAGATTTTATCCCCTTAAAGCCACCAGACAAACTCCGGGTCCCGCTAAGCCTCCTGCCCAATTTACACCGGGTCTGTTCCATCGAAGATAAGTCAGCTGGGGCGTGAAGCTAGCCATTCACCGCCATCTAGTCCCGACGCTAAAACGCGTGGAACTGTGCTTCCACGCCGTATTTATTCATGGGGCTGTGTTAATTAAGAATAGGGAAATCTTTATCTTGAACTTTACCTTCTCCATTTACACAGGGGTTTTTCATCTGTGTGTCACGACACCAAAATGGAAGACATTCCGTTGGGGGTGGGTCGGCATGTACATCGATGTCTTTAACAGATTGAAATTTCCTCTCGCACAGGCGGATTCTAGCAAGCACGTGTTGAGACGGATTGCAGTGCGCTGATTCGAGAGCTCCTCTGAATGGATAATACTAGCCAGGCCCAACAGACATAGAAAACATTCTGTTTTACAGGCCCGTGTTCACGACCACAGCTGCGAAAAATTCCTTTTTAAGTAAACTTATTATTTTTAGTGAAGAAATTCTAGGCAGGAATCAGAGTTCCAGTCTGGTCACGGATGGTGCTGGGGCAATTGTTGGAGTGCGCCGAGGCTTTCATGTCAGAGCGAAGGATATTAATCCCAAGGTGAAAATGTTTAGTTGCTCCGTCCACAGAGAGAATCTTCTAGGAGGCTGCCGGAAGATTTGTGATGAAAGGATTTTCTCAGTTCATAAATTTAGAAACAAGTGGCCATTGAACAAATATATTTTTAGCTGGACATGTTGAGATTTTGGCTCCGTTTACACACATTAACTTTATCATTCTGACGTGTTACGAGGAGAGGTTTTGCACGGAGTTATGGTATTACGTAATTAGGCCGAAATATTTTTGTCAAAAAAAATCCTCTAGCCATAATGTGCTGGCTTTCCGATTGGGTGTTAAAACCAAACTGTCTTTCAGATGCATTTTCCGAAATCAGTAAGCTGAGTATCTCAGTGCACTGCTGGGCTAAACGAAGTTTACAGCTTTGAAATAAATCTGAAAATGTGGAAGTTGAATAAGAGAAGGAAACATTATTGCTTCTTTACAGGCATTAAATTTGCATCTGCAAGAAGAATAGATTAAATTTCCTGCCGTCAGATTGTGTTGTCGTGGAACGTATGGAAGATCTGACTCTTGTCCCCGATCGTCACATCCCGGAGGTTGTGAATGAGTACAGCTGGGTGTGCTGATGATTTGTCATTGACGTCAAAGGCTTATCTGATGACATTTCAAGCCTTCCTGGCCTTCAATTCCAGCTTACCGAGGTACAAAAGAACATGATATGGCGCTGTGATTTTACAAAAAAATTAGGTTCCCAAACGTGTACTGCCCCGTTCTGCAAACTACTGGTGTCAAGCAGAATTTTCAGCACTTACCGTCACGGGAACTATGCCTCAAAACAGACTGAAGCCACAGCATGAATTAAGACACAATACCACCTATTGAAAATCTTTAGTACAAGGTCAAGGTTTGAATTAATATACCGAAAACCGTTGTAATTTTGCACCGTCTTTCTCACGGTTGTGTTTTTTGCAAAATTACTAAGTACCAACTGGAAAACAAATTATTAATCGTGTGTTAATGCTATTGTTATGTACCCAATATCCAATTTCTTGTCCATCCCAGTGGCCGCGCGGTCTAAGGCGTGGGTCTAGAGCCAATCTCGGTTGCAGGGATTGTGGTTTCGAATCCCGCCGGGGACATGGATGCTTATCTATTGTGAGTGTTGTGTGTTGTAAAGTATAGGTCTGTGCGACGGGCTGATCACTGGTCCAGAGGAGTCCTACCGAGGATGGTGTGATGTAGAAACCTCAAGAAAGAGGAAGCCATGGTCAGCGTCGGGCCGCAGCGCCACAGGAATATATATATATATATATATATATATAATTTCTGAATGTTTATTAAACAACAATAATATACTTAATTCGTAGACAACAATAAAGTAATTTAAAACAAATACATTCTTCATTCAAAACAACGGTAGTTCCAGAAGCTGACTGTCAAGATGTATCTGGGTCCTGGCCAAGAAATGTTAAAATTTCCTGACCTACGCTTTTGTATATCAGGTGGAATCGTCCCTCTGTGTTTCCTGACTACTATTTTGTGTGCATATCTGATACCGTCTGAACGTGCTACATGCCTCGCCCACGTTACGTGTACAGATGTCTCCGCAGCGAGCGGCGTGACCATCTCAGCATGGGGCGTCGTAACTTGAGGTATACTGCGGCAACGGTAAGACAACCAATGGATGATGCTCAATATCTCCCCCTCTCTGGTCTTTGCTGTATTCCTCTCCAGCCGCCTGTGGCCTAAGTTATCAAGACCACAGCGCATGTGAGCAGTGAAATGCATGTGGAAACAAGATAGGCATTGTATGTATAACGTAAAACTGAGGGACGCTCGTGTAACCACTGTCGGTCGCTGTGGAAAAGGGAAAAGTACTACATATTGTGAGTGTGAGTGTGAGTGTGAGTGTTTGTGGCCTGAGGTTTCGAGCATGCAATGCGCATGCGCCAAATTGTCATCTGTGGCCCAGCTCTACAGTATTTTTCCACATTTTCTCAAAAACGATTTTCGAAAAGTCACTGAACACAAAATGTGTTTTGATTTTCTCTACAATTTTTGTCCGAAACATTTCTCATTCTGAAAAGAAAATGAGGGAGATATGATTTTAAAAAATGTGTTAATCTTCATGTAAAGAGCCCTTAATTCTTGTCCGATTTTAATGAAACTTGAATATTCTCGACAGATTTTCGAAAAATCCTCAGATATCAAATTTCATGAAACTCCTCCCAGTGGGAGCCGAGCTGTTCCATGCGGACGGACAGATGGACAGACATGATGTAGCTAATAGTCGCCTTGCGCAATTTTGCGAACGCGCCTAAAAATGGCTGCCTGAATGGAGGTGCAAATAAAGAGAACACTGGAGGGGGGTGTGTTAACTGGAGGGAGATATGGAGGGGGTTGAACCATGCAACCGGTTTCCATGCCTGCAGTATAGTAATCATTTCAATGAAACAGACACTTGTTCAAAGACAAATTTTTCGCTGAAACGCGTAGTGTCACCTAGCGCAAGTATTATGAACGTTACAGCACGCCGAGGCTCAGATGACAGAATATTCCTTGTACAGCTGATAGTTATTCGAGTAGTCAAGAAACTCCCTGCGTTTTGAATCCGAACTTTCGTTAGCCTCTTCTGTGAAAATCACCGTTCAATCCATTTCTCCCTCCTTCCCTAACATTTTAGTAACATAATCTTACCTGTGTGGTGTTATAGCACCATCCTGAAGGAGTTCATACACCAAGTCCTCTAAATCCCATTTAAAATATGCACGTATAAGCTATATACAATCGTTACGAAAGTAATTTATATATTTTAAATGGCTTTCAGAGGACTTAGTGTGTTAACTCCTTGAGGATAGTGCTGTAAAACCACATTAGCACTTATGGTCGATATCAATGTATATCGAACACGCCATAATTGCTGGTTAAAATGTTGTTGTGCTGTACCCACAAGAGTGACGTCATTTGGCTACACGTCGGACTTGTGCAAAATCCGAGAAGCAAGTGTTTACGCTTCCCTAGCTGATGAAACACACATCTGTAGCTACCTGAAATCCCAAAATAATCTCAAATGTTCTGTTCACTAATAAACTCAAAATTATCTTACCCGTAGTCAGTTCCGCTGGAGAGTTAGTGTAATGCTACATAAAACATTTACCCTGAGTACTATCTTATATGTTAGTGAAACATGGACTCTATCCCAGGAACACACCGATGTCATTGACTCTTTTAAAAGGTAAATTCGCAGAAAAATGTTCGGAACTACGCAGGCCAAAGGTGTGCGGAGAAGCACATAAAATGAGGGGATTTACATATTATACGATTGCTGTCAACAGTTTTAAGTCTGAAGAGACTACAATGGGCTGGCCATTTAGTAAGGATAGACGATTCTCGCATCCTCTAAACGTAGTGGGAGGACGTTCCTGAGGAAAAAAGCCCCGTTGGAAAGCTCGAGGTACATGGGTGGGTGCTCCAGATACAGAACTGGATGGCGTCAGAAAGTAATGGAGGATTTTGGTGGAAGGAAATCGGGTAACCTGTGACCCAACAAAACAGGCAACGTACGTATACCGTAACTTTGAAGTGCGTTCGTGCAACCATTCTTGAGGTGGAAAATCAATAAGTATTACTTATTCTGAATAAGTATTTGTAGCCTTAGTTATCCAGCATGCAATGCGCATGCGCCATATTGTCATCTGTGGCATCTCCGGCTGTACTAAATTATTCCACATTATCTAAAAAAACGGAACGATTAAAAAAAAATTATCTAACGTAAATTGTGTGTTTTGATTTTCTCTGCAACTTTTGTCTGAAACATTTCTAATTCTAAGAAGAAATGAGCGAGACATTATCAAAAGTTAAGCTTTTTTTCATGTACATACACTAACAAAGGTAAGTCCAACTACTTTCGATACCGTTCTTTTGGTTTTCAATATACTATTGTTACGGTAATTGACACAGTGTTTTTCATTGCAGACCCAATAATAATATATGCTTTTTGCAATTTCGTGAAGTCGCCTAAAATGGGCCGAAGCGCCATACAGGAAGAAGAAGGAGGTGGAGGAAATACCCAAATTCCACAACACCCATACGCTTTCTTCCAAAAAGTCTAACGTATTAATCTTGTTGGGTCCCGAAATTTTGCCCTCGTGTTCCACGATTGAACTAAGGTGTCTCTGTATCTGCAGTAACAACGATGTGGATCGTGGCCGATGTAGCCTCCTGCCTCAGACTGTATGTGAGCCAGAACTGTCAAATCTCGAACATCGTAGCAACCAGAAACTTCAACAAATTCTCCTATCCTTATATAGGCTAACGTCTTTCTTCCCTTCACGGTCTCTGACTTGCCACTCAACTAAAACCCGTAATTACTTTTCCTTTGAATTTCGTCTAACCACTCGAATTTAGCTGCCAGATGTTCTAATTAAATCCCGATTTAACTTAAAGTATTAATTTACTTATCTTTCTGGCTGGCGATCCAAGTAGCCGCGCTGTCCAAGGCGTAGGTTTGTGGCCTCTCGTTTGCTGGGATTTTGGGTTCGAATCCCTCCGGGGGCATGAACGTCTGTCTCTTGTGAGTGTTGTGTGTTGTCAGGTAGAGGCCTCTGCGCCGGGCTGATCACTCGTCCAGAGGAGCCCTAGCGAGTGGGGTGTGTCTGAGTGTGATCGTGAAGCCTGGATAATGAGGAGGCCCTGGCCTACTGGGGGGCCGTTGCAAGATTAAAAAAAAAAAAAAAACTTTCTGGCAAAACCCCCCCGGATCGGGTTCTAACACCCACAACCCGAGGAAAATCAGCCAACCAAAAAGACCCAAAACCACCCCCCAAACCACGACAAAAAAGGA
>Ga0123352_10011366_pt1 | contig 14020 bp, 8 predicted proteins | sample TergutLab28metaG_FD_89700 | JGI IMG/M metagenome (GOLD analysis project Ga0123352, IMG submission 89700) | Labiotermes labralis P1 segment gut microbial communities from Petit-Saut dam, French Guiana - Lab288 P1 | ecosystem: Host-associated > Arthropoda: Insects > Digestive system > Gut ...
ATTTTGAGCTATTATTGTGGTGTTGTTTTTTTTTTTTTTTTTTTTTTTTTTTATGTTATTTTTTTCTGTTAATATTAAAATTTTTTGGTTTTGTTTTTATTTTTTTTTGTGGGGGGGGGGGGGGGAGTGGAAGGGAGAATAAAAAGACTGTAAAATGTTGTTGTAAATTAAACATTACACCCATTTTATATTATGGAAGACAAATGTGGTGTTAGAGATAACACACTTGAATGTGAACCAGTACTATGCTATTTATATATGATGCATTTGAAGGGGTTTTTTTTCATGATGATGCTGTGTTTGAGTGGCAGTTGCAGGTTTGTTCATCTTATGTTGATGTAATATTGTGGTTTTTGCAGGTTTTATCAAAGCTGGCAGAATTTCAAAGACAATAACCCTTATGTGAACAAAGTGCTGGACTGGAAGATAAAGTATGATGAAAGTGACAATCCAGTTATAAGAGCATCACGTGTCCTTACAGACAAGGTGTCAGACATCATGGGTGGCCTCTTCCAGAAAACGGAATTATCAGAAACATTGACTGAGATCTGCAAACTTGATCCTAGTTTTGACAAAATTAAATTTCTTCAGGACTGTGAAAGAGACATTATTCCAAATATATTAGAAGCTATAGTGCGAGGTGAGTTAGAAATCCTTCAAGATTGGTGTTATGAAGCTCCGTTTAATACGTTAGCTACTCCTATAAGACAGGCGGTAGCAGCTGGTTATCGATTAGACTCAAAAATTTTGGACATTGACAATGTAGATTTAGCTATGGGAAAAGTTATGGATCAAGGACCTGTGCTAATTGTGACCTTCACTTCCCAGCAAATTCTCTGCGCACGTGATGCTAAAAATAATGTAGTGGAGGGTGACCCAGAAAAAATTCTGAGAGTGTATTACGTGTGGGTTCTTTGTAGAGACCGTACTGAAGTCAATCCAAGAGCAGCGTGGAAGTTGTTGGATCTCTCAGCAAGCAGTACTGAACAATTTGTTTAATAAACATGAGTGAAAAAATATAGTGGTCATGTTTATATTTCCAAAAACTGAGTTTTAACTGCTGTAAATATTATGAACTAATCTAACAATTTGATCTTTAATGTTGTTCTGGAATATGTTTCATCTGCTGTTCACATCCTTAGTTGTCACCCTTTTCTGGGCGTACTCACATCCCTGCAGAACATTCGTTAAAGTTGTTATATCATTCTCTCTGTCGGTATGCATGTAACAACTCGTGAATCACTGAGTGAATCCTGCTGAAGTCTGATATTGAAGAATTTAGATTGGGGGGGGGAGCTAGAACTCTTACGTCATGTCAGTTTTCATTTTTTTCAGACAGTTTAATAACCACTTAATGTGTAGGCCTAAATGCATTTCTGGGCAGATGACTGTATTCAGCCCTGCTCTGCACATGCCTGTCCATATGTATGTGTGCTGTTATCCATCCCCACACATGCATGCATTGTTTTTATGACCCATGGTTGCAACACACAAGGAAGCCATGAACAAGTTGGAGTAACAAATTTGTAGAGGAATACATACACCATAATAGTTATATAGGGATATTATGCTGTCTGACAAATATCAGCACTTCCTGTCAGCCCACTTATTGTATGAACTTGGCTCACTTACTGGTCCCCCTCACATGCATGCATGCATGTGCATTCACATACAGTTCAGTGAGAGATTATCAGGCAAGTATGTATCATCAGTCACAGTTAGGATTCTCCTGGAGTATCACATGTTTCCCTGTGATACATACGCTTAATACATTTCCTACGAAAGGGAATTTTCTGAAGTGGTACCCTCAAGGATTGTGTGCTGAACAGATACACCCTACACCTGATCGTTTGTAACAATGCCTTCTAAACCTGAAGTCCTATATATGCTAACACTAAACTTAATCAGTCATTATAACTTTGGATTTCCAATTTTAGGTTACATGTATGAGATAGCATTGTCAGCATAGTGATCAGGGTATGGGCTGGATGATCCAGGGTTCAAATTCTGGCAGAGCAAGAGATATTTCTCTATTCATTGGGTACCAGGTTTCTTTCCCAGGGATAAAGCAGCCAGGGTGTGGAGTTAAACTGTGAGCACTGGTCATCACCTGCAGTACACATCCTTTAATCTTCATTGATAATGATGCTACCAAACGTTATTTTTAACAGCATCCTTCGACTTTATACAACATGAAGTGCTTACTTTTCAACTGTGACATATTGTTAAGGGGTTTTAAAGTATCGTGTACCAAATATGACATGGGAACTATGATGTGGTACACAACCAGAAGTCAATATGAATGCCACAAAATCGCTTCATTATCAGCCAGGCAATACAAGTATAGCAGATGCCGTAACTGAAACCTGTGATGTCTTAAAGTATCATCTGGCAATTTGTCACAGGTAAGGCATGCAACTTGTAGGTAATATTTCTAGTTCATGTTTATCATTTCTGTCTTTATGTTTTATGATTTTCCACTTGAGGTTAACATGGGGGGGAAGCATGATGAGGGTTTTGACATACATGATGCAGTTAAGAGCAGGAAGAAGAAAAAGTAATGTATCTTGTAAAATGCAGGATTGATGAATCTGAGAAAGCACTAACAAATGCAATCTCCTTGGCTGAGGAGTCCCAGTGTATGTCCGAAGGTATACCCTTTTTTTTGGTATATAATGTGGGTAAAAATCGCTGTAATTGCCATCATGATTTATCATGTACAGGAAAGTAATGTGATGAGTATGAACATCAATACTAAGCTAGTTACAATATTTTACCCTTGTACTGTATGCTGGCAAGGTACTGGCATAGAAGTTACAAGTGTCAAAGATAAACAGCATGCACACACACACACAGAGACAGAACAGAATATCCATTCACTGTTCCTCAGTTTCAAGGTTGTGTCTTGTTTAATATTCAACTGCACCATTGACAACCTGTCAGTAACATTTCATCCACTTGAACAGTGTTACTTCATATAGTACTGAAGTATGCTGATTTGAGGTAGAACTCAATCCTTAGCTGCACTGAACACACTAGAATATAATAACACTAAGAAGTAGCTGTATTCCAGTGCTTGACATACATTTATTCCATACGTATAAAGGGTACTGAAATGCTTTGATTGTAACCATTCATTCTGTTGTCTGTCTTACTACAGGTCCACACCCTCTTCCAATGTGAGTTCACCACACAGTGCCATCCAGTGCTACTGCTTTCAATTTTCAGTATCCTCTCTTTTGCTTAATATCGTTCAATGGCTGCTTATGTCTTCTTCCTCATCTTCCAATCACTTCTATCCTTTGCTCTATATTTCCCCTAATAATGCACTCTAGACAGCAGTTCCTATGAAAGATGTGATCAATCCAGTTAGCCTGCCTTCATTTTGTGGTTTGTAGGATATTCCTCTCCTCCTTGACTGTTTGTAATACTTCACTTCTCACACAATCGGTCCAACTTAACTTCTTCATCCTTCGTCAGCACCACACAGAAAAGCTATGCTCCAAATATAGTATTTCATTAGCTTCTTCCTTAAATGTAAGTAAAATTTGCCACTGAGAAAGTCTTCTTCGTGTTTTATGCTGCTTTTGCCTTAGCAATCCTGAATTTAACTCCACAAGATAAGATTTGTGTCCTACGAGTAAAAGGACTTACTGCAATTAATCAATAAAATTTCAGTTTTTTGCTGAAAATACGGGGTTCCATGCATGTCTTAAAAACTGGCAAATGTGTTCAGAAGTCATACACAGGAACAGGAATACAAATTCAGCATGAATTGTCTGACAGTATTGTTATTCTTCACCAGAAACCAACCTAGAAAGCACATAGAAATTCTAATTCTAGTGCAGCAGAATATCTTCAGTATCTGTTCACTTTATTGACAGAAATTGTAATTTTACAAAAACAAAAACTAACAATACAAAATGCAAAATTACAGTGAACCATAAAACAAAACTATAAGTAACCACATCAAGTGTAATGAACCCACAGTTTATTATAAATGCTTTTACTGGAAACTTCAGAGATGATTACAGATTGACACCAGCCATCATTCAAGTACATTCACAAAACGTGCCACATTAAATGCTTCAAACAAAACTATGTGTGAAATAAATACTCTGTGGTTGTCCAGAAGAGAAACTAAATTATGCATTTTATCACACAGCATACAAATTTAACACAATCTTAATTGCTGAAAATAACATTAAGTGAACTGACATTTTATTGTCATCTAATCAATTTGGAATTACATAGTGAAAGTGGCAAAGAGTAAGCTATTGTCATTATCATGCCTCAGAAATGTGGTTACAGGTCAGAACTTCAAAATAAAAATTACACCCTTCCATTGAAATCACCATTACAAACACAGACACAATAGTACAACAGAGTCATCTTACTACATTGAACTAGGATGTAGTCGTGTCCCTGATAAATTTAAACAAGTTAGAAAATGTATGCATGACAAATACAATGATTTGTTTGTTCCTACATAAATCCAAGGTACTGGATAGTTTCCTTTCTCTGTACCCTAGCAACACTACTACATTTGAGCACAACAGAAATTGCCCACATGCACATAGGAAGGATGCAAATACTCATGCATTCAGAAACCTGCAGATCAGCATTTTTCAAACTCAGTTCCTGGGAACCCTAGGGTTCTGCCAAACGCTGATAGAAGCTTGGGAATTTTGTATGTGGTTATAATTATTTTCAGCAACTAACTTCTATAATAATGTTAGACCATGAATATGAGGTAATATTTAAAAATAGCATATCACATTTTCAGAGGGAATACTATGGAAAGAAATGGGTTCTGCATGTTTAGAACATTTATGCCTTTCTGAGAGGTGCTGCCCCAAGGAGAAGGATCACTGTGTTCATGAAAACAGCCTCATCCATCACACTGAGAAATTAACATATAATAATTTTAAACTTTTATTGACTGATTAACCTACAGTGAGGTTACTGTATTTTATTTGCCTACAAACAAAAAAACCAAGAGTCTACAATCTTCACTACTCCTACTACTTTGTGTGTATTGCCAACACAAATCAGGGGTGGGGTTCCATGAAATATTTCAGTTTTGAAAAGGGTTCCACAAACCAAAACGTTTGGACAACAATGCATTAGATCTTTATGTAAAGTGGTTGTTAAAGTTGTCCAAATTGTCCAGTCTAGATAAAACCTGAAATGGGCATATAATTTTCATAAAACTCTATGATATTAAATTTCATGAATATCTGTTCTGTTTCTTTAGTTGTTGCATGCACAGATAGACGGGCAATTTTCATGTGCTTAACATGGATATAAACATTACTAAAATGGAGGAATTTATAGAGGTCTGTAGCCATTCCTACATTGTAACAATTTTTAAATTACTGTCAGCAGTGTCATATCTATCACTATATTTGTGTCATTCCATCTCTTAAAAGAAATGCCATGTATGGTCCCTTCATTCCTTTTATGGAAGATCAGAGATGTCTTTCCTGAATAACCGAGTGAGGGCCATAATGTTAATAACGGTGTTATTTGTTCCCTGTAGCCTATAGTAAATTAAACAACCACTGAACTGCCAAAATCACACAAACATGAACGTCAGTGTCTAGTCAGGAAGCGCACAAATACAGAGCCCCAGGTCACTGTGACAACTAAATTTTGTACAGGGGCACCTAATATTTGTGGATCTTCAATATAGAACATGCTGCATGTCACCTGTCTGGTGCCTAGAATTTTGAGGTGGCTTCTCATTTTTGGAAAATCTGTGTACCCTTTATCTAGAGCATGTCTCCAAAATGTTTCTTTTCAGTTCAACTTTGACACAAGGAGATTACAGTGCATCTACTCACCAAGAAAGTTTCAAATCTCAAAGAGTATGGTTTCCAAATACTGTGAAAACTGATCCCAATATGCCTCTGTAAGTTTGTCACTGATATGTTATTAATTACCTAGTTATAAACTAAATCATCCCCTAATGTTTCAATTAATGAAGGAGAATAAGGTGGAAGTTCAAAGAAAAACCTTCCCAAGAGACATCACAGGGTAGGGGACAAAAGTTGCCAAACTAGAGGCATTTGTCAAAAAGTAGTGAAAAGTACAGGAATGGGACTCATTACCGTATAATTGTATATGTACCTCTCATTTTGAGGGAAAGGAGAGTTATTTCATGCCATACCTAAGATTTTGAACCATTCAAGGTACATTTTCAAAACCTGGCAAAGAGAAATTTAAAACTTAATACAAAACATCCATTGGGTTATACACTCAGTAAAGGAAAAGGGTAATCGTTACTCAAAACACAACCTTTTCTTTTTTTGTTGAATCTCGCGACGTTTCAGATTGAACCAATCTGTCATTGGGCCCCTATACAAGAGAAAATAGCAGATAAAATGTAAAACATATGATAATGTCATCGTGTTTTTTTGTGGGCTCCCACAGTAAAAGTATCATATGTTGGAAATGAAATTGCACTGTACCTGCTATTTACTCTTGTATAGGGGCCCAATGACAATAAAAGTGTCATATGTTTGACGTGTAATTGCATTGTACCCACTATTTGCTCTTGTATAGGAGCCTGATGATGGACTTAATCTGAAACATGTCAAAATCAAGAGCAAAAGAATATATGTTGTGCTTTGACTGATGATTAATCATTTTCCTTTACTGAGAAGTTTGAACTCTGCAATGCACCGTTACTATTATCAAGGGTATAGGCATGTTTCTTCAAGGCCTACACCAAAATTGTCTTTCATTAGCTGAAGTCTTTTCTCATTCACTGTGACACTACTGTTGAACTTGCTGGGGTGGCGCAAGTCTCGATGCAAAGGCAACAAGTGACAACAGGATTTTCCGTAAAAATAAAGGTGTTCCAGGCTTACTGGCAGTGCCTTCCAAAAGCACACGCAGCTCACGGAACATGTTGCGAGTGTACGGATTGCGTCGAGAAGAGTATCGTAACGTCAAGAAATGGTAATAGATAAACGGAGTCAACAAACCTGCTCTTCCCCTGAAAGCAGATTTCAACAAATGTTAATTTAACACTTGTGTATCCATCTAGAACAATGAGCTTATTACTGTAGATGTGATGTTACAGTGGTTGTGTGCAGTGAGGTCTGAAAGTGAAGGAGTTGCAGCTTGTCTAAATTATGTCAGTTACACCTTGGTTTGTCTCACATCGCATCTTCATGGTTACTGTGTTGTCATGTCACATCCCAGTTGGCATGTTGGACAGTTCCCATCATTACTAAGTTGTGAGTTCATGATATGAGAACTGTTGTAACATGTAGTCTTATTTTGGTGAATACTAGAATTGTATTTGATTGGTTTATTTGTGTCAGTGCACTATTCAAAAACAGTTGTTAAAATCACTCAATTTTACCAACCACTGCACTTATATAAATTTATAAAATTTACACATTAAAACATTAAAAACGCTCTGACATATTTCGGTCCTAGGATCATCATCAGGGAGCTATATCGTCCTTGCTAAAGTTACACTATTAAAAGTCAAGTATCATCAAAATAAATATTAGAATAATTTTATACACAAATAATTAGGCTTGTTTGTGTATAAATTTATTCTATCAAGGTTAGTGGATCTCAGATGTTTAAAAGGCAATATTAATTGAATGACCAATCACGTGGATTAGCACATACATAATATTCTACCCTAGGCATATGGCTAGTACTATGATAAACATAATCAACTTCATGGAGTCCTTCTTCAGCAGCTAATGGCCACTTGTTCGGTAAGGACATTCTTCATGTTTTATGGAATCTGAAGGCTCACGCTCATAGCAGCCAGCCAATGGTGCCAGACGGATTTCCCCTAGGATCATCATCATCATAATAATCATCACCACCACCACTACCTTCTTTTTCTTCCCCCTGCTCCTCCTCCCTTACTCCAACTGTACAAGGACAAAGCTGCATGGTTCCATTCCATTCCTCAACAGTCAATGGGCCATCTTTTTTTATGGTATTTCCATCTCACTTCTCTTTCTGGCCCTGTATGAAACTGCCTTTCTCCAATGTAATTTGTATTTTTTAATATCCTGTACATGTGCATATCTCTCCTGATTGCTTCCTGATTACTTCATAATGTAAATGGTCTCTTCTTATGGAACCCACAAGTGGTCTAAGGAATTCCATTTGTTGAACTTCCAGTACGTGTCCTTTCTTGGTGTCCAGTTTCTAATCCAGAAACAAGCGCCAATTTATTTCCTTTATAGTTATCACAGGTTTTGACTTCTTCCTGTGTGTGCTCTTCACCAGTCTACTTACCGAGTACATTACTACTTTGCCGTACAAAGTTCAGAACATTCAGTACCCTATCCTTCCACAGATCTGGAGCATATTTTAGTTATATTGTACATTTTAGTTCAGTGGGAACTCCACCTTGGTTATTAAATGTGTCATGAACCCTGGAATGTTTGGCATTGAACCTTACTATTTACCCCTCCAACATTATGATTTTAACTGTCCATAACCTTCCAGAGTCCTTCCCATCTCTAATTACTAAGTTATTTATATTAACACTGTCTTTTGCTTACTGCTTTAAAGGTTTTTCTTTGTACCCCTGTAAAATATGCATATGAAGAATTCACTGATAAGTCTCAGTCATGTCTTTTGCTTTCTTGGATAGTTTTTTTGCTACAGCAGCCCACTTTTTGCACTGTTGTGTGTTGTGTCTCCCAGTTTTATAAACCGTAAACAATTTTTGTACACTTCTTTTTTGTTTTTTTATTTCTGATGGACTCTCTCAATCCTCATTTTATCACATGGGGCATATACTGCTACTACCGTATATTCTCGAATCTAATCCGCGCCCTTTTTACAGTTTCAGAGGGCAAAAAAATCAGATGCGGATTAGAATCGTGTGCGGATTAGATTCGCGGTCGTGAGCTGGATTTTGGAAAAATGATACAGCCGCTGCACGTGCCGTAAGAACAATAAAGTACGATACAATACATTAATTTATTATTTTATTTACTATTTATAATATATATTATATAATATTTATAATTTATTATTCATCAGACTCGCCATCATCACTCATAACTGAATTGTTATCCGTCACCCAGTCACTGTCATCAGCTGTGGTGCATTTGTACCGCTGGCAGTTAAATGGCCACTTCACACACGACGTGTTAGTTGGATAACGGTTAAAGCATTGGTAACATCCAATATTATTCAATCAGTCTGCCTTGTAGGCAAGGGGCAGTTGAAGGAAAGGTGTGGATTAGAACTGCGAACTAACTTGTTTTTTTTTTCTTTTACGAAATCGGCAAAAACTAGTGCGGATTAGATCCGAGAATATACGGTACTAGCATGACTTGGTCCTGCTGTAATTTGCATTGTCACTATTCAGTTTGTGTTGAATGTTAAAGCCATTATAGTTAATCTTACACTGAATTATTAACCTTTAGACAACTGGAGTGGGTATCTAAATTTTAGTGCATGGTTTATGAAAAATGAATTATTTGAAGAAAAAAAAAATGAAATTTAGAAAAAATTAGCTCTTTGTGGGGGGGGGGGGGGGAATGGGTGATACAGCAAGTCTTAAATATGCAGTAAATTTTCTTTATTGCCTAAATATATAAAATGAAATTGTAGGGGTGATTTTTACACACATGTTTCCTTATGTGAATGCAGGTTGTTTAAAGGTTAATTAATTAATTCATTCATTCAGCTTAAATTATTCATTTGCTATTACAGCAATTCTATAACCTAATTTCATTTTCAAGAGTAAACTGTTACATGACTCTCAAGATCCCCCCGACTCCATGTTTCTGACAGAAATCACTTTCTTACAATCTTCTCAGTCAAGTACTGAACATAAAACCATGAACACAGAACTTCTCATCAATACAGTCCACTTATCACCCACATGTTGTGCATTAATTTTGTTCAATCCTGCCAAAGCTTTGAGTGTTCCAAGCAAGAAACCTATACACAAGTGAATTTTCAAACCTCTACACCTTGAGCAACCTGGAGGGCCACACTAGTGTCCCTTTAGTCAACATTTCAATTTTACAGAGGCTATCTTGCCCACTACAGCAGGTCTAAGGCACAATATTTCACACCCTAGGACAGTGTGCAACTTTCCTGTTACCTTCTCCCACAACACTAATCATTCAGATCAGTTTAAAAACCCAGTCACTCTGAAGATTCAACATTTTGTAACATCTTACTCCCTTTACAGTGAAGGGTTGTTAGCTCCCATCCTACTACACAGCTGGCTGTCCAAGACTCATTCATCATAGCTATCCCTGTATCCGGGTAGAAATGGTCAGTATATTACAAAACTATTACAGCAGGGCCCAAATGGCAACCAAACATGGATTTCTTTCCAAAACCAGCCCCAACATATAAAATCTCCTGTATTAAAAACTAAATGTAAAACTTACAGGAATATCAGCACAACTGTGAAGGGCATGAGAAATATTTCCGTGAAGGCCACAAGTCGCAGAATATTTCTTGACTGAAACTCAACCAGTGATATTAAGAGTCTCGCACCCCACCATGAATTTTGGCCGAGTGTCTGCAAAGTGAAAATGAATAATTAAACTTCTACAGTAAATTGCCAGATTTTGCATATGCTGATAATGTGTCTCCAGAAAACTGTACTTACATCCAGAAGGGTTAGGGAGTAGCTTGCAGAATGAAGAACTGCAAACAGGAATACCGGCAACAACACCACTGGTAGTAGTGCTAAGGAAAGTGTAGCCAGTCAAATTTCAAAATACACTCAGAAATCCATCCACTACTGCAAATCTTCTACCATACTTGTCAAATTGGTCACACAATGAAACTAGATAAGCATTATGTGCAAGTGATGGGTTGATATGTTTTGATGTAAACCTGACCAGATCTGACACAGACAGATATCAGCAAAACATATACTCTGAGCACTGAAGGTGACCTCTTACACCATGCAAGGATTAATGTCAGAGCAAATGTAGTTAATAGTATGCAGAATAACACAGAATTGTGACAGCAGTGAATGGAATTGATTACTGTGCCCATTTATAAAAACAGTAACAATGACTGCAGTAACTATCAAGGAATGCTGTTAAGAACCACAAAAAATTTGTTTTCATTCTTACCTGAAATTGGTAAGAACAATTATTTGGAAGCACCAGTGTCAACTCGAATGTAACAGATCAACTATCAATACAATATTCTGCATTTGTTAGATACTGAAGAAAAACACAGGTACAATAAATCAGTTACTTACAGATTTCAAGAAAGCTTCCACATGATTCAGTCAGGAAATAAGTACTGTTCATTATTCTTACTGAATGACTTCAGTCTACTCATGACCCTAGTTAGACTAATCAATAAAGCAACTTAAAAAGAAAAGGTGAAGTGTATCCACTATATCGCAGGAAGGAAGATGAGGGAATGAAGGTGTAGCTAACTGTACTCAGTTCATCCAGAGCACTAAGGGGAGGTGGGTGGTCAGCTTCACAATGTGGCTGCTTTACCACCACGAAAGAAGCTCCGATACACAATGAATAGGAGCCTGGATGAAACACAGAGTCAGTCTGGACATTTTGGAAAGGAAAAAAAATCCCTTGCCCCATGCTGGAATCAAACTATGATTCCATGATTGTCCAGCCCACAGCCTCAGCCACTACACAGACTATAAAGTAAATTATCTGTTGCATATATAAGAATTTCATACAGCATTTTAACTTAATATTTTCAATTGTATTTACCTTCATGTTTTGAACTTTATGAATTATTCCACAGCCTCAGGGGTGCACAAATTTTCCAAAAATTTACAAGCCACCTCAAAATTCTAGGTGCACAAAGGATGATATGAAGTACAGGATTTCTGCACCCCAGCACATCCTGTAATCATTCTAACTTTTGATTCCATACGGTACATATAACTATGTCAGCCCATATGTCACCTATCAATGTTAGGCGCAAGCCATGATGGCAACCAGTAAAAAAAACATGTGGCAGGACACAGAAGGTGTGTGTGGGCATACGCACATGTATGAAAGAAACATTTTTTTTTTGGGTGTGTGTGTGTACATGCATACATGTATGACAGAAACTGTGCCATGCGTTTGTGCATGCACACACATGTGTAGGAGAGAAAGAAATGTTTTCTGTTGAGTACAAACTATTTATTTGCAACACTTGTGCAAAATACATTTGCATCAGGGGGGTGAGTGGCAGTGCAGTTGCTTGAGGCACTACACTGCAAGAAAAAACTTTCCTGATGCATCTGTTCCAAACATCACAACAATCCACAAATATATGTGATGTTTCAAGTGACAGGTTTCATTGTCAGATGGGAAGAGAACATGCATACAGCATGCACTGAGGAAAAACTATACAAAATTAGTGCTCACATAGCAAATGTTTTGTGCATTGTTAGAGAGTGTTTATAGTGTAAGAATAATAAGCAGATGATAATGGCCTTGTGTGCTACATGTGATTTTTTACTTGTGTGACATCTTAAAGACTAAAGGATATATCTCTAATACTTGCACTAAGGATGCTCTGAAACTATGCAACCAGGATGCCGTGTTTTATATTTCACCAGCAACACCAGAATGAACGATGAACAAAGTGTTTGGTATGATGCATGTCTGTGGGCTGAAGAAAACTAATTCCAGCATGTTCTTCAAACATGATAAGTAAAAACCTTCTATCAACTACAACATATTTCACTTTATCTTTCCATCACCTCCCTTAAATAAGAAGAGTAAAAGGTAATAATTAAGTACAATACACTGAAATAAAATTTGGGCCAATGACTCATAGCAAATTGCAATAGCAGTAACTAAGGCACTGCCTACCGTCACACCAAATGGTCTGAAGAGCAGTGCACTGCTGTTTCCTCGATAAAATGATGTCTTTATATGATACACTGTATATTCTCAGTGTTTAAGCTTGACTTATAAGTGTCTGATTTTACACTTAAAAAGGATACGTGTAACTGGTGTTACATAGAGAAAGATAAGGGAGTAAAAGAGATAATGGCAGCTGTCTTCAAGCAGCAAGATTGACAGAAACTCCCGACTGAGTGTCACTCTTGGAATACGCTGATGCAGTCGCAGTGCACTTGTGGCAGCATTCGACATAAGTGCCTTGTAATATGCATTATATGGATTTCTGAAAGCAGAGATATAAATGCAACTTTAAATATGCATGGCAACATGACTGGATATCCAAAATTTGTAATTTTGTAATCCTGTGTGGTCAAAATATACGATTGGTTATTTATTGTGCAATTTGTAATGGTAGTAAATATTATTAGAATTAAAACGGGGCAGGTTAGGATGACTGGTTTATACTACAGTTTTGAAACAATTAGTTACACTTATGGCCATATGTCATATTATTGTAGGAAGACAGTATTACTGTTTTAGACTTTCACTCCAACTTGTACACTCTGTTCAACAAAAATCAAGCGGCCTGATATTTCGTACCTCCCGTTCACCCATTGACGTGACGTACAGTTATCATAAATCGAGTCGTTTTACTTACTCCACGGTGCAGAGTCCTTCTTGAGAAGCTAACTGGTTTGCAGCTAGTCAAGAAATTCCCCGCATTTCACGGAACCCGAACGTTCATTACTGTACTCACAAGCGTCCGCCACCTGTCCCTATCCTGGGCCAACCCAATCCAGTCCACATACCCACATCCCACCTCCTGGAGATCCATCCTAATATTATTTCTCGCTAACTCCCTCGCTGCTGCCTTAAGGGAGCCTGCCCTATAAAAACTCCTAACGTTCCACGTGCCTAATTTCATTTCCCTGTGTATTTTGCGCGATGCTTCCCCTAGAAACACTCCCCCCGGAGAACCGAGTGGGGGAGTAGTTTACCTCCAGATTGTTTTATCACCAGAGGAAGCATCATGCCTGCAAGTATTCCTTAACATGAATGTTTTACAGGGAGGGGTTGTTAGCACCTCGCCCAACCCCCAAGCTGGAGGACCACCCCTTGTCGGCTGTCCACGACTGCTTATTCAATTTATTCGCAGCTACCCTCCACAA
>Ga0123352_10011369_pt1 | contig 14020 bp, 8 predicted proteins | sample TergutLab28metaG_FD_89700 | JGI IMG/M metagenome (GOLD analysis project Ga0123352, IMG submission 89700) | Labiotermes labralis P1 segment gut microbial communities from Petit-Saut dam, French Guiana - Lab288 P1 | ecosystem: Host-associated > Arthropoda: Insects > Digestive system > Gut ...
ATTCCTCTTCATTTCTCACACAACGAACGTACTCCTCTTCAAATTTCATTGCAATATCTTCATTGTTGTTAGAATTATTAAAGAAATGCCAGGTTTGCTAGCGAGTGGGACACACCGTATTAACATATATGTATGTTTGAATCAGAAAATAACCTGACATAGTGAAGGATACACACACACAAGCACGTGCACATACATACATACATACACACACAGAGAAACATAAACACATACTTGTACAAACACAACCCTTTCATGAAGCTGAGAATGGATTGGTTATTTAACGTTACAGTTGCAATTTAGGATAACTGTTCTCTGAAGAGACAATCAGAGCAAGGACATTATAAACCAGGAGTGGTAATTGTGTGACTGTATAGGTAATGACAAAAGCAAAGTCATCCCTGTACTTAATTAAGCAGCATATTACGAATACTTATAGCACGGTGGAAGTACAGCTCCATGAAACCATAACCTTAGCACTACAAAGAGGCGAAAGTTCAGATTCACACTCCAGCTGCTGTATCCCTAATGAAAGAAACCCAATACCAAACAGAAAGGCAGCAGTGGGGACTTAAAAGTGGTATGGATAGCGTGGCAAAGAGAACTCTCTGTGGCCCTGACAGGAAACACAATCGAATCCCCTCTTCATCCAAACCTGTAGTATCCTCATTTTACTTCCACTAAAACATAGGGGCTTTAGTTTATCCAACAGCTATCACTAGTCACTTCGCAATGGTTTGCTTAACTTATAAAACCCAGCAGAAATCTGATGTGCAGTGAGAAATGTATTTGTTAGATACAAACAGTGTCTGGCGGCAAAAGGAAAAAATTTCCAGCGCCTTCTTTAAACAAGGTAAGTAAAAAAGCTAACATTAACTGCAGTTCAATGAACTAAGTTGCAAGAACCCTGACTTGTGGAAAAATGGAACAGCAGTTAATTTCTGCACTGACCACTGTCTCTTAGCCCAGTGTTTCTCAACCTTTGTGAGACCGTGGCCTGGTAAATTCTTTTTTCATAAGACGAGGGCCCGGTCTCGTAAATAACTTTCCAATTTATTTTAAGTTCGTACATTAAACTAACATAAGTATTAATAATTAATTATGCATAATCATAAAGAGTATTATTACACTTATGTGTATGGTGTGGCATGTTGACAAATATAAAATTACATTTAAATTAGTTATCAATCACTGGACTAATGAAGTCTTGAAGCATATTGTAGGTTCCTCAGGCCAACATCTGGGTCTGATTAGTATTACACAAAGGTACATCAAGCACAATCTATTTATTCTAGAGTAAGGCTACATGTTCCGACTAAATGTTAGTCATCTTCAGGCCCCTATACAATTTCATTACCAGATGCTTTGTCCACACTGGGATTCCATAGTGTTTACATGTGGATTACTTAACGTAAACACTATGGGATCCCAAAGTGGACAAAGCATCTGGTAACGAAATTGTACAGGGGCCTGAAGATGACTAACATTTAGTCGAAACATGTAGCCTTACTCTAGAATAAACAGATTGTGCTGACGTACGTTTGTGTAATACTAATTGATTTTCAAACACATCGTGATGCCTTCATTCAGAATATCTGGGTCTGAGCTTTTCGACACATTCACGAATATTATTCTCCTCAGAATATTTCCACTATAAAATATTTATTCATGAAAAATTCTTAGAAAACTAAAATGAGAAATTCCAGGTACCGGGCTGCGGCCCGGCGGTTGAAAAACACCGACTTAGCCTTAATGAATGGTGATGCGAGTTGTCAAATCATATAATGTCCCTTTCAATACTCATTGACAGCTGCACGTGTATACAGAACTATGAAAGGTGCAATTCACTGACAAGTTCCCCAGTCCTTCTGAGCCATAAATACATTTGTGACAAAATATTAAGAACAGAATTAATATTTACAGAGAGTAAGACCCACAATAAGGTGGCAGAGTACTGGAAGACATCACGATACAAAGGGACATAATTGGCACAAGAAACATCAGAAAGGTACAACTAGTCGAACTAAGAAGAAATGACAGGCTTTTTATCTATCAATATGTACAAAATGAAAAGGAAGCAAGAGGACATAACGCATAGGTTGCATGCTCAATGTTTCACATTCGAGATCAAGAAAGGGGTTTCCAATTAATTTCGGAAACACATTATGTACACAAAATGTTGCACAGAAAATTTAATTCTGGTGCAAAATGGCAAGTTGTAACATACGGTTTGATGTTTCCGGCGGCAGTGACAAATTCAGGAAACTATCACAGTACAGTAATCACAACAGTTATACTGCATGGAGCAGAAATTGAACTTTATCATTGGCATTTAAGTAACACACCAACAAATGCACATATATAGTCTTTTATTAATCTACAATTTACATTAAAACACTCAAAACGCTCCTACATGTTTCGATCATACGATCATCCTCAGGGAGCATATTTTGTTCCTTGCTAAAGTTACAGTTTAAAACACTCAGTGATTTACTTCATTATATTAATTTGGTGCTGTGGCAGCATGTCTGTAGGTAAAAATATGTTTACTGGATAAATTAAGCCAATATAGCACTACTTCAATATAGTATGAATTATTATTATACACAAATAATTATGCCATATTGGTTATTTTTACTACATTGAATTGTTGTTATATTGCGTTAACAATGTATTTGCTAAACTTATTTTTATTTATAGACACGCTGCCACAGCACCAAATTAATATAACGATGCAAATCACTGAATGTTTTAAACTGTAACTTTAGCAAGGAACCAAGTATGCTCCCTGAGGATGATCGTATGATCAAAACATGTAGGAGCGTTTTGAGTGTTTTAATGTAAATTGTAGATTATTAAAGACTATGTATGTGAATTTGTTGGTGTGTTACTGAAATAAACTACAAAATGCACGGTACAACGTTACAGATATTTATCACTAGCAGTTCAGCATATAAAATGCAACCACAGAATATACAAAACACACACATACAAAACAAGTTTTGTGACATTTCTCAGCATGGAAAATATTTAATGAAACAGAAGTAGGAAGACTTTAATCCAGAATGTTTGGGATGTGGAGTTCTCTGTAACGTGGGGCACTGTGCCCAAAATGTGTTACAACACATTTGAATTCAAGGGGAAACAGAAAAAAAACAAACTTTCTGCCATCAAAATGAGGGGGTTGCTGGACAGTTAACATCAATTCCATCGCATCAGCAGATACTGCCAGGAACATCTGGTGAATATGAAATTAAAACAGTCCTGTTACAGGCCTGGAATGACCCAGAGGGTTCAGGAAGTTAAGGTTCCCAGGTTTCATGACGACACAGGATGGTGGTAAGGTTGTCAGCCCTACGCACCGGCCGCCTCTACCCCCAGGAAGTGCTCCTGGTATTCATTTCTGTTAGAGGCTGAGTCGACCCCAGGGCCATAGTGCAATCGGAAAGATGGCACCATCTGGAATCAAAGTTAAAAGGTAAAGCAAACCCGTTACAGGCCTGGAGTGGCCCAGAGGGTTCGAGGAAGTAAAGGTTCCCAGATTTCATGACGACACAGGATGGTGGTAAGGTTGTCACCCCTACGCACCGGCCGCCTTTACCCCCAGGAAATGCTCCTGGTATTCATTTCTGTTAGGGGTTGAGTCGACCCCAGGGGCATAGTGCGATCGGAAAGATTTTATGTTAACGAAAAATTCCAATGACACCAGCTGGGATCGAAGTTAAAAGGTAAAACAGGCCCATTACAGGCCTGGAGTGGCCCAGAAGGTTACAGGAAGTTAAGGTTCCCAGATTTCATGACAATGACACAGGATGGTGGTAAGGTTGTCAGCCCTACACCTTTACCCCCAGGCAATGCTCCTGGTACTCATTTCTTTTACAGGTTGAGGAATATGAAATTACTTGGTGCTAATTTTAAATTTATTTGTTCTCAGATATAGCAGTTTGCAGTGTGTTCCAGATACTAGGGTGCTGGATAAATGTTCCCAGCCCTGCATCAAAGAGAACTGTTCGGTGAAAGTGCCAGTGTAAAATCTGAAAAACAGACTACAATAACAAATCTGTCTGAAAAACAGACTACAATAACAGATCTGTAGTCACTGTAGGTGAATATAATCACTAGACATCAGATCTATATTAATAACTGTCCAACGAGATGCAACACAAAGCAGTCTATTTATTATTCTGCAAGTTCACCCTATATGTTTCGGGTGTCAACCACACCCATCACCAGGAGTACACATAACTGTAACTACAGCCTCCGGTACTGCAGCTACCTCCCTCCAATGTGGCCAAGCTTGGCCATGTTGGAGGGAGGTAGCTGCACAAAAATTATGACCAGTACTGTAGGCTGTAGTTACAGTTTTGTGTGCTCCTGATGATGGGTGTGGTTGACACCCAAAACACGTAGAGTGGAACTTGCAGAATAATAAATAGACTGTTTTGTGTTGCATCTCGTTGGACAGTTATGAATATAGATCAGTGATGTATGGAACCATGAACATAAAACACATCAGATGTTCAGGAAAACTGCTGATTTGCATCTTTAAATTATTACTGTCTGAGTAAAGAAGAGAGACAAGATGAGTGCAGTAGAGAAAATTCTGAAACAAAAAATTTGTAAAAATATGTTCTTAATTCAACAGTGGATGAAAGACTTCCCTGCTTCCTATTGAGGTATGTACACACCTACGTCTATTGTTAAAAAATAACAGTAGTTGCAAAGATCACGCACACAGTGTTTACAAGCGTGGACGTGTTTTTACGCATGTCATCACTCCAACATATGCCAAGTGATGAAGCATGTGTATAGAAAATGGACAAGCAAGACATGATGAAGTATTTAACATTCAGGTGACCGTGCATTGTGATAAATTCTTATAATAAAACCAACTACATGGACTAATTTCTCAAATTTGTGCATCTAGTTGGTTTTATTATAAGAAAATGTTGAAGTTTAATGATGGCTTGCAGTTGCTACACTGTTTGTCTGGTGTGCAAAATATTGAACACAGACACTGCAGTGAAAAATATGTCTCTGATACACTGGCTAATAAATACGGTGACACTGTTGTTGAAGGTGGGCATTGAAAAAAGCAGTTTTGCAGGGCACACAGGTAATTGACGTCTTCCAGCCACACATTCACTGTACATCATGATGTTAATTAGTGGGATGTCTGAAAAGTAGACCAGTGTTTGCAGGTGTGTACAAGTTCACAACAAAACAATGCAGCTTTGTACATGAGGTTATGACTTACATACATTCCGCTACATCATAATATGCTGGTACCTATAACTAGGATAATACTTTGAGACACCACATTGTTCAGTGTGAATGTGAAGTGTAGTAAAGATAATTCAAAGGGAGTATTGCAAATGCAGCCTGCAGTTTCTAGAAAGATAAGTCATAAGATTGCATGCAGGTGCCTGGCCTTTGTATCCACTTACATTCTGTGGAATATAACCAAAAATCGTTACCTAAAACTCACTGCCCCATAAATACTGTCATGAAACAATATAATCAGAGTCCATACTCAGAATTATTTGTAAAGTGAGTATCAAATGAGAGTAATACTGAGGATTCAATCATATGGATTACCACACATGAAATGACAGATGCTGTATGGCTGAGTTTCTCAACTGTAGGGCCGCGGCCCAGTACCTGGCATCAATTATACCGGGCCGTGAGAGGTTCTCCTAGAATTTGTCATTTTAGTTTTCTAAGCAATTTTCATGAATAAATATTTTATAGTGGAAATATTCTGAGGAGAAAAATATTCGTGAATGTGTCGAGAAATTCAGACCCATATGTTGGCCTGAGGAAACTCCAATATGCTACATGATTTCATTAGTCCAGTGATTGATAACTAATTTAAATATAATTTTATATTTGTCAACACGCCACAACGTATACATAAGTGTACTAATACTCTATGATTATGCCACAATTAATTATTAATACTTATGTTAGTTTAATGTATGAACTTAAAAAAATGGAAAAGGTATTTACAAGTAAATTTGTTGGGACCGGGCCCTCGTCTTGTGAAAAAAGAACTTACCGGGCTGCGGTCTCACAAAGGTTAAGAAACACTGCTGTATGGCAGTACATTGCTAATGTAATAGTTGGAAGGCTGGATGACATGAGAAACCTCACATTTTATGTTGCAAATGGCTTAAACAAAAAAGGAAGCCCTGAATGTTGCTCATGTTGTTAACAGAGGGATAAACGTTGTGTATACCGACGGCACAGAGGACACAAGAGTTTTGTTGGGGTTACTGACAGATGCAGCCGCACATGTGCTTGCAGCAGGCTACCCGATACAAAGAGTGTCTAGCCAATAGACTCCATTGTGTCACACAGAAAGTCTGACACAAGTTCCCACATGTTAATAAAGCAATTTACTTAATGAAGACTATTTTTAAAGTAACCCTCGCGGTGTCAACATTCAGAGAGATACTGTCAGACAGTCCACTGCTTCCTGAGACTGTGCTGACCCTCTAGGGCATACTGTTAGAAGCTGCAGCACAATACAGTAAAGGTAAATCGGTCCCATTACAGGCCTGGAGTGGCCCAGAGGGTTCCAGGAAGTTAAGGTTCCCAGATTACATGAGAATGGCCCAGGATGGTGGTAAGGTTGTCAGCCCTACGCACCGGCCACCTTTACCCCCAGGAAATACTCCTGGTACTCATTTCTGTTAGAGGCTGAGTCAACCCCAGGGCCATAGTGCGATCGGAAAGATTATGTCGATGAAAAATTCCAATGATACCAGCTGGAATCGAACCAGCGACCTTCCGATTTGTAGCGCAGCGCCTTAACCACTGTGCTACCGCGGTCCCTGCACAATACAGTAAGAAGTTTTAAAACCACTGATGAAATGGTGAATGGTTGTTTAACATATAATGCTTATTCAATTCAATTTTTGGGGAAAAAGAGACTCAAAAAAAAAGATTTGGCATTTAAACATAACAACTAAGTCCTTTTGGCAGTTACACAGTATTAAAAAGTTTAGGTTTTCAGGAGATGCGCAACATGAAGCAATGTTCCTTGTTTCGGACCCAAGAATAAATGAATAGCATTATGAGGAGAATTGAAAAAAAAAAGTCTCTCTCAAACTGTAGCAGTTCTGGCAAGAAAATTAGGTTGCACTAAGATGAAAGCAGTATCTGATATAATCAATGGATCTGATGTCAAAATACATAAATAAGTGATGTAAGCCATGCTACCCATGTTCAAGTGTGCCATCTCATCACTACATTTGATGATGAAAAGGTATTTAACTCACTATGGCCATTCTTTCCATGAAAAGACATACATTTCAATAACCAATATAAAATAGATTCTGGTGATTAACAACGCAGTAAATTCAGGGAATGATCCATAAAGGTAAAAAAAAGACCAATAAATGATTATAAGAGCCTGATAATGACAATAGGACTGTTTCACAAAGAAAACACACAAATCTACCAAGGGTTTTGGTAACTCGAAGTGCAGGACGTTATCGGGAATGATCCGTGATCCATAAATCATGAACAAATGATGATTTGAGCCTGAAAATGACAATTTTATTGACTCAGGCCACAGTATCCACACCTGAGATCAATGAAAAATTATTTTCCAATAAAAGTTTTGCGCATTACATCATTTTTCAAGAATTATATCCCATTCATATGATGAGAAACCTGTGTAATTATTCTCTGTTACTGTATAATGTTAAACGCCAATCATGAGTGCTAACATGTAGAGTTCTCTGAGATTAACATCATCGTCATAAACATCAAGGATCGGAATGGATCAAAGGGTCCAATCCTTGATGTTTATGATGATGAGGTTAAATTCAGAGAAACTCTACATGCTAGCACTCAAAAGAGGGAAGACACAGGCTCTACAACGGCCATTCTACTGGGAGAGACAAAGCCCCCCAGTGACCACTGGACATAAGGGAAAGTACGTGACTGGGCATTTGAAAAACAAAGACCCTTCATCTGCCTGGAACTGAATCCTGGATAAGCAGTCCACGCTCAGTAAGTTCATATACTAAGTTGTCCTTGCTTGTATATGTACAATAAAGTTTTGAAAATAAATGAACAAATATTCTGAAGCTGAGAACTTTACTCTTAACTATGATGCACAGCTGGCACACGGGCAGCAGATGTTAGACATCACACATACACATAACCACAACTGACAATTTAAGCATTTCTCCCACCATGGCACAAAGGCTCTTATACCAGCAGCATACTGCAAGTGAACAGCTTGCTTCACATTGGCATCTGTTGCATATTGCGTGCCAACCACATGCCCCTTAAGGTGTAAAAAGACAAGGATAACACTGGGCATGAGATTGGACCAGAAGATGGCCTCCCATCTGTAGCACCACAGCCAGTCACAAGCCTAGTTGGCAGCAGAGGGTCCAGTAACATTGATCTCTTTCGAACTCTTACGAAGCACCTGACCGGCAAACCATTTACAACAGACAGTTGTGCAGTTGACACACATTGATTTTTGTTGTTGTTGTGGTTTACGTTTTAGCATTCTTACATGTACTGTATGTTAGTCATAAGCTACATTTACTCATGCTTAGTTCTCACCTCTCTTGAGACCAGGCATGGGAGGAATATAATTTCCTTCCATTTGTTTTGTTTATAACTGGACTCGCTAAGTGTATCGCACGAGCAGTGTGTGGAGCAACACATGTAATAGTAGTTGCTTTGTTCTGCGGAGCAGTCTGCTGCGTACCTTGATCTGCGTCTGAGCAACAGAGTACGAAGCTGGACAGTCAGTGAGTGTGAACGGTAATGAAGAGTCCACTGGCGAGAATTGTCACACTTACATTTCCGTTCTAAATGCTATTACTCTATACTCTTGCACAATAAAACTCCAATATATTCTGCTTGCGGATTATTGAGAGTGTGTGTAACCTGCCCGACTCCCTGTCTTAACCAGAGTTACGAACTCCATCCTCCCTGGGAACAACATCTAAGATACGTTCCTCATCGGGTCTGCAACAGATACAACAAGACACCGATGCCAAGGAAGTTGTCACTTCCTGGCTACAGACATTTGATACTGATTTCTTCTATGCAGGATACCAGCCTTGGTGCCAAGGTGGGACAAATGCAAAAATTTCAATACTGATTACGTGGTCTGATGTGTATTACCTCCTACCCATGTGTCAAGTATACATTAAAGTCAGAATAAGATGAAAGACAATCCAAAACCACTATATTTTATTTGCACATGCAACACATGGTGTATTCAAGCAGCACAATACAAACATTCAACAACTTCATAAAAAAACACTTGGAGTTCTATTTAAAATTAATTCCACATCATTAGCAGGCAGAATTAAATACAGCGGCATGTATTTAAATATTAACTAAATTTTAGCATCTTTTACCATCAAATACAAACCACAATATAATTAGAGTTAACATTATATAAGAATGGATTCTAACACTAAATTAATTTCAGTTTTATTGCAAGAAGACAATATTGTCAAAGTTTCCAAGGCTTTATACTATATTCTTAAAGAAATAATAATGAGACACAAAAAAAGGGTAGTTTCACGCACCGACCACAACTGCAACTTTAGAGTGAATCCACAGTAAAGAATAAGAAACCATACATAAGCAGTATTCAGTGGTCAACAAAGAAATTTTATTTATGGGGGATTGAGATATGAAAGTTAGAGATTCTTGCAGCTGTGTAACTGAGAGTTCTGGTCTAATGGGTTGTCACATATTTCCTGACATTTTTAGGGAATGCTTTGCTTCCATTTTCAAGGGTTAACAGGTCAACTAAAGGCTGATTCACACACAGCACGCCGTGCCCATGCTGTTCCCCTGCCATGCCGTGCCGCTAAGGGTTTAGATCGTGTCTTTCCCATCTGATTTACACAGCGCGGCCATATCTGATTCACACATGCCACACCATGCCCATGCCATGCTCTGACAATGCAGTTCTTCTCAGGGCCATGGAACAGCGTGGTCATCGAGAGATGGCCTGTGGGCTACCTGCCCATGTTCGGCTTCTTCCAGCTACCACACGGAGTTCCACGAACATTGTTACCAGAATCATACCAATCCTCGTCACAACGATCTATACGTACGACTGTAAAGAGTGGCAGCAGCACACTACAAAAAAGATGATCTGTTAAACTGTTGGACTAGCAGTTCGGATATTTCCAGCTACCATTTTCATGAAGGACACGGCACTGTTGGAGCATGGCAGGGGTATGGCATGTGTGCGGCATGGGCATGGCATGCTATGTGTGAATTGGCCTTAAGAGGCCATTCTTCACGAACCTTTTGACTCATGAATGTGAGGACACTTTGTTCCTTAGAAACACTGGGAACCTTTCATACAATTTTATATACTACGATACAATAACCATTTTTTTACAATACTTATAAGAATTTTATCCCAGATTTGTCTGAACATTTCTGAGAAATATATTTGGTCCATGTTTAATGTTAACTTCATTTGACTTATAGTTATGACATGAAATTCAGTAATGGTTACATATGATTAGCCTTTAATGGCATGACCTAGAATATGATGTGATACCTACGATTTGCAACAAAACATGCCGGGCAACTATGAACAGCTTCATGAATACAGCTGTATTATGATGGCCACTGTATAGTGATTGTTATTACTGCAGCACAGCGGTAAAGATGCAAATACAGTCAAAGCTGCAATATCCGGCATCTCCCAGACTAGAGCATTTGCCAGATATTAGAAAATATACCTCATGTACCTATCAACATCACGCACATATCTGTTACTTGATATCCTATCTCGTTATCCCCTGTCACACTTTCTACTTCCTTTTCCTCACTACTGTATCCGAACATTTTTATTAGGTTTGCTGGTGCCAGTTACGGATGGTCTGTCAACGTACATTCAGGAACCATTGGCGATAGGTAGGAGGGGTTGTACAGGGAGATTTAAACGAGGAAACGTTAGTAGTGGACAATGGACACTAGCAGTCCAGTAAGGAAATCAGTCACGTACGAGAGGTGTGAGTGAGAAAGTACAAGTGACTGTGTTATTTTAATAAAGTATAATTTAGTTGTTTAACTGGATAGAGCACATTTTTTTAAAATTTTATCAACAATAAATTGAATAAACAAAACAACAAGTAAATAGAAATAACAAAAAATGTATTTGATTTGCTGAACCACACCCGTTTCCCGAAAGAGGATCACCTACCGGACTGAGCGCTTCGCGACAACAAAGTTACAAAGGGTGATCGTATAGAATGCTTATGTAACATTCTATATATTTATATTCTATATATATCCTTACTGTCTCTCACTACATATCACACGACGCACACCATAGCCAGACGCATTCCCAACAACATACTCTTACACAACACGATATGCTGCCACAACACCCTGTTAATATGATGGAATTCTCTTTTGAATGATTTTAAAATGACTTTAGCAAGGAACAACGTAGCTCCCTGAGGATGATCTTGGGATCGAAAAATGTCGGAGTGATTTTAAGTGTTTTAATGTGAAATTTTATGTAAGTGCATTTGTTGGTTGATAATTAAAGTGATTCTATATATAACTGAAAGCAAACCAACAATGCATCTATACTTCACTCTTTGACTCATCACATTCACGACAGCGAATTAAACACACAATTATATGTCGCCATCTTAACTGTGTGCTTATGTAAATTTACCTTGCATATAGTAAACTTATATATTAATGGGCATCTTATACAATTTCCAGTTAACAGCACTTTCTGAATCATCCAACACTAGATATTGCAGCTTTTACTGCATTAAGATAACTAGAAACAACAGTGAAAACAGGCAAGCATGCCAAGTTAATAAAAACACATATGAAAAACCAAATAAATAATTACATGGCATACGACTTCAACTATGTTGCATCAAGTACAGCTGGTCAAGGCTTACCCTGCTTCATGGAACCTGAATGCTTCTTACTACTTGGCATTGGGATTCAGTCCTGAACAAGTCAAATCCAAATGCAACGTCACATCATTTCTCTAAGTGCCACACCTTTTGGCGCCAGAAATATTTTTTAAATTTTAGCACACCCTGTATATAAAATGCGAATAATATAGGACCCAAATACGTTAGAATTATGAAACAAACTGCTTTTGAAGAGAAAAAAACGGAGAGTATATACCATGTTTAAAATATTTGGTACCTATATTTGTTGAATAAATATATAAAATACAACTTTGGAGGTTAGGGGTGCGGTACATCAACTATAGTTGATGTTAGGCGTCTAAAGGTTAATATTATTACACCACATATTCCTAGTTACCTAAGTGGCTCAATTTTTCAATATGTCATTTAAAGGTAAAGGTAAAGGTTTCCCGTTACAGGCCTGGTGTGGCCCAGAGGGTGGGTAGAGGTATAACTCTACTCTTCCATGACCACGGCACTAGAAGGGGGGAGGGGGATGAGTGGTCAGCAGCACGCCCCAGCCGCACTTAACCCCCAGGAAAGACCCGGTACCCATTTTACAGGAGGCTGGGTGGGCCTTATATATCATTTACATATGCAATACACAGTAGTATTGTATGCTTTATTGTGAAGAACTTGCTAGTTTTTTGTCTACAAAACAAGCAAGATGCAATATGAATTTAATTTTTAATTTTAGCTCAATGTATATACTTTGTCCTTCTGCATTTGGCTAACTGAAACACATACTGTTTCTGAGAACATATTGGTAGCCATATATCTAAGAAGTATACAAAACCATGTATGTGATTTTTCAGGGTTTAAATTTGCACTTGCAGAATACACATATGTTTGTCTTTATGCCAACTGAAAATCATATGATTCATTTAACTATGTCATTTCTTGAGACGCTACTAATACAGTGAAACTTGCACTGTATGTTTCCAAAGGGATGATTTAATATCAGTGTCAGATCAAGAAAACTGTGAAGTTAAGAGAATGAAAATTTATGTAGCTACTGAAATTAAATACACTAATTCATAACATATTATACAGGGTGAGCATAAAGTCTTTCCCTGATTACAAACAAATGTTTACCTGGACATGTTGAAACATCACGTGGCACCTCAGTTAGAAGAATTTCAGCCGTGGATAATTTTCCAACAACATGGTGCACTTCCACACTGGGGTTCACATGTTTGTAGGTTTGTGAATGCATCATTTCCAAACAGGTGGATTGGGAGAGATGGTCCGACACCCTGGCCACCATGATCGCCAGATATCACACCCCTTGACTTCTTTTTATGGGGGTATGTCAAGGACAAAGTGTTTTCGACACCAGTTCCAGATATTAAAAATTTGAAGGCAAGAATAACAGACGCTTTTACTACAGTAACTGAAGACATGTTGGGGAACACGTGGAGAGAAATTGATTATCGATTAGACATTCTCCATGCAACAAAAGGAGCACATGTTGAAGTGTGCTAATGTGTTGTAAAAAAAGTCTTGAGTTACATTAAAAAACATATTTATATTCCATGTACAGTAGTTTTCTTGTAATAATGTTTGTAATCAGGGAAAGAATTTATGCTCACCCTGTATTAAAAGTGTAGTCCACTTCCCTTATTTCACATCTCCTTACAATAAGTTCTGCTTCTTCAAATCTGTTAAACCCTCTACACTTTGTGTCAATGCTAGTGAGAACAGCTACTTTGTATTCATTCTATGCACATGTAGTAGATGTTTTTCTATGTCATATGTGATGTACAGTGGAGTAAACCAGCTGAGCTATTGACACTAAACTGGGCCTTGCCATCATATTCTGCGAATGACCTAGTGTTGGTAGTTCAGCTGGGTTACTTTACTGGATATAATTTATGACATATATAGTATGAAAACAAAAGACGATGGAGAAAATTATAACAAACTAATTTTTTTCCCCTTTATTTCCTATTGGATGTATTTGAAATGACAGCAAAGTGCCAATTTACACTCAATTTGAATGTATAGTCGGAGGAACGAGGTAGGAAGGACAGATGTACATTCACTGAACACTATTTTCTTATGCG
>Ga0123352_10011370_pt1 | contig 14018 bp, 8 predicted proteins | sample TergutLab28metaG_FD_89700 | JGI IMG/M metagenome (GOLD analysis project Ga0123352, IMG submission 89700) | Labiotermes labralis P1 segment gut microbial communities from Petit-Saut dam, French Guiana - Lab288 P1 | ecosystem: Host-associated > Arthropoda: Insects > Digestive system > Gut ...
CCCCCCCCCCCCCCCCACATAAGAAATGGATCAGGCTGAATAACTGGAAATTTTTTTTGGTTATTATACTTGTAATTTTAATGCGGGTTTCAATTCTGGTCACATTTGCAGGGAATCAAAATATAAAACTTAGTTTTGTATATCTAGTAAATGTGGGTGAAATACTGAAATTGTGTTCCTCTAAGGAGGTATGATGACTTTTAGTCTTCATGAAGAGGTCACAGATTTCAAAACACAGACACCCTAAGAGACCTTGTCTGTTGTTGCACCCATAAAAATGAGACCAGTTTTGAATGTGAACAGAAAGTATAAGATAAGCTTGTGATAAAAAGTGTAGGAAGCAACATAAAAAGAAGAGAATGTAACACTCTAAGCAGAAAGCAAAGTCTGGAAACATACATAAACAGTAAACAGATTGGCTAATTTATATTAGGAGAAAGTGCAAAGTCAGCTTGTTTGGGATCAAACACTGGTTAACACCCTTGCAACTAGTTTGGAACACTTCAAGCCAGTGAAGCTGTGCCTGAGACCAGATTACTGCAGTTGAGTGAACTTTAGCTAGGAACACTCGACATACAAGAAGCATGTCTTTTGAGTATGGATGAGCTTCACATTTGCCAACAAACATACATGCGCGCACACACACACACATCTCTGTTCACTGGATGAGCATCGCATTGAGGGAGCTATCACTTTCATCATGAATATGCTTCAGTTTTTCTCGACCACCAAAATTCTTAATTGCATCTATTAGTTGATCCCGAGGGTTGGACTGAAGAGCTGGGAAACTCTTTGGACGAGGTTTGATCATTGGTTTCCGGAGAACTACTGCTTGGGGAGGGGGCGGAGGTGGTTTTGATTCTGCATTTGTTGTAACGTTCATAATGACAGTGTCTGGTCTTGATTCATTTGAGTTTTTCTGCACGTAAGTATTAATGTTACCAAAACTTGTAGAAGATGGGTGGGCCATAGTATCCACTGTCCTCCAGCTCCTGATGGCCGATGTTGATTCTGATCGCTGATGAGCACTTGTATTTGAGATTTTGGTCGGTGATGGGGGAGATGTATCCTTATTAGCTGCTTCAGAGGCAAACTGGAAACCTTTTACAACTGGCATTAATTGCTTGGGAGCAGTGAAACTATTCACTCTGACCACAGAAGGTCCAGGCACCCTTGACAGCACCCTGTTTGATTCTGATGCTGGTTCATGGAAACTTGATGACAGACTGTGTTCTGAATCACTGTTAATTCCAACAACAGACGTGTATCTCCGAGGGCCTCTTCCATCTCTGTTCTTAAGCTGAATGTCTTGGTATTTATTTACATTCGATGTATTCAGATTAGTTGAGTTTACACTCTTGTAGGAGTGAGTGCTGTTGTAAGGTAAACTAGTTGGGCTGTCATTTCCTTTGGTGTCCACAGGATCAACCTCTCCACAGAATGACAATGGCTGTACTGTGGAGAAACCTGGAGGACCGTTTGATGATGAAACAACACTTGAAAATCTCTTAGCCAAAGAATTAACTCCTGCAAATGTCTGTTGAGCAAGATCTTCATCACTTCCTCCATTGTGATGTGAGGTACTCTTTCTCTGGTCCACTATATTGGCACCAGGGTGACCCTCATCTTCTTTACCATTCAACTTCGTGGATGATCTGTGCAAGGCATGAGAATTACTGTGCTTGTTTTGTTGCTGGATGAAAGACTTCTTGAGCTCAACAGCTCTAACAATTGGCACTCGTGAAGGATCACTCTGATGAAAGGTACTGCCAACCCGCAGGCCAGCCATTGAGGACTGTGTTGCTTCTTTGGCTTCAGTTGTGGACACCTGTGCTTCTTCAGCAATATAACTAGATGAACCAACCTTCTGGCTGGCTGCTGCCACAGGCTTCCGGAAACCAGTTGGTGTTGTGTGAGAAATTAGTCTCATGGTCAGTGAGGCAGGCTCTATTTTTGTTACATGTTGTGAACTGGTGACTTTATTATTTACTTTGTTTTGAGTATTTTTTTCATCATTTCTAGACTGCTGCAATGTTTCCATATCACCATTTCTTTCTACCACTGAAGTCTTACCCTTGGGCTCAGAATTTCCTGTTTGAGCAGGAGTTTCATTACGTTCGTTCATGCAGCCAGCTTGTACACTGCCTCTCCTGCAGTCACGATCCATCTTCATGGTAACCTGACTCTTTGGTCGTTCACTCCATGTGGCAAAGTTAATTGCTGGAGGACCCTGATACATATACCGTTTCCCTTCACTAGTGTTTTTATCATTAGGTGTCTTTTCATTAATGTGGTGCTTCTCTGAAGTTGCAGAGGTTGCGTCCTTGACAGAATTATGATTTGACAACTCTTCTGCATTTTTGGAAGTCAGTTGTGTAGGTGAAGTTTTGGAGCTGTAATAAAATTAAAGAGACAGTTAAGACACACATAGTTTTAAAGAAAATATTTGTGAAGGAGTAAATATGGGATAGCAATCAGTTTTCCAACTTCCTTCAACATCCATGTCTGTGAAGGAATGTGACATGCTGCAATATGTGCATAATCTCCACAAACCATAAAAAAGATTACTGAAAACTTCAAGAATTCTACAGATTTGTCAGAAAAAAAATATAGACCCTATATATATATATATATATCTGTCTATGTCTTGCTGCCTTTGCAGCAGAATTCTCACAAGGTTCATGCACTCTTTGCACAAGGTTCATGAAACAAATGTATATATAAGGAGTGTCTTGTCTGACCATATATCTTTCTGCCCAAATGTTCCATTGGAAGAATGCTGTACTGGCTTTCATTAAAATTTAGTACTGGAAGCCTATGCTACACACTGTGTTGCCAGTTTTATTTTAAATCATAACACTGTAGTACAGATTTATAAACTTTCTGAAAAATGGCACATGGTTAAAAAAAAAAACTGCTAGCTCAAGTAAAACATAGATCTGATCAGGTCTACAGGCTTTGATTCATTTTTGATATAACAAAGATTTAATGTTGTATGACATTTGGGAATATTCATACTCAAGAGTGCAGCATACCTACCCATTCTTGTATTAAGTTCTATTGTGATATCACAAAAGCCAGCTTGACTGCCAAAATTATTGAAAATCATTATCAGAAATCTCAGATTTATGATTCCAGTCCATTCCATCGATGTTGCTACAGCCCCTTCTGGGCCTTGGCATCCCTCAGAAGATGCCTCCCATCATCTCTGTCTTCTCCTTGTCTCTTCCAACCTCTTATTCCTAGGATCTGTGATATGTCCCTCCAGACAATGAACTCCCATTTGGTTCTTGGTTTTCCCATTGGTCTTGTATTATGAAACTTCCCTTTAAGAACCTTTTTTGGGATCCTTTCATCTTCCATTGTTATAATATGATGTGCACATCTTAGTCTTCTAATTTTAAGATCATCCATATTTAGATATTTGTTGGATTTCTCATATTTACCTGAATATGACACAACATCCATTGAGAATCTTCAGTTTTCAGGAAGATAGCTGCACAGGATGTGGCTACCTTTATGTATACCCCCAATTTCTCAGATGATGTATTATGAAAAACTTCTCATCTGATACTTGTGTAAACACCATGTGTATAACAGGGTTGAAGTAGAAGTCAAGGATCAATTTATTCTTAATTTAAATTTGAATCCTTTTCTTGCTGAACCCTTTGATGCTGGAATTAAATGTCCAATGCAATTTACAGAAGACTGAAAAAGGCTGCATAAGAGCAAGTATACTTACATATATGATGTTTGGAATTTTGAGCTTCACACTGTGCATGTGTTCAGCACCAAAGGGTGAATTTAACAGTACTGTCAAAAGCCAGAATCATACAGCATCAAAGGGTAAAGTGATTAGTGAATAATAAATTGGAAAGAAGTGGTATTGGCCTATTATAAGGTTACAGCCTGCTATTTACCGGAGGAACTGACAAAACCACATAAAATCTGTCAGTGTAGCCTGCTTCCAGTGTCTGACTGCAGATGGGACTCAACAAAATATAAACAAGTGCAAACTGCATAACTACAGCAGTTGGGCACAGGCAGTGAATGGCACTATCCTGGCTCTGTATTTTACACTCATGAATATTTTTTCTCATAATTTTATGTATTTTTTTCAGCCAACTATGAAGAAGAACACACTGTATATTATCATGTGAAACATACAAATTTGCCAACATTACCTAATGAAAGCCATGCTGTCTGATTTCTGCTGCTGAATGGCTGCCTGGTTATCACACAAAACATTTGATTGATTCAGTTGTGGCAGAATCCTTCTAAGAACCTGGGTAAGAACACAGACATGTTAGAATCTTCTATTTTACTACTTTCCTTAACTTTTATGAAAAACAGATATTATTGTACCACCATGTCCATGGATATGTAATCTCCATTTTACTTTTTTTAAACCAATTCAACAAATTTCATTAAAGTTGGTATGATTATGATGTCACTAGAAGTCACCCTACCTTTTGAATTTTCTACAGTCAATAATAATTGTAGTGGGATCTGAAATTCTGAGTCCTGTTTGCACGGAGTTAGGGTACAAAGTAGCCCATATGTCTTATATGTCTTTCCTTAAGAATAGCAAGTTTTTAAGTATGCCTATAGATGGTGAACCAATTCCTCACCTGTAGTGACTGTAGAGGTGCTTCAGTAGTAGAGGTCTGAGGTTGTGACAGCTGCTGAAGGAACTGCTCCTGTTGTGTCAGCAGCTGTACTTGCTCTTCTTCTGTTGCTACAGTCTGCTGCTGTAAGCTTCGCCATTCCTCTTGTCCAACATACGTGTTCTTCGGCTCCTTCACTCTGGAGGGTGATGTAGTTCCATCCTGAAGATGTTCTTGCAGGTCTTGGGTCACATTATCTTCACTTGTTGTCTTCCTGAGACCCCAGGTTTCATATGTTCTCTTGTTACGTGTATCCAGTTGTGCCTCAGCTGTCAGATTGCCAACAGATGTTGTTCTGCCTGTGTACAGAATGTTGGCATGGCCAGACTGGAGATCATTTCCATGTTGAGACTGAGGATTAGTCAAAAGTGAGACATATGATGTAGAACGCTTAACAGATGTTGATAAAACTGGACCATGAGGCTTGAAAGTGATGTCACTATTGTTGAAGGAATTTGTTTTTGACACCCCAGCAGTGTTGTTGTTTAAAGAACTGGCAGACCTGTGCTTGTGTTGTAACACTCTTGTTCTTATTTTACTTGACCCTGTGGACGAATGTTGAAAAAAATGTGCCCTCTCCTTTTCACCATCTTCTTTGAATAATGTATCACTGTCTTGAGGTCTTTGGTATGTGGTAATGGCGAAATTTACTGGTTCATGATTTCCAGGAACACCAGTCTTTGTGGACATTTCCTTTCTTTGGTCTTTCCAGAAATCTGAATTCAGCAACTCTTGCTGCGTTATGTCTTGCTTCTGAGACTGTCTCTCTTGATGGTATACGTGCTTTGTGTTGTTGTTGTTGAACGTTTCCATGCCATCATCAGATAATGCAGAAGGCTTCCTTCTGTCTTCAAAGCAGTGTGATTCAAATAGAGGGTTGATCCGAGTGGCATTATTTCTGTGAATTTGATTGGCGAGGTTTAAATTGAGATAGTCTTGAAACTCCATGGTGGGGGAAAGTGTCTTACGGATAGTTTGTTGAGGTTCTGCTGATAAGGACGGCTCTTGGAACACCTGTAAAAAATGTTTTCTTAGTTTCAAGAGCTGCAATGTCTATAGTATAATAAAACTAATTTCTTTCAAAGTGGTCAGTACTGAAACATTGGGCTTTGAATTAGCAAATTTTCTTAACCCACACAGACCTATGTGTGCTTGGCTGAAGTCTGGATGTCATGTTGCAAGCTGTCATATCACCTTGTATTTGTTTTTAAGTGTTTGCAACTGTATTCATTTGAATACAGTGTAAATCAAAATGCAAGCCAGCCAACCAGCTAGCAAACAATAATTCATGTTTGTAAAATACTGATCTTAGAGTACTACTGTAGAGTGGTGCAGTCACTCTTCTTGCAACATGGTGGTGAGGCTTAGACCAGAGCCAGTAGCTCAGCCAGATGACTCCACTGTACACAATCTATGACACACAAAAATGTTGACTACATGCACAGAATACATAATGTTGCCTTCAGATCACAGAAGGGTGGTTAGAGGCTGTTGTCAGCTGTACTTTAGTCTACACAATGTTTTGTTGCCTTTACAGAACATATGAACAATGCACAAAAAGGCCCACTACAGATAGTTCACAAAATGGTTTCTTTGTATCACAGAAAGGTCATCAGTAACTGGGACTGATTGGTCAACACTGTGAAACTTGCTGAAGCTACTAGGACAATCTATGTGACCATGAAGTTCCTCCCATTCAATGTTGTGCAGTAGCAGGGACGCTGAGATGGGGTTCAGGCCCCATGGAAAAAAAAATTTAAGCTCCCAGCAAGGGCTACCAGCTAAAAATCTTTGCATTAAATTGGAAAGACTGACTGTCAGTTGCACAGTGACTTGGGCAAGGTCTGAAAGGTTTAATTTGTACAATCAACAAATAATGATACTACTGAGAAAGACAAAAACATGTGCATCATAGATGGGCCCTGCACCCTGGTAATTTGTACTGACCTCCTCCCCCCATTCTCATCGGCACTGCACAGTAGTACACAAGAGATGCAATTGCTGATAGCCTGTCCTCTATACAGACAATGATGGGAAAAAAATAAGACCTTACATTCCAGCATGACCATCACAGAGATAACTGCAATTCAGCTGGGTATACATTCAGCACACTTGCATACACCACTGTATTTTGGTTGCCTCTGTAAAGGTCACAATGGAATGTAAATTAATCTGGCTGAGCTACAACACTGGTCCAAGTCTGACTGCTATGATGTAAGAATGGTAACAGTTGTAAATGTAGACTTCAACCTGTAACCTGCCATGAAGGCATAGAGAAGGAGTAGAGGGATAACTGTACTCCTTTAACCTCAGCACCAGATGGGGGTGGGCGGCTGATGCCATGGCCTGACTACTTTACTTGTGGCAGTGATCCAGTACCCATTGTGTGGGAGGCTGGGTGGGCCCTAGGGCTGGTCTGGACAGGTGGAAAATTTTGCCCCTACAGGATTTGGTCCCTGGATCACCAAGTCGCTATACCAACTATGCTATCCCAGCCCACATTCTACAGTTGTGCACAAATGTTCGTGCGAATTGCCCAGAATATAGCATGTCAAATTATTAAAATTTAGTAAACAAAGGGCTATGATATAGTTTTTAATTTCAAATTAACCACATTAGAAGTACACTAAATCCTATGTTTCAAGACAGGGAATGTCATGTTCTTCAGACTGTATGGTATTTTTAATTAAATGATTTTTGAATTAATGAGGGTATTACTGTAACATGAAGTATGACTTCTTGAACAATGTGGTCATTCATGTACCTCCAGCTGACAAGCAGCAGTTCACAATAGTCATTTATATTCACGGAGTTTGTTTCTAATGAGAACTCAGGTTTTCATGTTTTTTGAAATTTCACATTTTGGTCATTTGGTTTAATGACACTGTAGTCTGCTGGGTGAGTTTCAACATTTCAAAGAAATTGGTTGCCTCCATCTTCAGTTAATATTCTCTTATACACTGGTTTTACCTATCCAATGAATGCCATTGTGTCAAACCCAAAAAGGCTGAAGTCTGAAGGAAGACATGATTATGACCCACTTGAGTAATTCTTGGTTTGCTTTATGGTGTCTAACCTGCTTTTTCAGTGTTGTCAAAGAGAGGGGTGGGACTGATGATGAAGCGAAAAGGAAGTGGGAAAAGCAAGCACAGCCTTTCAGTATTTATATTGAGAAACTGTAAAGAATCATCAAAATTCAGAGTCAAAATATCTTATTTCTTGGCTGAGAATAGAATATCAGATCTCTATTACCAGAACAACACTGCTAATGACTATGCTATAACTTCAGATGGAGGCACTAACTATATTCCTCTGTAGCTTTGGTTCCAGTCTACCAAGCTACATTATGTCATATCCCAGATTGTTTGAATATACACATTTAGGGTTACAAGGGGCCAGTTACATCCCACTTATGTGTCTGAATTTCCCAGCCAAGATTCAAACCAAATTCCTGAAAATGTAAGACATCAGTTTCCAACACATTTAACTTATTTTTCCCACACATTAGATCAGGTACACTTTACATTACATTACATTACTTTACATTATAACAATTCATAGAAATACTTAAAAAACCATGAATTTCAGGCTAATGTTGAATCAAGTAAATACCAGTGAGTTACTGCACCTGTGAATCTGCCAATATAATTGTCCCACCCTCTGTGAATGTGGGAGAATCAGAGTCTCTAAAAGCAGATGGTGGTGCTGGTAGATGATACTGCCAATCCACTGCTAGATCATCTACAGAGGATCCAGATGTAGGTGGTGGAGGAAGAGTATTCAGGTCTTCATCCTGCCTGATTGTATCATCCAGTTCTGCTATCACACTCTTGAAAGCTTCCTCCATGTGGTCAACAGCATTCACACCAGAATTCACCGAAGTATTGGTCTCTGTATGAAGCAGGAACAAAGCAAATTGTGGTAAGCAGAGGAATTACTTCTTGAACAGAATTGAAACCATTTTAAAGAATTCAGTGACATGGTACAGATGCAGACTCAGTTGCACAGATTTAAGCTCTTCCTGTGTCTGTGGCATGAAGCACTTCTCATTCCACTGAATAATAAGCTTCTAAATAAAGAAAAAAATTGGAAAGATGTTCTGAAGAGATGACACAATAGAAAAATAAACTGGAAAGTGCACAGGCACACACCCATGTTCTGTCTAGATGACACTTAAAAGTGGGGTTTGTAGAACATTTTGGAGACTTATCACTAACAAATATATTGGAATGTAGCACCTCTGAAGAGTGGTCAAATCTTTTAATTTCACAACAGTCACCCACACAGTACCAAATTCCATCAAGAGATATTCAATGTACTGTAGTAGGTACACAGAAGTGAAAAAGTCAAACCAGTGCAGGTTTGTGTGCACTACGTGCCTATAAATATTAGAACAAAGGCCCCTCTATTAGACACCACATTCAGAAGTTTGAAAGCTGGTACGGATGTAGTACTTACTCCTTACCAGCACTGCATGATGGAGAAGTTCAAACATTTCAGGTTACACTGCACTTATCATCATCACCCTGAAAATGGTGACTGTACTGTAGGCCAAACATTGGAAAAGTTTTAACATATGTCATGGCTTAGTTCCAAAATGTATGTGGTGACAGAATTCAATAAAAGTTTCTCAGGCTCACAAGCACAGCAGGTGGTTAAAATCAACAACCGTTTCAGAGACAAACTTCTACTCCATCATCAGGGTTCTCATATTAGAGCCCTGATAATTGTTGATTTGAACCAGCTGTTGCAGCTGTCTGACCAAGAAGAATTTATTGAATCTTAAAAGCTCAGCTCACAGGAGAAATCAGTTTGAGGAACATGCAGAATATTTAAAGGTATATAAAAAATGTTCTGTCCAGTCTCAATGGGTTAATTAATTACTATTCATGGCCAGATGGTGTATTCACAATCAATTCTTCTGAACTCGGTGCATAAACATGTCATTTTATTACATACAGAAAGCTGAAGAAATTCTATTGAACCAATAAAGATTCATGAAAAGTGCAGATAAAGCAGAAAGCAACCAACACATTGTATCCCCAGCAAGTCAAAACTCAGAGCAGGGGTTTAATTCTAATTTTTCCACACTGTTGCATGTCCAATTACATGTCACATTGCACAGTTATTCTCTGTAAACAAATTAATTTCTCTTGAACTTACAGCCCATATACTAATAACAAGTTTAACTCATGGCCACAGGGAGCAGCCAAAGAGCTGCCTCATGAGTCTGATACCTCATTGTCACAGTGAAGAGCCAAAGAGCTACCTCCAAATATGGATGGCTCATGGGCACAGTTTACAGCCAAGGAGCAACCTCGCTAGTCTGATTCAACATTTTTCAGGTAACTTTACCTTTTGAACATTCAGCTGGCACTCAAAGAACATAATTATGCCAACTGAAGTCTCTGTTGTTAAAGTCCATACATCTTTGATATATTCTGTGACTGAAATGTTTTTGAACCCTACACGTGCCACATACAGTTGCCTTTAAACCAGTCTGTGTCTCCTAATGTTTTACGGTAACCAGTGTGACAATGGTTTTAGGTACGAAGATGATACGACACAAAACTTCATAGTACATAGTTGGTGAGTTTGTCATGTTGAGTCATTTCAGGATACAATGAACTGTATTCAGTTTTGGCAAGATTGGGATGGAGTTAGCACAATCATGCACCTGAGTCATATCCCAACAACCATGACTGTTTGGATGCAGAAGCTTCCATGCTGTTGTTACCGTTCTCCATGAATGCTGTCACTATGTCGGTGCTCTGCAGACTGGTACTACTGCCTTCACCATCTCCTGGAACTACCTTCTTTTGCAGTCCTTTCCTACCAGTCACATGAGGACTTCGTACGTTAGAAGCACCAACATCTCCTGGAACTACCTTCTTTTGCAGTCCTTTCCTACCAGTCACATGAGGACTTCCTACATTAGAAGCACCAACAACATTTTCCCCCTTTGTTCTCATTTGTGTATGTAGTGGTGGATATTTAAATGTGGAAGATGTTTCAGAACTCTCATGCTCTGAGTTGTAATCATATACCGAGCTGACTAGTGAAACAGACTCACAGCCATCATATGTGTCAACCACTCGGTTAACAGCAGCATTTTTCTGATTCTCATTTCCACCCTGAACTGTGCCTGAAACTTCTGAAGTTTCCATCATCACATCAAATAGATCCATTTCTTTTCCAGTGAAGTTCAGGTCATTATCTGAATCTTGGATCAACATCTGCAGAACTCTGTGATCTGATTGAATGATGCTCCCAACTGTCACTACCAATGGAATCAGTCCCAGATTGAAAAAGCATCAGCATTGTTGTTCCCACACCAAATGTTTGACCTGCACTGCCATTCTTCCCTTGTGGTTTCGTCTTTATACTTCTTCCATCACTTCCCCCTTCTGCATTTAGACTCTGTATACATCTTTCTTCCTGTACATTACTACTGTTCATATTTGTACTTTGTAAGACACTGCTGCTTCTGTTGTTGGAAATAAGTCGTGGTGGTGGAACTGGTGTCATTCTAGCCAAGGGAACTGTGTCATCCAAAGCACTGGGCTTGCTGCGTATGCAAGGCTTCGGGACTGGAATGTGCAATGTAGGTTCTTGTTCCAAAGCAGCAGGAGCTGTTGTTAGGGTTTGGTTAGAAATACATGCAAAAGAAGAAGAAAATTTTACATGCAGGAAAATGAGATGCGGTCCATATTTACAGCATGCTTACATAACGGGGGCTTAATGCTATAAATCACAGGAGGTGGTTCAAATCAACTACCGTTTCAAAGACCAACTCCTACTCCATCATCAGGTTTCTGATATTAGAGCCCTGATAATGGTTGATTTGAACCACCTGTTGCAGCTGTCTGCCCAAGAAGAATTTATTAAATCCTAAAATCTCAGCTCACAGAACAAATCAGTTTGTGGAAAATGCAATACATTTACAGGTACATAAAAAATGTTCTGTCCAGTCTCAGTGCATTAATTACTTACTATTCATGGCCAGATGGTCTATTCACAATCAATTCTACTGAACTCAGTGCATAAACATGTCATTTTGTAACATATAGAGAGCTGAAGAAATTCTATTGAACCAATAAAGCTTTGTGAAAAGTGCAGATAAAGCAGAAAGTATCCAACACATTGTATCCCCAGCATGTCAAAACGCAGAGCAGGGGTTTAATTCTAATTTTGCCACACTGTTGCATGTCCAATTACATGTCACATTGCACAGTTATTCTCTGTGAACAAATTAATTTCTCTTGAACTTACAGCCCATATACTAATAACAAGTTTGACTCATGGCCACAGGGAGCAGCCAAAGAGCTGCCTTATGAGTCTCATACCTCATTGTCACAATGAAGAGCCAAAGAGCTACCTCCAAATTTGGATGGCTCATGGGCACAGTGTATAGCCAAGGAGCCACCTTGCAAGTCTGATTCAACATTTTCCAGGTAATTTTACCTTCTGGACATTCAGCTGGCACTCAAAGAACATAATTATGCAAACTGAAGTCTCTGTTGTTAAGGTTCATACATCTGTGACATAATCTATGACTGAAATGTTTGTGCACACTACATGTGCCACATACAGTTGCCTTTAAACCAGTCTGTGTCTCCTAATGTTTTACGGTAACCAGTGTGACAGTGGTTTTAGGTACACTCAGTTGAACAAAAATTCATCAGCCTGAAATTTTCTAAGTCCCGAACTGGAAGTCACGTGACGTACAGTTGCCATCATAATTCGAGTCTTTTACTTTCCCCATATTTGTGCATTCGTGGCATTTCTCTGTCTTCCATTCATTACAATAAACCACACCACCTATATATTAACAGAAGACAACAATACATTTGCTTAATTTCAAATTAAAACTTTAATTAAACTACATTAACTTTCCCAGGCGTGAGGAAATGCTATGGATGGATCCATGCTGCTATGGATGGATGAGTCAACCGGACCGTTCCGTTCTTACTGTCAGTAGTCGTAGCCCAGGCAATCCAATGCGTGCTAACAGTAGCCTTCGGAAACAAACTATGCTGGTTCGAGTCCCACTATTGGCATATTTCTTTATGTAGCCCAGGCAGTTGAACGCGTGCTAGCAGTAGCCTTCAGAAATAAACTATTTTGGTTTGAGTCCCACTATCGGCATATTTCTTTATGTAGCCCAGGCAGTGGGATTCGAACCCACAGTCTCAGCAGTCTAGGGGCCATAGGCCGCCTGGCCACTGGGACCTGCGAAGTACTGCACCTACACATAGAAAATGGAAGTTAATACTTTAGCCCTTAAAATGGCTGTTTCCAGAAATTTACCTCTTTAATAAGAAGTCCAGAACCCTTCTGCTTCTACCACTGATTTCATTCGTTGTGTCATGGACTCAATCAGTGATCGAATGTAATGCGTAGACGAAGCAAATTCATACCACGCGTATGACCCAAGGGCCCATAGCTCATTGCTATTTCTGGGAGGGAGGACAGGCCAGGTTTACTGCATTGTCCTTTTCACCTCACTCCACATATTCTCCATGGGGTTCATATCAGGCGCTCACGGTGGCCAGTCAACGAGTTCAACATCGGCCTGCCACGAGAGCCATTCTTGAACCACATGAGAATCATGAAAGGAGGAGTGGTCTTGCTGTAAATGGATTATACCATCGGGATAAAGCATCTGTACATAGGGCACCATTACATTCTGCAAAATGTGCTGATAATGCAGGCCATCCAGTTGACCCTCTATACGATGGAGAACTCCAGCCCCTTCTTGGGAGATCCAGTGCCAACAGCGGACACACACACGACCACTGCGTCTGCAGGTAGACCTATACTGTGTATTGCAACACTGTCCCTGAGGTCTGTAAACTAAAATCAGGCCATCATTTGCTTTCACTTTCAGTTTTATGACAGTATTTGTGGGACTATGCCTCCACTCAGCTCAGGGTTAGTGACTGTAGTGTCACAGAAAGGTCAGTTTACAGCTTGTGGTAATTCCCTACCCTCCTTTTTCAACCATGACCAGCAGCACATATCCTGTTTCATCCATGATTCTAAAATTGTGAATTACCATAATGCAGTTGCGGAAGACATTCTCTTCATTTGGCAGAAAATTGATAGAAACCAGACTTAATTTAATGAGTGCAGCTCTTCATTGCCTTTGATTTTATTATTAGTAAAACATAAACATTTCGGTTTTCATAACCACCATCATCTGTAGCCAGTTAGACTTTTAAATATGCACAGTTTTTAAAATGTGTTATTGTCTACTAAAAGGCCACACGAAAGAAAAATTATGAACTTGTTTCGAAAGCTGAAATTAGAGCTGCACATTTTCCAACAGTATTTCACTTTCCCTCCCCA
>Ga0123352_10011374_pt1 | contig 14017 bp, 4 predicted proteins | sample TergutLab28metaG_FD_89700 | JGI IMG/M metagenome (GOLD analysis project Ga0123352, IMG submission 89700) | Labiotermes labralis P1 segment gut microbial communities from Petit-Saut dam, French Guiana - Lab288 P1 | ecosystem: Host-associated > Arthropoda: Insects > Digestive system > Gut ...
AAATTTCACTTTGTAGTAAGAAGGGGCAGACTCCCCATAAACTGCCACCATGCGTTCAAGTATCTCCTTTGGCTTCTTACCTTCTTTAGTAAGAAATTTTATAACTGATCTTTGCTCCAAATCAAGAAGTTTCTTAGAAACCTCACACACAGGTTGACTTGACATGCTGTCACTCTGACAGTTAGAATCGCACTGAGCTGAGGCTGCATATGTGACACCTCAAGACATGTCCCAATATGCACAGACTTGTTTCAATCCGCTCATTGCCTTCTTTCCTGCTTAGGTAGATAAATTATTGAACACCCCTCATATGTACATTTCCCCTCCTTTTTTTTCCTATGCTTGGGCACACATTTAGAGGTATTCTATGAAGTAACCAGTATGATAGAGATGATTAATACATTGTGTGAGTACTATGAAAGAGTTTATGGACATTCTTGGAGTTTCTTCAGATGCATTTTTTCATAATTTCTTCATGCATTGTGATTTACATCTCTTGGAATCCCTGAAGAAGCACCTGCCTGACAAGCAACTTGCAGTGGACACTGATGTAAAGCAGGCTGCTAGCTCCTGCTACAGGCACTTGAAGTCAATTTGTTCTATGCAGGGATACAAACCTAGGTGCCATGGTGAGACAAATGTTGCATTGGCAGTGGTGACTACATGGAGGTCTGATAGCCACCTGTGTGCCATGCATATGTTGAAGGTAGAACAAATTTCATGGCATTGGAAGTGTTTGTTACCATATTTTTTGAAACCGTTTGTGTACAGAGAATGTTAATGAAGCCATGATGTTTGAAGAACAGAATGGTTGTGAGCATTTTCATTTGCTTCACCTTCAGTAGCAATAAAAATGTTGTGTCCAAGCTTCATCATTTCTGGTGAACAAAAAGGTGTATTTCAGAATTTGTACATTAGAATGTATATAAAGTACAGAAATGTATACACTGTATTTGAAAAGATAATGTCCTTCAGCAATTTTGTGTCTCTGAATGGTTATAATTATGTTACATAAGAAGGAGACATTCTGAATGTCAGCGTTTTTATATTTGAGTGTTTCTAACATAATATTGGCACCATACAACACACACACATTTAGTTTTGGCTCTCTGACATGCATGATACATGATGATTGCTCTGTATTAGTGGTAACGTAGTAATAAACTCATAAGTTTGAACTGTCCTAAATGTAAGACAGAAGGGTTATTGATGTCATATATGTAGTCTAGTGTGTATTTTTGTCTTTTTGTGATCAAGACATAAAATTAGTGTTGTTTCTATAAACAGATGCTGCTAGAACTTCAGTTTGATTTGAATGTCAAGTTTAAGACAGAAGTGAACAGACTAAGTGCAGAAGAGCTGCGGTCGCAGCCACTTGGTAGGGACAAACTAGGTCAGTCATATTGGTGCCAACTTGATGAAGACTGCAATCTCCGGGTCTACCGTGAGGATTTGGATGATGAAACCTGGGAGATAGTTGCAAGGTAAACAGTTCTTCAAACTGGTTTGGGGTTTGTGCTATACTCTTCAGTGTTCTTCTCATGGATAACTTGTACACACATAACAACCCCTGCCCCCCCCCCCTTACACACACACACACACGTGCAAACACTGGCACGTGCACATTCATGAAGGCACCAGTGGTCCTTCTGCATGTCATTGCTGATAATGGAGACAGAGTAGGTCAGTGAAACATTTTCAGTTTATCAAGTGATGTATAGCTGAAATTGGTTTTGTATATTTCAGAGATCGGGAAGGTTTGGTGCAGCTGATCTCACAATTATCTTCCAATGATCCATTTCGTAATTGTCCAGATGCAGTTCTCAATGAAGATAGCAACAGTTTAGAGATTGAAAAGCCTATAACAGATACTGGACAGATAATTGAATCACCAACTGCTGATGAAGATGAGGAGGGAGAATTTGAAGAAATTGAAGAGGAACAGGAGGAAGAGATGAATGAGTCTGACAAAGATTGTCAGAAAGAGCTGAAAACAAATTTAGAACCCAAGGTGTCAGATTTTGAAACAAAGGAAGATGAAGGTGTGAAATCTTTATTGAAAGAAAGAAGGAATGATACAGAAAATGGTGAAACACGTTCTGCATGTGTGGATGGCATATGTGGAAAGCAAAAGAAGGAGCAGAAAGGTATAAGGTTGGAGGAAAATGAATTGAGGGCTGAGTCCTCTGAAGAAGGAAAGAAAGTTCAGGATTCTGCACATGTAGCAGACAGAATTAAACATGTTGTGTCTGTTGTTAAGGCTGAGTCAAATGAGCAAGAATCTTCAGAACTTTCTAACCTTTCTGTATCGGAACAGGGTAAATCGTTTGTTACAGTTGCAAGTAAGGTAGCTGAACCAGAAAGTAAGAAGTTGTATGTAGAAGTAAAGCAGCCTTCAACAAGTAAAGGACAAGAATCTCAGAAATGTGGTACAGAGGTTTCAAAAAGTTATACACGTGTGTCTGGTATTGAAGTAACACCAGGCACAGTTCCTTCCGAGAAACAGAAAGTATTGAGTAGAGATCTGACACAAGGAGGGGAAAGTAAGCTGCTTACAGATAAGGACAAGGATTTTTCAGAAAATACAACCAATGACATGAAGCGTTCTGCTGAAATCAGTGAGAAAAAGGGTGTGTTAATGAAACTTTCACCGCAAGGGATATCATTAAAACCTCTTGAGAAGTTAGTGTCTGTAGAAAAATGTGTGGATTATAGTAAATTGGAAGAGCCTAAGATATCGGTAGATAATAAAGAGGGAAATGAAAATTCTGGATTTGGCAGATTGCATTCAACTTTTGAAGAATATAAAAGGAGCCAAGAACATGCAGGAAAAAGGAAGGTACAGGCATATGAGGAGGCCAGAGACTTTCAAGAGCATAAACCAAGTAATCAAGGAATGGGGGAAGAATTGAGGAAGTCTATAATTAAAATAAAAACATTGAAAGGTGGTGTAATTAGTGACATTGCCAATAGCGTGGATTCAAGTAATGATACAATCACAGACTCAAGGGAAGATATAGAGGAACTGGAGGATGAAGGCATTGAAAATACATCAGCTGTGAATACTGCAGTTAGTGGAGGTTTGGATTTAAGTGCAAGGAAAGTTTCTGGAAGCCACCATGAATTTCACAAGAATGACAACACAAAAACAGTACTGCAGTCAAACATTCAATTTAAGGATGAAGATGAAGTCTATGACCTTAGCACCACAAAATCAGTAGATAAGTGTGCAGTACAGAGAGAATCAATGAGGCATTCCATACATTTACTGGATAAAAACAATGATAGAAGAAGCCAAGCTGAAGCAACTGATCTTAGTACAAAGAAATCAGGTACATCCTATATCGACTATCGACTATTGGAAGCTCTTTTGAAAACTGAAAAAAGTTGTGCTGGACGTATGATCTCTGATGTTCATCAAACTGATACAACAGATACTCTGAGATCCAAATTAACTGCTAAAAGTGGAGGGACAAAGAGAGATTTGAATGATGTAGAATATTTATCAGTAGCAAAGAAAGCACGGTGTGAAGGTGCAGTAAACACAAACAGAGGTGCAATAGAAGTTGGAGAAGCTGTGGAAGAACCATTGATGTTAATCCGAGGTGAGGGTTCAGGTGAAGATTGTAAGATGGGAAATCCAGAGGACAGAAAAGATGACACAGTTGATGGGGTTGCAGGGGAGAGTATAGTAGAACCATTGTTATTTGTCTGGGGAGAAGGGTCAGGTGAAGACTGTGGCACGGGAAACCCAATAAAAGATGCACAAAACGACAAACCAGATGGGAGCAGAAGTAGCCAGGAAGGGAGCAGTGATGATCGTTCTTCACTTGTTTGTGATGCAGAGAACGTTAAACTAATTGAAGGTACTAGCAGGAACCAGGAAGGTTTATCATGTAAGGAACAAAACACTGAAAGTGCCAGTGGTAAGGACACAAATATAATAGAGTGCAATGAAAAAGAAGAAAATTTAGAAAAGGGAGATACAAAGAAAGAGTCGGTAGTGAAGGCTTCTAGTGATAGGCATATTCCTCTTTCTCCTGGGAATACAAATGTTGTTTCAAGTGAGCTGGAAAATAAAGCTTTTGTTTCAAAATCTGATTCACTTCTAGAAATTTCAAGAGGCAATATCTTAATGTCTAGTTCATCCATTAACCCTAATGTTGAAGCTAAGGATAATACTCCAGCAAGTAAAGAGTGCTCACAGGATCTCTCTTCAGAAGGAAGTTCAGTTGAAACTGTTTCTTGTTTACATACAGATATAAATGGTACTTCAGTGGATAAATTGTCAGGTCATAACATACTGAATGAAGAAAGCACACTTAGCACATGTTCTGAGGAATTTCAAGAAACTAAGAGAAAAGTATCTGGAAACATAATTAAAGAGTTTCCAGATATAAATTCGTCACATAGCAAGGACAGCAAGCAAGGTGAAATGCCTCAAAAGAAGGGACTGAAGGAATCATTTAATACGAAACTGGAACAGTTCCATTCTTCATTATCACCTCAGAGTGATTTCAGAAACAGTGACAGTAATTATTACATAAAAAGTAGTGATGCAAAGAGCACTGCCCTTTCAAATAGCTTAGAGTCAGATATGAGCAGAACAGTATGTAGGAAAACTCTAGAAAGCAAAGAAATTCAAGACATTCATGTTGAAACATCAACTGGGGACTGTCTGCCTCAATCAGTACTGGTTACAAAACCTGACGTGAATGTTACGGAACCTTTGATTAGGACTTCAGATTTTTTGTTAGGGGGAAAGGATGATGGTCCTGTAAAAACACAGACTGGACATAATATTCAGAATGAAGGTAAATTGTGCAAGGAATTGGTCCATGAAGATCATGCAAACAACATTAAAATTCCACCAGAGGAATCAGATGATAAAGGGAAACTAGGAAATAAAAAGAAACCTGAGTATGAAATAGGAACAGTCAGGCAAGAGAAGAGTACAGGTCAGTCACTTTTACTGTCGTTTAAATCACAAGATGTAGCTAAAACTCCTCATCAGGCATCCTACAACAGAGAACAAAACACAGAGGATATATTAAACACCAGTGCTGAAGTGGATAGTCCAGAGGTGAGAGATGTGGCACAATCTAATTCACACAAAGTGACCGGAAGTTTTACAAAATCCCTTGGCTTGTCTGAATATAGGACAGAATACCTAAAATCAAGTGGCATGCCGTCTGTTCCCCTGTCATTAGAAAAAAAGCCAGAATGTACCAAAGCAGCAGAACCATCACTTGTTAGTAGTTTGTTTTCGGCGGTTCCTGTATCAGATACTCTGTATGTGAAACAGGACAGAGGCACAGAGTCAGACAAAACAAAGTTAGAACTCAACAAAACCAGTGAAGCACCCTTGCCTGTAACAAAAAGGATTCTTCAACAGGCAGCTAATATCATAATATCTTCAGATAGTTATGCAGCATCTCCAGATTCGGTTAAGGCAGAGACACCTGTAAAAGTTCCTCCCACAAAGACCCCACCAAAACTTTGGAGCATAGAAACCATATGTGCTCCTGATCAGAAATCCAAAGAGCCAATTTGCAATTCTCAAAGTGAAGTTTTAAGTAGCAATATTGGTTCAACTTTGAAATATGTTGATGTACATTGCTCACAGAAACCACAAGTGTCAAGCCGTACCACAAAACCCAAATGGTCACTTGGTGTTCAAGTTATACCGAAATCTAGAAATGACGGTAGTGGTCCTAAGAGGACGTCGAGATGGGATGTTGGTAAACCTAGTGATAACAAGGCAGAAGCAAGTGGTGGAATTAATAGTGGGGAAAATAAGTCTCAGATTTCAGGAGAAACATACGCCTTGACAAAGGAAGGTAGTCAGAAGGATACCGATCTGAGAAAGGTTCAGAATTCAGATGTTCCAAGTGTAGATTCCTGTTCCACTGCAAAACCATTTATTGTAGATGAATTTGATAAAGGGAAGGAAAGTAATGATATACATGACAAGATAGTGGAACATACCTGTTCTTCATCTGAAAGCTCCTCAAGTACTTTGACCAGCTCTATGTTAGTGGAGAAGGGAGTCTGTGAAAAAGAGCCTACACCAGGCAGTCAGAATGTAGGAAATTCAAGTATTGATTCTGTAGAGAAATCTGCCTCAGACACTGGAAGCCCACTTTTCTCCAGTAAGAGGATAGATTCGGAACTGGATGTTGGGTCAGCTAAAGTGTTTGGTAAATGTATGAGTGTAGAATATAAGGGGCATAGTGAGAAAGATCAGAAAGTGTATGCTACATTATCTGGTAAAGCAACAAAACTTGAACTTCCTGTTCATGCTGAAAATGTTGAGAAGCATAGCAGTTTTTCAGTCCAGAAGGCAGCTAGTGTCAAACATGAAGTCACTGAAACCTCTTCAGATTCATCCCCAGCAAAATTACCAACAACATTAAATGAGCCAGTTGATTACAGTCCACAGAGGAAGTTAGGTACATCAGAAAGGACTGATACTCATACTGCAATTTTTTCAAGCCAGGGTACTGTTGAAAAAGAGAGAAGACCTGTGGAGCAGTTATTTTTGGGTCTTGGGTCCTCACAGTTATCAGACAAAAAAACTGAAACAACAACAGATAAAGTGATGGTATCCGTGATGGCTGATAAGTCATCTCCAAAGGCTGAAGCAAATGTTAACAGCAACACTGAGAAAACCGTTGATCGTGCTAAATCTACTGAACTTAACATGGAAAAGAAGGTGGTTCAGGGATGTATTGGCTCATCTGTTTTAAAAGAAAAGGCTGTGAGTACCAATAAAGAGGATGGCAAACCTGTAGATGTTACTTCTGAAAGAAATATTTCAAAGGTTATTGATTTTTTAACTAAGAAAACTATTGGAAAAACTGTGGATAAATTTAGTGAAAGAACTGTCAAAAAATCTGTGGATATTACTGCAGACACGTCTGTTAGAAATCCAGTGAATGTCACCACTGAAAAAGGCATTTCCAAAGTTACAGAAGTTTTAACAGAAAAGCATGCCAGAACACAAGAAGGTACAGCTGCAGAAAAAAATTTTGGTAAACCTGTGGATACCATTGCTATCAGTAAAACAGTAGATGAAGTTTTCAACAAATGTGTTCAACAGACAGAGGATGTTGTATCTGAAAAAACAGCTAGGAAAGCTGTAAATTTTGTGTCTGATGAAGCTGTTGAGCCATCTGTTGGTGTCATGACAGCCAAAACTGTTGAAAAGTCTGACATTGATGACTTTAATGAAGCTCATTATAAATCTTTGCCCATATCAACAGACATAATTGTTGGAAGAGATGTTATTATGAATGATAAAGTTGCTGATAAATTTGTGGATTTTCCAGTGAACAGAACAGTTGAGAAAACTGATGATGTTAGGAAGGAAGACGGTGCCAAGATCGTTCCTATAAGGAAAACCTTTGGAGAGGTTACAGACAATATTGCCATGAAACCAGCAGGTGGTTCAACTGACCATACTGTTCAACACATTGTGGCTCTCCCCACAAGCAAAATTAGTGAACCAGTAGCCGACATTGAAACTTATGAATCAGTTGTACCAACTCCTTCACCAGAACAGGATTTTAAAACATACATAGGTACGGGAGCGGACAAACCTACTACAAAAACTCTGTATGATGGTACATGCACAACTGGTGCAAATAGTTCGAATACTAGTGAAGATAAAAGTGTTAAAGAAGAAACATATATTAATGCAGAGAAGGCTGTTATGAAAGGTGCAGACAAAATTATTAAACAGACTGTGGATGTCAGTGAAGTCAGGACTAGTATAAAATCTGTGGCTGTTATTGGGAACAAAGTTGTTGAAAAACAGGAAGATGGTTTTGCAAACAAAATTGTTCCAATACCTGTAGATTTTACTTCAGACAAAGATGTAGAAAAACCCCTATATTTTGATTCAGATAAATTTCAAACTGTGAGTGACAAACCTGTTGTTCATGCAACTGATCAGAGTACCGTTAAGTCTGCAGATAAGAACATAAATAAAACTGTTAGTGAAGCTGTCAAACCATGTAGTAGCTCAACAGGAGTTACTGAGAAAACTGTTGGTAAAGGTACTGTAAGTACTAACAAAACTGGTGGTGCTGTTATTAAATCCACTGATAAAATTGATGGCATGTCTGTTGTAAGTTTTGAGAAGCCTGGGATTAAAGAGGTTGAAGTAACTCATAATTGTACTGGACAAGATACTGAAGACATTGCAAAAACTGTTGACAGACTGGTTGAAACATGTGGCATGGTTGAGAGGCAGACTTTGAAAATGAGTGATAAAAGTAATGACAGAACTACAGGCATGGCTGAAAAGACTGTAGGTGAAGAAGCTGATAGAAGAGTTCGTAAATTTGTTGAAACCACTGACAGTTGTATGCATGTTAGTATGGATTCAGTTACAAGTAATACTGACAGCAAGGCATCTTTCATTAAAACTGACCAGTCGGTTGGAAAAGTTGGGGATGAGACTAATAGAAAGACCGTGGAGAATACAACTAACAAAGTGGATGAAAAAACTGTAGATATTTGTGTTATTGAAACTGCAGAGCCATGTTTGAATGATTGTACTATGAGGTCTGGCATTAAGTGTGTGAATGTTTCCTCTGATAAAGACGTTGCAAAAGCTGTGGCTGATGTGGACAGAGCTGTTGGGAAAGACAGTGGTAAAAATGATAACAAAACCACTGAAAAATCTTTGAATCTAATTACAAATGAACCTGCTGGAAATACTGCAAGTGTAACTGCTGGTCATTATATAGTGAAAGTTTTGGATGCTAATGCTGATAAATCTAGTGGGAAAGTTGATGATTTATCAGTCACAACTCTTGTAAAAACTACAGATGTAACAGATTACAGCATTGCTGAAAAATCTGTTTTGAGTGATAACAGAACTTGCACACAAGATATGGATATCACAGCTGCTCAGGCCTCAGAGCAAAAGATTGATGTTACTACTGACAGAATGTGTAGGAGTACTGTGGATGTAAGTTTGGACAAACCATCTGATAACCTAGTGGGGACAGCTGACAGCGATGCTGTCACAGACAAGAATGCCGCAAAAACTGCGGATAAAGATACAACTGTTGGTAACAATGTTGAGAAAGCTTCACACATCACAAATACAGCAACAGGAAAGGGTACAATTATAACTTTTGACAAAGAAGCTGAAAAGTCTCTTACCATTGCAAAAACAGGTGGAAAATTTGAGTGCGTTGAAAAAGTGGAAGATTCTTCTATCAAAAAGATTGTTGAAAAAAGCTCATGTGGTAGCATGGATGCACCACCACTCAAGAAGGCCATTACAGACATTCCTCATGAGAAATTCACCATGAAGACAACAGAAGAGAATTTGAGAAATGATATGTCAACTTCTATTGGTCTGAAACCTTTGCTGATGCAAGGCAGGGGAAGCTCAGGTACTGTTCGAGGTAAACTTCTTCATCAAGGATCTGGGAGAGGCCGAAGGAAGTCTGTGGAGAATATCACAATGGGTATCATGATGAGCAAACTAGCTGGAAAAACTGGACTGGATTCACAGGCAAAATTTACAGTCCCATTGTTAACTGACATCAGTGTACATGACAGAATTACAGACATTCAGCATTCTGAAAAGCAAGAGAATGAGCTTAAAGTTGTCCCAGAGAGTCCCAAACCTGAATGTGAGCTACCTGTAAAATCAGAACCTGTTGCCAAAGTAAGAACTGGTTTTATTACATTAACACCAATAGAAAAATTACTGGAAAAGCCACCTGTCAAATTTCAGGATTCAGAAGTGAAAGGACGGTCATTACCACTGTCAAAGTCACCAGAAAAATCCTTATATCCAATTAGTGAGTCGGAAAGTTCAATGGATGCAACAGTAAAGAAGAGTATACCAGCCTTAGATGTGACACCAGTTGTGAAACAGTCGTTAGAAAAGAAATTACATTCTCTTCCAGGAGTTGTTCAAGCGTTGAAAAAGTCAGAGAGTTCATTTGATGTTTTTGTTCCAGATACACAAAGAGTAAGATCAGATACAGATCGTACTGAAGAGAAAAGGCTAACTGCTCAGAAGGATCCTGTGGTTCAAGGAAGTAGAAAGAGCAGTAGCAAATCAGGTGAATTGAAGGACAAGCCTGAAAGCAGTACAGAGTCACAGAAAGAAAGTCTTCATCCTTTAGTCCAGTACAGTGAAAAGTTGCAAACTTCAAATAGAGATGTAAGTGTAACAGAAGTGTCATCCGTACAGGTGAGTCCTGCATCACATATGGAGAAGAAAATGAAAGATGTTGCAGTAAGCAGTACATCACCCCTAAAATCTCAGGTAACTTACAGCAAAGTTTCTGATGTAGGATGTAAGCAATTTCAAAATAAAGAAGAAGAAACAAAATCTGGAAGTACACATGCTCAAAAGTCGGTTTCAGAAGAGAGAAAAGTTGATGACAAAGTGGTAACATCTGCTGTAAAAGAGACATCTTGTAGAAATGTTACAAGTAACGCTGATGAGGTAAAGGGAAGCATTACACCAAATGTTTTTCCAGTGGTCAGTGACAGTACGCAACCAGACGAGTCATTGCAAGAGGAGAAGTCAGGAGCTAGCCAAGCTATTTCTGGCCTGAAGGATACTAAAAGTGAAACAGCATTATCAATTAAAAGAACAGAAAACACTGAGACAGAAATTAGTTCAAAGCGGGTTATGAGGAAAGATTGTTCCAAAACACCTGAAGTGAAATCACCTTTGTCAGCAAAGATGAAGGCAGAAGATAGGAAATCACCCAAATCAGAGGATACAAGTGTAGCAAAAGAGGTGATACCAAAAAAGGAATTAGAAATTAATACTGGACTTAGTATACAGAATCTTACTTTTGATTACACACCTCCGAAAATTGATGAGAAAGAAGTTTTTAGTGTTAAAACAAGGAAACAAACTCGGCAACATGGGAAGATGGTTGCAAAACAACCATCTGCAGAGAAACCTAAGAAGGGGAACAAAACTTCAAAATCCACGTCCTTGGATTCCTCAAAACAAGAGGATGAGGTATTATACATTGCCGAGAAAGATCCACTGGGAGGAGCAAATGATGATGCTCATTTCACAAGATCTAGGAGGACAAGGTCAAGTACTGCTTTATTGGCTGCAACTGTCAAACCACAGCCACCATCTAAGAAAGTGAGCAAACCTGAAATTCACACCGACACATCAGTAAAAAAAGGAAAATCAGTCGGACAGAAACGTAGGAATAGCCGCAGACTAGATTCCTATTCTGATGAAGAAGAAATTGCTGCAGAAGGACAAAGGAAACGAGGTTTGGCAGAAGCAGACAGTGCCGAAGATGCTGGTGGCAAAAGGCGAAAGCTCAGAAGCAAACGTACACCTGACATGCAATTGCGACACAGTGTTGAGAAGCAGAAACTTCTGGAGGGTGGATACAGTAGTAGTGATGATGATCGTGGTGGTGATATGCTAGTCGGTTTGGAAGGAGAATCGACAGATGAATCACAGCTGACATCAGCAGCTGGTGAAATAACACCTCGTGGTAGGGGAAGACCACCAGGCCGTGCACGTGGTAGAGGAAGGGGACGTGGTAGAGGCAGGGGAGCATTTACTTCGCGGACTACTACTGACAGCCCTGCTGTTAGCAGTGATGCCCCTTCTGACATAAGCCGCCAAGAACCACCTCTTGTTACAGGACCTGCTGCACCAAAATCTGTCCCAAAGAAAAGTAAGTCTTGCTCCTTGTGCAGTATTGTCTAATGACGAAAGACTTGGACATGAATATGTATTTTAATGATGATAGGCTTGATGTAGTAACAACAGTTTCGTTGTTGAAAATTGATGAGATAATTCACAATATGCTAAAGTGATTGTGTACATGATTATCTTACATGATAAAGTCAGTCAGTTTCAGGGGTATCATGAAACTTCCTTTAATGTACCTCATTTTAATTAATTCCAGAGTCTCACATTAATAATATCATAATTTCTTCAGAATTGTGCTCAGACCCATTATTCTTCAGAGAAAATGTAAAGGAGGGTTTCAATGTATTTAAATTGTTAAATATTATGTGTCAGGCAGATTTTATATGCATATTCCTCTTGCTGTAATCCCATACAATTCTTATTATTAGTCTCAGAAAATATTATTGTTTTTCCTGGTCATTAAAGTTTGAGTTTTGTATGGATATTCTTTTCTGAGGACACAAAAGACTGAGGTAATAAGTAAATTTTCCACTGCATTGTGTGGTAGTGAAATGTGTGACCCCACAGAATCAACATAGATGGGAAGCTGTAGAAAAGAAAATTCTACTGGAAAACATTTCATACTGAGGTGCATAATGAAGGAAATTATGTAATAAATAGCTTCATGATTTGTGTTTTCGTCTTAGTATAATTATAATTGTCAAAAGTGTTACACTTAACTGACATAGAACTTTAGTGTGGGATATAAGGAACTTATGCAAAGCTTTGGTTGGAAGAATTTGTGAAAAGTAGCAGCATGTAAGAACGAAACAGATGGAAGGATTGTGTTAAGCAGATTGCCTGTGTCATGTGACATGGAGGTTTGAGCATAATTGTACCATAAATATGGGCACAATAGGGGTGCCAGGTTGGTTCCTAACAGAGAGTATGGGGAGGGATCAGTGGTGGTCTGGCTGAAGAGTGTTTTCTGGTTTACTGCTTATCTGAGTTATCACATTTGCAGACTATTTCTGTTCTGAAACTACTGGTGATCATACAGAATAACCCAACTAGTAACCACATATTGAATTGTAACTGACAGGCAGTATGACAATGCTTATTGAGAAGTCTGTATTTTAGTGGAGGGACTTAGCTACCATTGGTCACTTAGTAGTCTGTTGTTTAATTTCCATCATGGTAATATTATTTTAATGTATTGTATGTGGAATCCAGCTTCCTCAGGGTCTCTCATAAGTTGGCAGTGGTGCACTGTGGATACAGAATGACACATTGCTGTCCTGAAGAGCAGAATTGCTACATCTCTATGGAATGAGCAATAGGATGTATCAGGCATTTTCATTGGAATGTGTGATGGACAGATGATAGACTGTGGTGATGTAAATATGATTGAACTGGCTGAGAATAAGATTCACTTGTTGACTGGGTCCATGGAACAACATCATCCTTGAGAAGCTGGTAGTCACTCGGCTGGTCAAGAAATATTGCATATTTTGTGGAATTATGTGGTTCATTACTGTGTTTACAAGAGTCCACTGCCAAATGAATCCAGTCTATTCCTCAAACTCTATTCGTTTATGATCCACCTCAATGTTATTTTTCAGTCCTAAGGTTTCTGATGTTGCTCCTTCCCTTGCCAGGTGAAAATGTGTATTCATTCATGTACGTGTCCTGCCCATTTCATCTTCCTTCATTCAGTGACTGTTGAAAGGCAGAAATATGAAGCTCCTCAGTGTGCGTTTGTCTCAATCCTTCTGTTAGCTGCACTTATCTCTCTTCATAGGTGTAAGTAGTCTTTCAGCACCATGTTCTCATACACCCTCAGCCTGTGTTCTTATGCTGCTGTATAAAGCAGCATGCAAACTTATGGCATTACTTTAATCTTGGGGTTTTTATATACAAGATGGAAAGTTTAGTATGTAATATTACACTAGCAGTTCCTATTGAGAGAGGTCTTGTTCTCTTTAGTAACAGGTGCTAGGACTTGTAGTACTTAGTGTTTAATGTAGAATTTGAATTTTTTTTTAAGTGAGACATCCCTGTTGTGTTGGATATAAGCTAAAATATGTATATATATATAATATAGTCATAAAAAAAGCTCCGTGGCCTTAGTCCGCACGCGAACTATACCGACAGAGCGGCTGCCGCTGGTCGGCGAAGTTAGTGACAACTTTTGCGGATAGAGGGGTGTCACACGGTCAGCGCAACAGGTCCCCACATCCGTTAATCTCTGTTTTCTAGACCTGAAGCCGCTACTTTTTTCATTCAAGTAGCTCCTCAATTGACCTCACGAGGCTGAGTGGACCCCGTTCCAGACCCACTACTACTCAGAAAATCTGGTAG
>Ga0123352_10011376_pt1 | contig 14016 bp, 11 predicted proteins | sample TergutLab28metaG_FD_89700 | JGI IMG/M metagenome (GOLD analysis project Ga0123352, IMG submission 89700) | Labiotermes labralis P1 segment gut microbial communities from Petit-Saut dam, French Guiana - Lab288 P1 | ecosystem: Host-associated > Arthropoda: Insects > Digestive system > Gut ...
AAAGCGTGATCGTAAATTAGAAGTCTGTACCGGTCTGAGAGTACAAAGTGAGGTCTACGGTGCGTAGGGCAAAGAATAAAGCAAAGTGTCACACTAATATATACTTTATCCTCTTGTAATCCTCGGTAAAGAAGCAGTACTTTTTTCTTCCGGGCAAAAAAAACTAAAAAAAAAAAAAAACTAAACACAATGCCTCAACGTCTTCCTTCTTCTAGTGGTGAATAGGCCTATATTGCTCTATAGATATAACTTACGCCTTTCTTTACCGCCGACATGCCACAGGCTGTCTAATAATTTATGGTATTAATATGCTGAGTGGTGTAAAAATATAATACGTGTCTCGCTTCCTAACATCATTGCGAGATTTATTTTATTTGCCGTTTCTTTGTTCAGCGGTAATATTACCCCATCACTCAGGCAAAGATGTACTACAAATTTAAATTCACCTAAGCCTCTTACCTTCTGCGCCTTAGTATCTGTGTTATTTAAAACGTAAAACAGTGGCGGTTGCAATCCACACGCCTTGGTTCTTACTTTGGGTTAATCTGGCTCATGATTTGACATTCAAAGGGCCGTGCATCGTAATATATTTCTATAGTAAAACCAACCAGATGCGCCAGTGTTTCAAATTTATTTTATTCTGGAATTACTCTACATGTTTCGGACGGTCTTTCCGTCCATCATCAGGAGTTCGAGACTGTACGTACAGCAACAGGCATATGTCAGATACTGCTGTCTGCAGTATCTGTTTGACATATGCCTGGTGCAGTATGTATAGTCTTTAACTCCTGATGATGGACGGAAAGACCGTCCGAAATATGCAGTATTATTCCATTAAAATCAATTTGAGACATTGGTGCATCTGGTTGGTGTTACTATTGAAATACTGGCTCATGAAGTCCAAACACAGGTTGATGCGAACACAGTAATGAAATTTCGGGTACGGTACAGGAGTGACAGATAGTTCTTCAGCTGGGCGCGTATTATCCTGCCGAAAGGAGCTGGTTTATTAGCCTACAGTTGCACGTACACTGTAGAGAGACAGTGCACTTTATGACGTAGGCAGAATGAATTGGCTTATAAAGTTAATATTAGCCATACTTGAAAGTCATAAAAATGTATGCCGGATATGATGATGTTCCATTGATGTCAAAATTTATATTCCAGTGGCTTCATGTAGGGTTAACTGAAACGTACTGTGGCAGTGACTGCCAGTCGGGCACTTGATTTATTGCCGTTATCTTGTAGCTTTGCCTTTTACAAAGAAAGTTATTAACTTTACAGTAGCGTGTGTCACATCTTGTGACGGGCGAACAACAAGGCAAGAGAGGAAGCAGATGACATAAAGTGTAATGACAAAACAGAACTTGAATGCAAGGCGAACAATAAGACGCGAGTCCTCTTCAAGTAAGCACGAACATGTAGGCCTACTGGGTGCTCTGAACACTAGAACCTCTTACAAGGCATTCTGTCGAGTAATGTGTTTCGTTAAAAGCTAACAGTAGCTCAGCTGGTCAATGAATTCTCCATATTTTAGAGTAGGTAGGTTTTTACCCTTTTTGTAGGCCACGAAGGCCCTTAGGGTGGGTAGAGGTGTAGCTCTACTCTTTCTAGGATCTCGGCACTCTAGATGGGGGTGGGGGGTCAGCCCCACTCCCCGGCCGCCTCTACCCCCGGGAAAGACCCGGTACCCATTGTACAGGAGGCTGGGTGGGCCCCAGGGACAGTCTGGACGGGCGGAAAATCTCGTTCCCACCGGGATTCGATCCCGGACCGTCCAGTCCATAGTCAGTCGTCGTATTTTGGAGTACCTGACATTACATTGCGGTGTTCACGAAAGGCTGCCAGTGGACGCTCCCCTGTGCTGTTGAATTAATTTTGTACATTCTCACAGTCTTGGTTACTCGCCTTAGGCCCTGTCCTCTTCTACTTCCCTACGTATCATAAGTTGCCTCTTCAGTTTTCTTCAACTGAACGTGTCAATTGCTTTCTCTCCTACACACGCACAACTGTTTTTCACGATTTCAGAAAAATGGGTGTTGTTGTATAATAATCCTTTCAGAATGAAGCATGTATATTGGCTACAACACCAATTCAGTAGTCTCATTCTAGTCAAAGCTAGATCAGAGTGTAGTCAAGACTGTCTTCCATGTAGCCACGTTACGTCCTTATGGTATTAAATGTTTTATTTGCGTATCAGAGTCAAGATTTCAACGAACTTATGTATGCTGTTTACATTTGAACATACGCCTGTTCAAATATACCACTCGTTTACGCTGTTAATCCTCGCCACACCCTACTGTTAATCCTCGCCACAACTTCTGTTAACGTAAATGATTTAGTAATGTTTATAAATGCACATCTGCAACAAGAACCTATAAACTATTACGCAGTACTTGAGCAGAATGGACGCAATTGTAAGTAAATAAATCCCTTACTGAAACGATGACAAAATTCTTAGACAACTTTTTCTCATGTGTTTTATTACAGCAGTTATAAACAAGCCTCTTGTTTATGAAGCTGTAAATAATGTAGTTAGCGTAACTGACATCAGAGCCATGAATGGACATGTAATAATGGTCAAACATGGTTGACGTTACAAGCACTTGATGAGGCAGCGATAACACAAGCGTTGGTCATTATTCAATCAGAATAAAATGAGCAGACACTATTAGTTTATGCATATTATGAATAGCATTAATAAAATACATTACAGTTCAAGGATACATTTATTGCAGTTGGAAAGAGGTAAACCTTGAATTTTCATTATTATTTATGTCAGCGCTTTTCATAGCGCAAGTTATTTCGAATTGTTGAAAGACGCTAATAACTGAAGTAACAGACGGGTAAAATTACATGTCGTCATTACTTGTTACAGTGTGTTGTGTTTGTCAGCAATATTTTGTTGTTTGATCTGACGAACTGATTGCGGCGAAGTTCACAGTCGAATGATTTAATTGTTTTTGTCGGTACAAAGTGTGTTAAGTCAGTGTACAGAGCTGAGGGCAAATAGATTTAATGTATACTTCGTACACACCGCTTATCTGAGACTGTAAGGAATAAACAGTAAGTTGCTTCATAATAATGGATCTCGATTTTAGGGGAAGAGGGTGGATTGTGTGTCTTTCGCACCAATGACGCACAGCAATACAACAAATTCGGATTAAGAACAATTCTGCCTACGCGAAAAGCCTGAAGGCATGTGAAAGTTATAAACCAGGGATGACTAAAGTTACACTTGCAAAACAGGCGAAAAACACAAATTAATTTTCACTCTGTTTATAACGCACCCCTAGAAGAATAGTGTCACAACTCGAAATTTGGCATTTTTGAGTTATTGGTATAGAAAGAAGCGTTTTCAGATGCACTTTTAACAGGTATAGTGTCATGACGCAGTTTACAAAACTCGCCGCTGGAGAGCAGTTGTGTCTTCGTTGCACTCATAGAAAATTATAGCACTTCAAAACCTTTAAAAGCTTCTCCTGAAAAATCACTAATTTTGAGTTGTGATACTGTTGTTGTGATACTGTTGTTGTGATACTGTTGTTGTGACACTGTTGTTGTGGTACTGTTCTTCTAGGGATGCGATAAGCCGACAACCCACAGCTCTCACGAGTTAGAAAGTTGCGGTTATTACTATTTTCAAATTATTATTTATTCCCATTGTTAAAACCAGGCTAATGCTTTCTTTTAATTATCGAGGGTATGATTTTGACGTTTTCAGCCTTTCTTCCTGTTGCGATTCCTGTGAGAGTACAAGTCCTTTAAATTCCAGTGGCTTCTGTATGTAGTGGCAGTTTAAACATTACAGAACCCTACATTCTGCCTGCGGAATATATTGATGTGTTGCGAATGATTTCTATAGCAAAGTGAGATTACTTTCGCGCACAGAGTTAGCAGATGGGTTTTTGTAATAAACATGGGGTGTGTTTACTGCGCGGTAACGAATTGAATTTTTAAATATAATTCACGCTAAATTTCGTCTTATGTCATTAAAGGTACATATATCTCAGGCCAGCGATAAAGTGCAACGTGAGTAGGATATGGTAAATCAGCCAGATGCATTAACCTGTAGGTCAGGTGATAGTCGATATAGCTAAAGAGGAATAAGAATGAAAGGAGAAACAAGACAACTATACAGTCCAATAAACAACATCAACACACCCTGTTTTACAGCATTCTAAATATAGCATAGTTTGATATTTTATGTCTTTATGTATCGATGTAGAAAACCTAATGTAACCAAGTGGTTTTTGCTTAACATTCTTGTACAGTTATTTTTATATATACTGGTATCGTGCTTGTTATAAGACGCTGATAATGGTCACAGGATTGACAGAACACGTTGGTTGGGAATAATAAAACGTGATTGAACATATTTATAAGTGTGCATTCGTTGGTTTATTATACAAGTAAACAACATTATTTACTGCACGGACATGGAACGCGTACAGACAAGACGAGAGGTTGTTCTGTCAGGACTATGTTCAGATTTGTAGTTGTGCGCTTACTGCCTGCTCGTGTTTAGTGCATTTTGTGTGTGTGTGTGTGTGTGTGTGAATGATGAATGTCATAGTGGGCACCCTGTCTGTCTCTTCTTAGACTGCTGTAATGTGAAAATGGAGGCACTACGATCCGTTGTAACGTCCAGAACTACGAACCCAGCGACACAGAGTAACATTCCAGAAGACCCGAACTGCAGTGTTGCAATATTTTCTTCGATTTGACTGAACGACGCTCATTGTTCAGAGCAATAATAGTCATTAGTCGTAACCTGTCCGATTCTTTCGTTAATTCCTATTTATATCTGTATGTTAGACATATGAATGGACTTTATTTATTGCAGAGTGAAACTGTGTTTGACAGAACACCATACTTCCAGATTCTCGCACGGCCTGTACTTTCTGCTTTGGCGAGCGCTCACTAAACAACGCACGCCTTATTCATTACAACTTCCTTCAAAACTTTTGTGCGCTGAAAAATTTTTTGCGTCGAGATTTGCAGTCAGCATACAGTCATAATTTAAGAAGTCTTATGTGTATTTCCGTACCCTTACTGGCGTTTGTAATAACATTATATTTACTCAGCAGACACCAACGGAATTATTAATATTTAAATTCTAATGGGAAACTTATTTGGGAGGGGGGGGGGGACTAGAAACGACATTACGAATTCATAATTTTTCCCCGCAACGTAGCTGCAGTGTAACGTGACGGACCGTCCGACGAGTAGAGCTAGGTAGTAAATAGCCTGCGCTCCGTAGAAAAGGATTCTGAAAAGCAGGTTAGGCTTTTAATATGAAAATTACTTTAACGGATCAGTTCTCGGTTTAGTACAACAGTAAGGCACAATCTGCTCGCGAGGAACAATTTGGGTACCCCTGTCAGAAAGCGCTTATCTCCCCAACATGGTTGTATTGTCTTTGTCTGCAGTAAAGAATGCCGCAGTGTAGGAACACTTACGTTCGATTTAAATTATTGTAGATTAAATGGTTTCCCTCCCTCCATCACCAGGAACTCTAAACAAGCATCAGTACGGCAGAGCTGAATCCTTGGATTTATTCTGGTGTCCCGAGGAGAGACTTCTGAAGGCATATAGCTGAATTCTAAATGGGACGCTTTTGTAATAAAAAATCTCGTCGTATCTACATCTCAACAAACAATGGCATGATTCTTAAACAATTCGATTGGTGGCCGTAGCGTAACTCTGGATATTTATGTTGCTGAGTTGTGCCTTCTAACATAACGCTGATTGCAATTAACACTTTGAAGCAGTAAGTGGTTGTAGAAAAGCATGCAGTCCGTGTCTCTGAGTAAAAACATCTCAATTGGAAAAGACAACCGGTTAAAGTTGCTGAGGTAAATAATCGCTGTTTATTGTGAGATTCATGGAAAACCGGTCAATACGCTGTGTGGGGAAATGCCTTATATGCATACATATATACATACATACATACATACATACATACATACATACATACACACATAAATACGTATATGATTAGGCGTACCGTGAAAATAAATTGTTGTAATTAGGCTATGAAATCTTACTTCCGCATGATTCACGAGTCAGCCTGCTGGTCTGAGCGATGGAGAGGATCGTTAATTCAATAAAGTACAAATGTTATGGTTATAGCAGTGACTTGATTGTGAAGTTGTATTGCCACTGTATCGAAGTAGAGTGTGAATTATTGTTGTTGTTGTTCTTTAAAAGGATAAGGGCTAGGTAAAACGATTTTTTAAATGCTGGACGGCAGGAATTAGATTCCCAGCAGGGTTTTTGGGAATCCGTTTGTCATCTCCAACGTGTGCGTAACATTAAAGACGGAACTAACTTCCTATTAATGGGTTCCGGTCACGCTTTATGCCCTGCACAGTTGTTTGAGGCACTGCGCTACAGGCCGGAAGATCGCAGGTTCGATTCCCGATGGTGTCATTGGAATTTTTCATTGACATAATTCTTTAAGCAGCACTATGGCCCTAGGGTCGACTCAGCTTCTAATGGAAATGAGGACCAGGAATATCTCCTGGAGGGGGGGGGGGTTAAAGGCGGCCGGTACGTGGGACTGACAAACTTGGCACATTCATGTGCCGTCTGTCTGGAAATCTGAGAGCCCCAGCCTCCTGGAATGCTAAGGGCCTGACCAGCCCTGTAATGGGATTTTCTTGCATATAGGCGTCACAGCAACGGTAATTTTTTTGTAGCGGAGGAATTCCAGTGTAAGTTTAATCCAGATCTAGAAGGTAGCTGCGAATATAGTGATTAAGCGGTCGCGGACAGCCGACAAGAGTTGGTCCTCCAGTTTGGGGGTTGGACGGGTGCTAACAACTCCTCGCTGAAAGAACTTACAGTGTTACGAATCATTTCACAATGCATCGAACTTGGAAGTGGGCGGGCGTTTGTGAATGCGGTAATGAACCATCGGGTTCCACACAATGCGGGGAATTTCTTGAGTAACTGAGGACCTCTTAGCTTCTCAGGAAGGACTCTGCTCCATGAAGTTAGTTCTACAGTCCGCGCTGTGCCCACAGTGTATTTACGTGTTTGTTTTTTCAGTCCTCTCAGTAAATAGTGCTAGGTTCCCTGAACAGCATCAACCATTAGTTTGGATAATGGATATCCTAGTCTTTGAATAGATACTGAGTGTTTAAATACAGTTCCAGAGAATTTAATACTTAAGTGTTATTATCGTAGATTCCATTTTAAGACGTCCCACTCACGTACTAGCTTATGCTAGTTTGTCTGAGGCTGTGTTGGGATTTTGTTAGTAAGTCACATAAACTTTAAAATAAAACATTTTTATGGCCCATAAAGTGCTAATCTACTGTTTCATTAAACTACTTCACCACTGGCTCCTTTATTTATCGTAGGTTATCTCTTACAGGTGTTTTACTTGGGCGTCTATCTGTTTAGATTTTCAATTTCATGCAGTTCATAGATTATCATTAGTATAAAATAAACATCATTGGCAAGATATCTGTAAGATGGATGTGACTATATAAGCTTAGAGACGGGAAAAGATAAGATCTGAAGGAAGAACATGTAAAACAATATTTGCTATTTCTCCATGCACTAAAACTGTCATGTGCTTACTTCAGTGACATGACGATTATGTAGAAACCGTTACTATTTAAACAGGTGTATAACGATTTGGATTTGAGTTTCCTGATAAATACAAACTCCGCAAATCAGACTATTTTCATACAAAATATTCTGGCTAAATGTGAGGTTAGAGACAACAAATATCGGGTATTTAAGAGTTGAAGCTTTCACAGCGCTGGTGATCATGAGGAAGGTGTGGGGATATGAACCCATTTGCAGAATATAAAGCGCTTCCTGTGAGTCTGTTAGGTTTCATATAAGTATTTGGCAGTTTTTATTGGATATTTTCGGGTACACTAATTTCAAATTATGTACTAAAACTGATCTATTCTTTAATATAATAAAATTAATTATATACGTCAGCACTGCCTTTCTTTGTTAATACGTAAGGCTACATGTTTCGACCCATCAGTCGGTCATCTTCATCTATTCTTTGAGAGTGTAGCTGAGGACTCCACTCTTCTGGGATACGACAATACGACAGTGGGTGATCGGATCCCGAAGTTTCGAAGCAGCGTAGTGTCCTCATCTTCAAGCGTCGATGGTTCCTAGAAGAGTAGTTGCTGCCTTTGAAGACGACGGTACTTTGTCCCGCAACGTCGGAATTCGATCACACATGGGCACAGCGTCACATGTCCCAGAAGAACTGAGTCCTGATCTGTTCGTGGACTAATATGATCATCGTCAACGTCGTCGTCGTCATGATCATCATCATCGTCATCAGACGGTTAAAAAAAATAACATTTAAGTTTATCACAGCGGCGTTGCTGATGATTCATTCTTCTCTATCCAGTTGTAAGCATTACGATAATTCGAAACGCATGGAACTACAGGGTAATATCGCACAGGACTGGAATCTTCTAAATCACAGTTGTTTATAACTGAATGTTTGTTGTCTGGAACCCTTCCGAGTCATAAAATTCGATTCCTTTTAAATAATTGTAAACACGAGTTTTAAGTGCCTTTTCAACAGATGTCCCTTCTAACTTGTCCCGCAGCACGGCATCTTTTTGGTACAGTAGACCTGCTTCCGTCATAACATCCCATTGCAGTTGCCATCCTTAGGGACACCATAAAAGTGACACACAGTCTCCAGTCATGTGGACATCTACATAGCATACTTTCCGACATGCCACAGTCTACTTAATACATGCTTATAGCAGGTTTCTTGAACCCCATACTTCACATAACGTTGCACTGCACTGCGCCAGTTTTATTCCCACTTCACACATCTGAGTGGTCGCCATATTGATATTGGTGAAGGTAGGGTGATAAAAACTGTAACAAGATATGGTGCTTTCTAATGGCATGGTGTCAAGCCGAGTTTAATTAAAATTTGTCAGGGTATCCGTAATTAGATCGGAGCATGTATGGACTGTTAGATGCGTGCAGTTTGTTAATAAATCCCAGAAAGTGGACTCCTGTCGTGTAGGGTCTGCAGCAGTTTCGAGCTGCAAATGAAAGCGCAGAACCCTGAATCGCGCGATGCAGGCAATCAGACCGCTTCCGGTATTTCGAAACTACCTCGAAATAGGAAACTGCTGTATTCACTTGTTGAGGAATCTGATTTCTTTGGACTGATTGTTCTTGCACATTTGCGTAGCTAGATACCACGGAGCGAATATAATAATACTCTGTCTGGTGCCTGAACTCAGGATGTTTCGTCACAAGGCTCGAAATGCATTTTAAATAAAACAAAGATTATTTTAAAATGTAATGAAATTGTGGCTGCTCCCGCACTTTTATATGGCAGTGACATTTACACTAATAATAATAACGATTTTGACCTTCAGAGGACTGTGCATCGTGATATATTCTTATAATACAACCAACAAGATGCACTAATTTCTCAAATTTATTTTTGGAATAGAACTCTATGCTGACTGCTTACTAGCAAGCAGTCAGCATAACCTGTATGACATATACCTAATGCTGTGTATACGGTACTAGACTCGTGAGAGGCGGACAGAAAACCTGTCCGAAACATGTAGGATTCTATTCCAAAAATAAATTTTAGAAATTAGTGCATCTCGTTGGTTTTATTACAAGAATAAGAATAACAACGATATCAAATGCATTTCTTAAAATTGTCAAAAATGTGCCGAATTAGGTAGGAAGGAGGTAATCTGTTGAACAAGTAGTGATATATGTGACTGTGGACAAAGGTGATTGAATCTTCCTGGTGGAGTCGAGAAAAAGAAACCCTGAAGCTTGCATTGAACTACAAGATGTGTTGTAATGTTTTCTCCGATTTTGATATTTTGTTACTGGATGCTAGATTAAGTTACTCTATCACAACACATATCAACAGAAAGATAAATTAAAATGTTTTATGAATAGCAATTCATCATTAATAAAACTCATAGGAACGTACAAACGTTGAAAGACCAATGCAGAGATGGCTCTGAAATCGGAACAACCAAAAAGAGTGGTGGAAGAATTCGAGGTCAAGTGGGCTCTGGTGCAAGTCCTTTGCGATTCGGTAAAATGCTGTGGTGCAGGTCTCTGTGGCCAACAGACTGTTTTGCAAACAATATGCTGGATATGCCGGTGTAATAAAAAAGTGAAAACCTAGTGGAAAGAACCGGAGATGCATTTGTTAAATGAAATAAGAGACATCTGTAGTCAAATCGTAAAGATATCCGCAACCTTGCCGATTTTTGCATGCCAAAATCATTTGGAGCCAAACGTAGTGGGTAATGCGGTGAGATGAAAGAGAAGACATGCAAATTCTTAAAAACAACGTATAAATCTGCCATGCATTGTAGACTAGCATTTGCGGTCCAGATGTTTATTGGGTTATTTTGTAGAATATGAAAAGCAATGTCCTTGATAATTCAACCTTACCTTATTCCTGTCAATAAATTACGTCTATTGCTCAGAACGACGGGTGTGACCTTCTGAAAAATGACTCCGATGTTATTTTCTCGGAACTGCTTTAATAATGTACTCTGCACTAACTGGTTCTGTGAGTAGCATAATTTCGTCAAACTAAACGTCTGTTTATTGCCCAGTAAATACAAACATCCGTTTGTATTAACCATTTCATGTGCTGGTAGTTGCAACCTAACCACACATCATGGAACTTCTACACACATTCTATAGAAGTTTATAGAATAGTACTTAGGGCGCAACGGTGTAGAACTAATTAGGAACAAATTGTTTATATCATCACATCCGTCTTGCACCGAGGTTAAGAATGAGTGGAGTTTACCTCCACTTTTCCTATATGCCTTCATGGTGTGGACGGGGGCAAATTTACCTTTTTACATTTACTGTTAATATCAACTTAGCCTGTTGACAATTCTCTCGTCTTGGCGTTACGTCCACTAGACGATAAGGTGTACCGGATCCTCTTTTGTATAATGTACTTCATGATTCTGACAATTTAAAGTTTCGGGGTGATAAAAAAAGGTCACTAATGCTCGTTGCATTCACGTTTTACCACCCGCGAACCTTAACATCACGTCATGGCACCTGGTGGCTTAACGTGGGAAACCTCTTAGTTGAAGTGTTCACATATCCACCAAGCTTTACCGCCGAGCAGAACGAGTGTGGAGTCGGTTTCTCCATCACGCGCACCATGAGCTACCAGTTCACATAATTCAGGCTTGTTGCACGATCCTTGTCGTGGAGTTCATTAGCCACGCGTGTCTTATATGGACTCAGCTACCAATGTGTCTTTGACGTGTTCTGCTGTCTAGAATGGAAGATGTTGCTCGAAAACTTGTCACGCGTTTGTAAACTGTTGTCCTGTTTGGAACAGGTGCATCAGTGATCTTTGGTCAGAATTTACCACACAAAATCCATACAGTGTTGACTGCACGGTGAGCAGCATGGTAGCGAGCTGGCTACTGGGCGACGCGACAGGAAGTGACTAGCGACACCACAGTGAAATATTACAACATTTCCGCACACAAAAGTTACAGATTCAACATAACTGCATCCAGTGACCCAAATATCACTACTTAACTACACAAAAATGCGCCACTTACACCGATGAAGAGGAAACCTCACGATATTACATCCAAAAATCTGAATAAAATAATTGTTCGTTACTATATCTACTTACGATTCTAGAAGCATTACTCTATTATTCTCCCTACATTTTAAATTTTATTGCTTATAAATTTCATTATTCGTAACTTTTAACCTTATTACCTCTGTTATTTTACATTTGAAATTACACTCATCTTTAATTAATGACATGTAATAAGAGATCTTGTACTCTACAAAGCATTGCTAATTGTAACACCTTTATATGGGTGAGCCTGAAGATGGCTGTATAAGAGGAGCCGAAACATGTTGCTGTAAGAAATGATTTAATTATCTTTTAATTGTAATTACTTAATAAAATGTTGCGTTAGACTGTGCAATTATATATTCTATTGACTCGCGATTGGGGTCGTGTACAGTAATGGCCCTGTATTTCTTGTACGTTAGACCGTTCCGTAGATTGTGATGTGGGTCAGTTTGGGGTAAATGTAGTAAAGTACGGACCATCATTTACTGATGAACGCCATCTAAAATCTGTCATGCAGTTTTGTGTGGATTCATATACCAAATGTCTTTGGGATAGAGTTGAAGAGAGGAAGCAAACGGACGGGCAGACACATTCCCCTGCCGTGTGTTCGTTTTGCACAGTTTGTGGAATGGACGCATAAAAATGAACGTCTAGTTTTCGGATACGGGAACACATTCAAGAGTCGTTTTTGTCTTGGCGTCGCTGTTTGAACTGCGAAGACATCTTTGAATAATCGGCTGTAGTGGGAGTTGGCAGCATCATCGAGGAAATATGGCAGCAGGCAACTTGAACAGGATCGTTTGAACCACTGCAGTGTGTTCATTCGCCACTTGTCTTAACGTAAACACTATTGTAAATTCAGGGGTAAACAAATTTCCTTACACACTTTTTCAGCATCTGTCTTGCACATTGGCTTCATTGGTACAGGATGTACAGCACAACTTATCGCGCATCTTGGCTAGTAGAATCTGTGTAACGAAAGAATAACTTTGCTGCGTGTTAACGGGGCGTTAGAAATGACCAGCAACTCTCGGACACGCTTGACAGGTGATGAATTTCATTATTAAAAAGTTTCTGACGTGCTTGGCTAAATTGCCTGTACTGCGCGCCTGACGGCTTCTTGAAGTTCGTCCACTGTGTGCGTCAAAGCGCGTACGTGTCTAATTATTATTATTAATTTGTTTATTAACATTGTTTCCATTTGTCACCATTATCGTTATTCGTGTAATAACCAATAATAGGATTTATTAGAATAATAATCAATATTCGTAATTATATAATTATTGCAATTAGGTCCAATATTAATATTGGAATAATTACCGCTTTCGGGGTACGCGGTGGCGCAGTTGGTTGAGGCACTGCGCTACAAGCTGGAAGGTCGCGGGTTCGATTCCTGATGGTGTCACTGGAATTTTTCTTTGACATAATACTTCCGGCTGCACTGTGGCCCTGAGGTTGACTCAGCCTCTAAGAGAAATGAGTACCAGGTATATTTCCTGAGGGTTAAAGGCGGCCGGTGCGTAGGGCTGACAACTTTACCACCTTCAAGTGCCGGTTGTCTTGAAATCTGGGAGCTTCAACGTCCTGGTACCCTCTGGGCCTGTCCGGGCCTGTAATGGGATCGCTTTACCTTTTTTTTTATAATTATCACTTTCACCTTTGTAATTATCAATGTTATCAACATTGTTATAGATATTTAGTTATGACTTCTGTTATTATTGTTATTAATATTCATGTATTTTATTATATCCAAATATTAGTTTTGTACTCCGTCAGTACCCAACAGTTGCCCGGGATTCCCAGTGCGTATTCAAAGCTGTGCAACATTGTGACTGCATTCCGTTTGATGTTCCGGTAACGCACAACATTGCGACGTTACACTTGTACAACTTGTGGTTTGTCACAGTCACTTAACCTCCCGATACGATACCAACTTTTCACGTGGTCTGCAAGCGCAATTAGTGTAGTCAAAGTTATCAGAATATCCTTAATAATTTCCGGGCGTTTATGCCTTTCGTGATATCGGAAACAACACCCAATTCTAATTCTTCTTGGAATTCCTGACCTTTGAAGATGGGTCAGATAGGCTGTTCCGAAAGGTCTGCAAACAGTTATCAACATACGCTCCGTAACGTCCCCAAAATGTGAAGGAAAACGCAGACGCTTTAGTAGCTGCTACTAGGGAGATTGGACTGTAAGTAAGTGCTGATAAAACTAAGTACATGGTCATGTCTCGAGATCAGAGTGCGGGAAGAATTCAGAGTGTGAGGATTGATAATAGTAATCTTCGAGAGGGTGGAAGAGTTTAAATATTTGGGAACAACTTTAACAAATCAAAATTGTATTACGGAAGAAATTAAGAGCAGATTGAGGTCAGGAAATGCTTGCTA
>Ga0123352_10011377_pt1 | contig 14015 bp, 15 predicted proteins | sample TergutLab28metaG_FD_89700 | JGI IMG/M metagenome (GOLD analysis project Ga0123352, IMG submission 89700) | Labiotermes labralis P1 segment gut microbial communities from Petit-Saut dam, French Guiana - Lab288 P1 | ecosystem: Host-associated > Arthropoda: Insects > Digestive system > Gut ...
GACTTTCTTGATTTATCCCATAAAATTCAAATCGGTCAAGTCTGGGTCAGTCAGGGAGCGTTGACAAAGCCAGAATTTGTTAAGACACTTAAAGCATCAGGAGTGGCTGTTCATGTGGCAGTCAAGGGAGATAAGATTCCTATCTTTGATAGTGAGCTTGATGTGCTGACCTCGGGCTATACAGGTAAGGGAGACAATAACGATTCCCTAGTGACTTATTGCAATGCCTACCATAAATCCTTCTTGTTTACAGGAGATTTAGAAAAAGAAGGGGAACAAAAATTACTAGCTGATTATCCTAAACTCAAAGTGGATGTCCTCAAAGTCGGTCATCATGGCAGTAAAACATCCTCTGCTCCAGAATTTATAGCACACATACAACCCAAGATAGCTCTTATCTCAGCGGGAGTCAATAACCGCTTCGGACACCCCAAGCAAGAAACGCTGGATACATTAGATAATCAACGCATCAAAATCTACCGCACCGACCAAGAAGGAGCAGTCAGATTCACGGAAAAAAATGGAGAGTGGGAGATTGAAACGGTGAAATAAAAGAATAGAGAATTTCTGTTCTTTTATTTCTCATTCAAGTCTTTCCTCTTAGTAAATAAGTCGTCAGTGGAGTTATTCAAGAGATAAGTAAAAGTCTTGGCGAAGAGCAAAGGAGGTTCTGGTCGGGGTTGTCTAATCCATACAGAGATAGTTGCTAAAACTTGTCGAATAATAGCCCTTGCAGCCAAATCTGAATGAATCTCTGGAAAAGTATCCTCACTAATATAGGGTCGTAAATAGCCTGAATAGCTGTCTTCCATGAAATGAAGATAGGAAGGATCAGCCACAGGACCATAAAAGACACGCAAAAACTCTCTCTCCTCATAAATCATGGGAAGAAAATCATTAGCGAAGAACTTGACCCAGTTGGTACAGCCTGTTTTACTAAATTCATCAAACTTGGCACGAATGTCTTTATCCATATAATAATGAAAAGCATTGATGATTTCATCGGGGGTCTTGTAATAAGACTTGTGGAAAGCTTGCCTAGAGATATTCAATTTTTTTGCAATATTAGTCATAGAAATCTCTGAATGATGGTTACATTCTTCGGCGACAAGACAAAAGGCAGAAAAAACTTTTTTATCCTTCTCTGTAAAATTCAAAAACTTTCTCCTTTTTTTAATTTTACATCAGTATAACATATTTTTGGTTTACTTGTGTCAACCAAAAATGAACAGTAAAAACCTGAAAACTCCCTAAAAGTAAGGGGGGGGGGGTAATAATTTTAGTAGTAAAAAAGGTTGACATGAGTCAACCTTTTGGGGCTTGAAATTGATAAATGAGATATGATATTCTAAGAATGTAATAAAACTTTAATATTTTGTGAAGAAAACTATGACGATAGTAAGCTGATCAGCTACAAAATAATAAAATTTATTACAGCAACACAAACTAATCAGATTAGATAAAATAATCGAGAGGAGAAAACTATTATGTTTGACAATGAAAAAGAAGAAAACACAGTTGCTGAAAAAATTGACTGGAGTGAAGTAACACATCTTGAAGAAGATATAACTCCCAGTTGTGATGGATGGACTATGAATTTTAATCTTATTCCAAAGGGGTAGTATTGGCTCTTAGGAAATATAAGTTTTAACATATTTCCATGGACTATTATTTATAATTATCTTTATTGAAATAATAGAGCACGAGTTAATTTTTTAAACGTTGCTCTATTATTTTTTAGGATAAAGTTATTCAAAAAATGGGTATTTACTTTAATAATTCATAAAGGAAAATAAAAAATGAAAATTTCAATAGAAAATCTCAATAAAGATTTTGTTCAACAGGAAGTTCTGAAGAATCTTTCTGCCACTTTTTACAATCAAGAGATCAATGTGATTATTGGAGAGAGTGGAAGCGGAAAATCCACATTATTAAATATTCTTGCCTTATTTGAAAATCCAGATAATGGGAAGGTTTTTTATGATGATAAAGAAGTAACCGCTTTGTCTAACAAAAACAAACAAACCTTTATCCGAGAAAAAATAGGCTATATTTATCAAGATATTCGTGTTTTTGATGAATTGACAGTTTATGAAAATATTAAACTAGCCCTTCAGTTTTCTGCTGTACCTAAGAAGGATTACAAGGAAAAAATTAAGAGTGTTTTGAAAATTCTCAATATGTCAGATAATGCAGACAAATCTTGTAGTGTACTGAGTGGAGGGGAAAAGCAACGTGTTGCTATTGGTCGTACTATAGCTTGTGAAAAGGAAATACTTTTTGCGGATGAACCAACAGGCTCACTTGATAGTAATAATACACAAGTAATTATTGATTTGCTAAAAGAAATTAATGCTAATTTTAAGACAACGGTTATTATGATTACACATAGTGAACAGGTTTCTAATCAATTTGAACATCAATATTTATTAAAACAGGGGCAACTTTATGAAAAAAATAATTAGATTTTTCTATATTTTAGTCGCTTTATTATCAGCTTCTATTTTTTATATTCATGTTTTGAACACACAACAGGTCGCTAGATACGGGCAAAAATACACTTATTATGTTTCAAATAGCTCTGACGGTGTAATTTTAGATGTCAATCAGTTCTTTAATATCATAGATAAGAATGATGAAACAATAGTAAATGCTTATAACCTAGATGGTAGTGAAACATATTTATCAAATTTTTCTGATATAAAACTCATTTCCGGACAAAAGCCCCAAAATGACAAACAGTATATTACAAATAAATTTGATAAATCTGCTGTAGGTCAATTTCAGAGTGATTTGAATTCAATGAATCTATCAAAAATCTATGGTTTTCCTAATCAGGGGCAAGTAAGATTTACAGAGATAGATTTCAAGAAAGGGGTATCGGATCAAGAGAAAAATTATTTAACTACGAATGGTTTTGTCAAAATAAATCAAACTAATCTTGTTCAAAAAGTAAATAGTTCCTTTTATTCTTTTTTGATAGTGCTTATAAAACTTCTTTCGTTTTTCCTTGGTTTCATTATTCTTGTTTTTTGGTTCACTTTTATTATCAAATATGTGGATAAAAATGAAAAGAAAATTGCACTTCTTAAGTTATTTGGTGCAAGTAAAGTAGAAATTATTAAAACATATTTATTTATAAATCGTAAAATATTTTTACAAACAATATCTGAGCTTGGCGGGTTATTCCTAGTTATTAATTTGGTAGATTTACTTTTTTATCATCAGAATATTTGGGTGCCTTCAGTAATAATCATTGTTCTTTCTGCACTAACAGTTATTATCAGTTTTTCAGCTATTTTTTATCTGAAATTGATAAGAATAAAAAATAGGAAAATATTGAAGCTAATTTGGATATTTATAGGGGCAATAATATTTGGAATATTAGCAATCTCTGTTTATTGGTGGAGTTTGATTGTAATAGTGATTGGATTATTTTGGTATTTATTATATCGAAAAAACCTTATGCTAAAAAGTATTTTTAAACCAAGTATTCTTAGCATTTCAATAGCACTTTCAGCGATTTTGGCAGTAATTTCAGTTATTTTTATTCTTTTTTCTGCAAGTTACCAATTTACAGCAAATAGCAAAGAACTTTTTGTTAAAACTTCTTTACCACAAGAATTGATGTTCGGAAATAAATCTGAACCACTTGATGTAAAAAAATATCCCAGTATTGAGGAACATCATATTATTAAACCAGTTTCAGGAATTCAATTTGAAAAACAAACTTATTTTCCTTACATTACTTCAACAAAATTAGATTATTATAAAACTTATAATTTACAGGGGAAATCTTATACATCTCAATCAGTATTAGTTGGGCTTGCTCTTGCCAATCAGATGAAAGTACACGTGGGTGATACTATCTCATTTAATGGAAAGAAAGAAATAGTAAGCAATATTGTTAATACAGCCGATGAAGGAGGATATGTAATTTATCTTTCAGATAATAAATATAAAGAAATCTATGGGAATTTAGGGACAAATTTTTATTTGACAAATTTATCAAAATCAGAGTTATCCAACGAGTTAGGCTCAACGCTCTATAATAAGATAAATATTGTTACAGGACAAGATTTACAGAAATATTATAGTTCGACAGTAACGATGATTTTTTCTATGATTCTAGTAATTTCTATTATCATTCTTATTGTAGCAATGATATTGAGTTACCAAATCATTGATTTGGCAATTAAAGAAGTTAAAAAAGAAATTAATATCTTACGTGGCTTTGGTTTGAATTTTAAAGAATATTTGATTGTCTTTTCTCAACAATTTATTTTCATAGTTGCTACAAGTATTTGTTTGGCTTCATATTTAATTATGATATTTAGTAATACTATTTCACGCATGATTTTGAATCAAGCACAGTTTTGGCTAATAATTAAAATCACACTTCCAATCATTGTTGCCTTATTTATTTTAGTCATGTTAGCTTTTATTGTTTCTATTTTTCTTAATTATCGGACAATGAAGAAAATGAGTATTTACCAACAATATTTAGAAACATTTAGGGAGTAAAAAATGGATTGTTATATTCAAAATATCAATAGAATTTTAGGAAAAGACATAAAAACCTACGAACTTTCTTTTTTAAGCAATTATTCGATTTCTAGGTATTGGGAAGATATGAAAGCTGCTAAATCTTTTCAGACACCTTATATCTATAATTCAAGGCTTATCAATATAGATGATATTCAACAACTTTATTCAAATTTAGAATATAAAAAATTTGATAATTTTGAAAATTTTTACAACTTTATTTTTATGAATCATCAAAAATATGATATTTCTGTCAGATTGGATATGTTCTATCTTAATATAAAACATAAATCACACATGGGGGCTCATTTCATCACGATTGATTCAGTGACAGAAAATAAAATTATATTTTTTGATACTTTTCTTAAAAAAACGGAATTAAATAAAAATGTTTTTCAACAATCAGTAGAAGACAAGAAAGCGAAAATGTCTTTTGATTATATTGTTGTTTGGACACGAAAAGAAGAAAAACAACATTTGCTAATAAATAAAATTCTTATTGAGAAAAATATACGGAAACGTATTGACTTACTAGAAAAGATCCAGTCTGATTTTGAGGAAGCAAAAGCTGTTAATCTTATAGATAATCGGATAGTATCTCTGTGTATTAAACACTCTCTTGTAGCTATGGGAATTGCTGATTTTTATCATGCAAATGGTCGATTAGAAAATGTTTTATTTATTCGAAAATACTTTTCATTTATAAAGAGTATTCCCTTTCTGAAAGTTGTGTTGAAATATAGAAGACTAAATAAAAAATATGTACAAAAATTGAAGAATAAAAAGATAGAAATGAGTGATTGGCATAATTTCATCGAAGAATATATGATAATTATTTTCTATGAGATTACTTGCTATAGAAATTTAATAGGACAGAAATTATAGGAGGTTTTATGGCAACCACAGTAAAAAATGTGGGTCATTTCAGTAAAAAGTATGATTACATTCAAACTAATGATGATAGTTATTTCTTGATTGATAAATCTACTCTTTCGCAAGTAGATAGAGTTGACATAATAGGAGAAGAAGTTCCATCAAAATTCAATAGAGAAAAAAATAAAAGCAAACAAATTCAGTTGACTGGTGTCAGTCTTATTTGTTATTTGTCTATCTGCTTTATTTTAACTTGGGTTTTTAGAAAAAATGTTTTTTTCATTATCTTTCTCTGGTCATCTACCTTACATGAATTTTCTCATATTCTTACAGCTATTCGGATAAAGAGTTTTAATATTTGGTGTGGATTTGGTATCAAATATTTTATTTTTCCAATTATTTATGTAAGTAACAAAGATATTTACAAAAAAAGTAAAAATCAGCGTATTCTTTACTATTCTGCAGGGGTTCTATTTAATTTGTCTCTAGCGGTTATATGTGCAACGATAATTTATTTATTTCATATTAATAATCTAATTTTGCAATTAATAATGATTATTAATTTCAGTATGGGTATGTTTAATCTTTATCCTTTTATGTTTACAGATGGGTTTAATGTTTTCAGAGAACTTACTGAAAGGTATGATTTAAGAGAAATTCTAGTGCAAAATCGATTTAATCTTAAAAAATTGTCTCATAAAGGAAAATTTTATTTAATTTATGGCATATTCAGTTTAGGGACTTTTGTTATTTCAATTACGCTATTAATTACACAAATAATTAAACAAATAATCAGCCTAGGCTGATTATTTGTTTCCCTTTCACTCCAAATAAATTTGTGAAATTCTTTCTTCCATTAATGAAAAAATAGTGTAAAAATGCTTGTATCGCCTGAACAAAATTTGTAAAAAATAAGGTAAAAATAATCTGTGTTTTCCTTTGACTTTAATAGAAAATAGGTCTATAATTGCCTATGTATAATAATTTGCGAAATTTCGCACAATATAGAAAGAGGTCTTTTATGGATATTACATTGAACGCACTCAAAGCAGTTGCGATTGGTATTGGTGCTGCGGGTGCCGCTATTGGTGATGGTATTGTCGTGGCTGCGTTTATCAACGCAATCGCCCGTCAACCTGAGATGGAGGGTAAACTCCGTACAAATATGTTCCTTGGTATCGGTCTTGCCGAAGGGATGTTTTTCGTGGCCTTGGCTATGGCCTTCGTCTTCTAATAAGAATGCACAAATCGTTTAATTATTAGAATAAGGAGGAACTCGTATGGAACAAAATCCCGTACTACACATAGGTCCGCTTTATTTCTCGGCAACATTGCTTTATATGTCAATGCTAACGATGATTATCGTGTTTGGATTGACTTTTTGGGCAAGTCGTAGAATGGCTGTTCGACCTACGGGTAAACAAAATGTCTTAGAGTACGTCATCGAGTTGACAAATGGTATAGGTAAAGAAAACCTTGGTAACCGTGAAGCTCCTCGTTTCTCACTCTTGAACTTTGTTCTATTTTCTTTCCTACTCATTTCCAATAACATTGGTCTGATGACACGCATTGTTATTCCTAAGAATGGTGTGGATTTAAGCTATTGGTCATCGCCAACAGCTAACTCATCCTTTACCTTGACTCTTGCAGTTCTCATCATGTTACTTGCCAACTTTGTTGGGGTAGCTAAGTTTGGATTTGGAAAGTATGTCAAGAATTCATTCATCAAGCCCCCTGCATTCATGATTCCCTTGAATATCATTGAAGAGTTTACCAATACTTTATCATTGGGTCTTCGGATTTATGGGAATATCATGGCAGGAGAAGTCATGCTTGGTTTGATCTGTAATTTAGGACTTATCGGTTACTGGTCAATGCCTATTGGTATAATACTGGGTGTATTATGGATTGCATTCTCGATTTTCATTTCAAGTTTGCAAGCTTATGTATTTGTCCTTTTGACAAATATTTACATCAGTCATAAAATTTTAGAAGAACACTAGGAAAGGAGTAGAATTTATGATGACACTTTTATCAGCTGCTCCAAATACAGTTTTAGGTAATATCATTATTGCCAGCTTATCATTCATCATTGTGATTGTATTGATTCGTACATTTGCTTGGAAAAATATCACAAGCATTTTTGAAGAACGTGCCAATAAAATTAACAAAGATATTGATACAGCAGAAGCTGCAAAAAATGAAGCAGAAGAATTAGTAAAACAACGTACAGAAGAACTTGCAGGTTCAAAAGCTGAAGCTGCAGGAATCATAGAAACAGCTAATGATACAGCCAATCAAAACCGTGCCAAAATCTTAGCTACTGCAAATGATGAGGCTTCTGCTACAAAACAACGTGTAAAAGAAGAGATTGAACAGGAACGTAAGGAAGCACTTCACTCTGTTAAGGGCGATGTTGCGGACATCTCTGTTGCAATTGCTGAAAAACTCATCGGACAATCCCTTGACAAATCAGCACAATCTCAACTTATTGATAGCTATTTAGCTAAACTTGGAGAGTAGGTGACTTAATGACTACAGTCAATGCTCAAAAATACAGTAAAGCTCTATTAGAAGTCGCACAAGAAAAAAATCAGTTGGAAGCCATATTGGCAGAGGTCAATGAACTTAATCAACTTTTTCATGACAATAATTTAGATCAGTTTTTCTCTAATGAGGTTTATTCATTTGAAGCTAAATCACAAGTGATTGATACGTTGCAGAAAACAGCTTCTGACATTATGAAAAACTTCCTCTCAACTGTGCGTGCCAATGGTCGCATGACTGAATTATCTGCTATCTTTGCTGAAATTAAAAACACAGCAGACGAGATGTTTAAGATTGCTCAGGTTGAAGTCCTATCAAGTGTGGCACTCACACCTGAACAAATCAGTCAGTTTGAGAAGATGGCAAAAGCTAAATTTGATCTTAATGAAGCAAAAATCATTAATACTGTAGATGAAAAAATCCTAGGTGGTTTCTCAATCGAGAGTCGTGGGAAAATTATTGATGCTACAGTAAAAACACAACTAGCGAAAATCGCTAAAGAAATAATATAGAAGGGAGCAAATCTTTTGGCAATTAATGCAAATGAAATCAGCTCGCTGATTAAACAACAAATTGAAAACTTTACACCAGATTTTGAAGTTGCTGAAACTGGTGTCGTTACCTATGTAGGTGACGGGATTGCTCGTGCCTATGGACTCGAAAATGCAATGAGTGGAGAACTACTTGAATTTTCAAATGGTGTTCTAGGTATGGCACAAAATTTAGATGCCACAGACGTTGGTATCATCGTACTTGGTGATTTCCTCTCTATTCGTGAAGGGGACACTGTCAAACGTACAGGTAAAATCATGGACATTCCAGTTGGGGAAGAATTGATTGGGCGTGTTGTAAATCCTTTGGGACAAGCTGTTGATGGAATGGGAGAAATCAATACTGGAAAAACTCGTCCCGTTGAATCAAAAGCACCCGGAGTTATGCAACGTCAATCTGTCTTTGAACCCCTTCAAACAGGATTGAAAGCCATAGATGCCCTTGTTCCTATTGGGCGTGGTCAACGTGAGCTTATCATCGGAGATCGTCAAACAGGGAAGACTTCGGTTGCCATTGATGCAATCCTTAACCAAAAAGGGCAAGATATGATTTGTATCTATGTCGCTATTGGTCAGAAAGAATCAACTGTTCGTACACAGGTTGAAACCTTGCGTAAGCTTGGGGCTATGGATTATACTATCGTCGTAACAGCTGCTGCTTCTCAACCTTCTCCACTCTTGTATATCGCACCTTATGCGGGTGCAGCTATGGGTGAAGAATTCATGTACAATGGAAAACACGTGCTTATCGTTTATGATGACTTATCTAAACAAGCCGTGGCTTACCGTGAACTTTCACTCTTGCTCAAACGCCCACCGGGTCGTGAAGCTTATCCGGGGGATGTCTTCTATCTCCATTCACGTTTACTAGAACGTGCGGCTAAACTTTCTGATGAAATGGGCGGTGGATCAATGACTGCATTGCCATTCATTGAAACACAAGCAGGAGACATCTCTGCTTATATCGCAACAAACGTTATCTCTATCACAGACGGACAAATCTTCCTTGAAAATGATCTTTTCTACTCAGGAGTCCGTCCAGCCATTGATGCAGGATCATCTGTATCTCGTGTTGGGGGAGCGGCTCAAATCAAAGCCATGAAGAAGGTGGCAGGGACACTTCGTCTTGACCTTGCCTCATTCCGTGAGTTAGAAGCCTTTACTCAATTTGGTTCTGATTTGGATGAAGCGACTCAAGCCAAGTTAAATCGTGGTCGTCGTACAGTAGAAGTATTGAAACAACCACTACATCAACCTTTAGCAGTTGAAAAGCAAGTTCTGATTCTCTACGCATTGACACACGGTCATTTAGATGATGTGCCTGTTGCTGATATTCTTGACTTTGAAGAAAAAATGTTTGACTTCTTTGATGCCAACTATGCTAATCTTTTGAATGTCATTACTGAAACAAAAGATTTGCCTGAAGAAGCTGATTTGGATGAAGCCATTAAAGCATTTAAGAAAACAATGAATTATGTTGAGAAAGATTAAGGGAGGTGACCTATGGGAGCTTCACTTAATGAAATAAAAACAAAAATTGCATCAACAGCAAAAACCAGTCAAATCACGGGTGCCATGCAAATGGTCTCTGCAGCTAAATTGCAAAAATCAGAGAAATTTGCCCGTACATTCCAGATCTATTCTGAGAAAGTACGCAAAATCACTACAGATTTGGTTTCTTCTGATCATGGACCATCCAATAATCCCATGATGATTAAACGAGAAGTGAAGAGAACAGGATACCTTGTCATCACATCTGATCGTGGACTTGTCGGAGGATATAACTCTAACATCTTAAAATCAGTTCTGAATATCATTAAGACAAAACACAGCAATGAATCCGAATATTGTATTCTTGCATTGGGTGGAACTGGAGCAGACTTTTTCCGAGCTCGTGGGATTAAAATCGCTTACGAACTTCGTGGGTTATCTGATAATCCAAGTTTTGGAGAAGTCAATGCTATTGTTAGAGAAGCGGTCAGTCAATATCAAAATGAAGAATTTGATGAGTTACTTGTCTGCTACAATCACCATGTCAATTCATTGACAAGTGAGGTACGCATGGAAAAGATGCTTCCTATCTCATTTGACAATGAAGAAACACAAGTAGAGAAGTCATACGCTAGCTTTGAGTTAGAGCCTGATCGTGAAGCCATTCTTAATCAACTCTTGCCACAATATGCTGAAAGCATGATTTATGGTTCAATAGTTGATGCAAAGACAGCTGAACATGCAGCAGGAATGTCTGCCATGCGTACGGCTACTGATAATGCAAAAACGGTCATTAATGACCTCACTATCCAATATAACCGAGTACGTCAAGCCTCAATCACACAAGAAATTACAGAGATTGTCGCAGGGGCGTCTGCATTGGATTAATAAAAACGAGGAGGAAAAAATTTGAGTTCTGGTAAAATCACTCAGGTCATCGGCCCTGTCGTTGACGTAGAATTTGGCTCTGATGCCACATTACCTGAGATTAATAATGCCCTCATCGTCTATAAAGACGTTGACGGTCAAAAAACAAAAATTACTTTAGAAGTGGCTTTGGAACTTGGAGATGGTGCAGTCCGTACTATCTCTATGGACTCAACCGAAGGTTTGATACGTGGACTTGAAGTCCTTGATACAGGTAAACCTATAAATGTTCCTGTTGGTAAAGCCACACTAGGACGTGTATTTAATGTCCTTGGAGATGCCATTGATGGAGGGGAAGCATTTGCTGAATCAGCAGAACGTGAACCTATCCATAAAAAAGCACCGTCATTCGATGAGTTGTCAACAGCTAATGAAATCCTAGTTACAGGAATTAAGGTCATTGACTTGCTAGCCCCTTATCTTAAAGGTGGGAAAATCGGTCTTTTCGGTGGAGCAGGAGTTGGTAAAACAGTCCTTATCCAAGAATTGATTCACAATATCGCACAAGAACACGGGGGAATCTCTGTATTTACTGGTGTTGGAGAGCGTACTCGTGAAGGGAATGACCTTTATTTTGAAATGAAGGAATCTGGCGTTATTGAGAAAACTGCCATGGTATTTGGACAAATGAATGAACCACCCGGAGCACGTATGCGTGTTGCCCTTACTGGTTTGACGATTGCTGAGTATTTCCGTGATGTAGAAGGTCAAGATGTCTTGCTCTTTATTGATAATATCTTCCGTTTCACTCAAGCAGGATCAGAAGTATCTGCCCTTTTGGGTCGTATGCCTTCTGCCGTTGGGTATCAACCTACACTTGCTACCGAAATGGGTCAACTTCAAGAACGTATCACTTCAACCAAGAAAGGTTCAGTTACATCTATTCAAGCCATCTATGTCCCAGCCGATGACTATACTGACCCAGCTCCAGCCACAGCATTTGCTCACTTGGATGCTACAACCAACTTGGAACGTAAATTGACACAACAGGGGATTTATCCTGCCGTTGATCCATTGGCATCATCATCACGTGCCCTCTCTCCCGAAATTGTCGGAGAAGAACACTATGAAACGGCTATGGAAGTCCAACGTGTCCTTCAACGTTATAAAGAATTGCAAGATATTATTGCTATTCTTGGGATGGATGAATTGTCAGATGACGAGAAAACACTGGTTAATCGTGCCCGTCGTATCCAATTCTTCCTTTCACAAAACTTTAACGTTGCTGAGACATTTACAGGGATTCCGGGATCTTATGTTCCTGTTGAAAAGACAGTGACTGATTTCCGTGCCATTCTCGATGGTAAATATGATGAACTTCCAGAAGATGCCTTCCGTGGTGTCGGACCTATCGAAGATGTAATCGAAAAAGCAAAACAAATGGGATATTAAGAAGGAGGAATAACGAATGTCTGAAAATGTCATGACTGTTCAAGTGATTACTCCTGCAGGGTTGGTCTATGACCACCATACAACTTTTATCCTTGCTCACACCACAGGTGGAGACATGGGGATTTTGCCTAATATGATTGCAACGATTGCAGGGCTTCAAATTTCTGAGCTTAAGATTCGTCGTCTAGATGATGAAAATCATGTGGACTACATCGCTGTAAATGGTGGAATCATTGAAGTGAAAGATAGTTTAGTTACAATTATTGCAGACTCTGCTGAACGAAGTACAGATATTGATGTTTCTCGTGCAGAACGTGCAAAAATGCGTGCCGAACAAGAAATTGAAAAAGCACAAACCGAGCATAAGACAGATGAAGTCTCACGTGCTCAAATTGCCCTTCGCCGTGCCCTCAATCGTCTCGATGTCTCAAAACGTATGTAAAAAGCACGTAAGTGCTTTTTTTGTTCTTAACTCGATTAACTATGGAACTGTTTTTTATATAAAGAAATGCGTCATAAAAACAAGCTTGCTTATCTCATCATTTTAGTATAGAATTAATGATAGATTAAAGAAAATAGGTGAATCATGTTTACGAGTTTATCAATATTTGGATTTTTCAATGATTGGATGCAACATTTTGCCAATATGCCTAATGGGCATATTTGGATTTATATTGTGCTTGGAATCATTATCTTTGTAGAGACAGGGTTGGTTATCTTTCCTTTTCTACCGGGAGATTCTATTCTCTTCTTTGTTGGTTCATTGGCGGCGATGTCTAATGGGAAACTCTCTATATGGGGGCTAATCATTAGTATGGGAGCCATTGCTTTTTTAGCTAATTTACTCAATTATGAAATTGGTCGTCGCTTTGGAGACAGTATCCCTAATCATCCTAAGCTCAGCCGTTTCCTCAAACCTGAGTATATGGAGGAGGCCCATCAATTCTTTGAAAAGTGGGGGGCTTGGGCAATTTTCCTTGGGCGTTTCATGCCTATTATCCGCACCATCGTGCCTTTTACTGCAGGTGCAGGGAAAATGCCCTATAAGAAATTTGTCCTCTTTAACTTCCTAGGTGGATTTACATGGGTAGCTGTTGCACTTGGAGCAGGTTATTTCTTTGGTGGGATTCCATTCATCAAGAAAAACTTTGAAGTGGTCATGATTGCCATTGTTATCATTTCATTACTTCCTGCCATTATTGGAGTTGTCAAACGTTATCTACAAGGACGCAAGGCTAAAAGCGAAACGGAATAATGATATAATAGTATTTACGAAAGTAAGTGCTTTTTTAATGGACAATGGACTGCAAGGAGATAGAATTGAAGATTAACGGACAGACACGGATGACAGCTGTGATAGGGAACCCTATCAAACACAGCTTATCTCCTTTCATACACAATCGAGCCTTTGAGCTTACAGATGAAAACGGAATATATACAGCGTGGGAGATTGGTGAAGAAGATTTAGGGCAAGTGATGAAAAACATCAAATCCTTGAATATGTATGGATTGAATGTGTCCATGCCCTATAAGAAAGCTGTCATGGATCATGTGGATTATCTGACAGATGAAGCCAAGCTCATCGGTGCAGTCAACACGGTAACGAATTTTGATGGAGAGCTCATTGGGCACAATACAGATGGTATTGGTTTCTTCAAGGCTCTTGAATCTGAGGGATACTCTGTCGAA
>Ga0123352_10011378_pt1 | contig 14015 bp, 6 predicted proteins | sample TergutLab28metaG_FD_89700 | JGI IMG/M metagenome (GOLD analysis project Ga0123352, IMG submission 89700) | Labiotermes labralis P1 segment gut microbial communities from Petit-Saut dam, French Guiana - Lab288 P1 | ecosystem: Host-associated > Arthropoda: Insects > Digestive system > Gut ...
CCACCCTGATCTAAATGGTATCAAAGGAACAGCAAACGACAAGTATTAACAACTAGCAACGATCCTTATGAATCTTACAATACCACGTTCATTTTACCTGTATGGAGAAGTACTACGACGACTACACTGCGTTGGCGAATACTTGTAAAACATTACATTAAAGATCTCCAATTTAAGCTGATATTTTTTTACTACACCGTTTTCCATAAGTTACCGCATCCCTCATCCAATAATAAATAACCTATAGTTTTATTTATATAAAAATAAAAAAGTACGGTACGAATGTGGCCATTTACGAAAGGCCAAAGAGGGTAAAACGAAACTTATGGGAGTAAAAATGCGTACCGGTTCGTAAGATTTATATACTCACTGTTAACGGAGAGGGATAAAATAATTTTTGCGCCTTCATTCTGACACTTTTGTGGGGTTAAACAAGGTTTAACCCCTCTCAAAACACCAGCAGCAGCCCTCGATACTGCACTCAACATGGCGACACTGGTAGTAAAGGGAAGAGTCACGTGATAACCTCTTCCTCTTGCGCAGGGAGTTGAATAAATGGGATTTGGTGCGCATATTTGTACATGAACGCACACGCCCCATTTTTCCGACAAACTTACATCCGTTACCTGCGCTACTCTCGGCGCACAGAGCATATATGACGGCAAGTATTTGTGACGTCAATGCTACTACGTCCTCGAGCGACCGTCTGATCACCGGAGCAAGTTCAAGACGTACATTTCTCGAACAAAATTATTAAGCGGGAAAGGTTCGATTTCCAGAATATTAATATCGGGAACTTGAATAACAGGCAGGTACTTCGGGAAACTTAGGGACGAAATAATAATTAACAACATGAAATTTTATCGAAGTCACTCCGACCGTTTCTCACTTATATTGCAGAAATTGTCATTACTGATCAAACGTTAACTCGGATCATTGTTCTCACAGGGTTGGTACTGCGATTATACAAATCATACTGTATATTCCTTTAATAGCCATACAGTGTTACTGAATACCGTCCTTACACAATTGTAATAACTATAAAATCGTCGTTACTTTCGTCAACAAGTGAACTAGAATGGTATTAAGAATTAAGAAACAAAATAATTTATTTGCCCAAACACTACACGTACAGCATACAAAATACGTTATTCCCACCTGTGCTTTTCGTTACAACGCCCAAATTTCAAGTAATTCTGATTAAAAAATTCGCATAAAAAGCTGTCTCTCTCTGCAATGTGTACAGTACTATATGCATCAACTACAGCGGCATATGACGGATGCATAAAATACCAGCCCTCAAAGACACTTCTTCTTTGTAGCATGGCGCCTAGTTTAGGTGTGGCAGGGGGAAATTTCATGACGGACACAGATCACACTGTATAAAGCATATATTCCAATGGGAAATGTATGACACCGAAGCAAAACTCGGTAAATTTGACGTTCGTGTGACCGTGCATCCTGGATATGCAATGATGTGTGAGACCAACTAGATGCAACAATTATGATTTATTAAAAATCCATTAGCTCAACATGTTTCGGGCATCGTTATGCCCATCTTCAGAAGTGCTAGTCCGTATATTACTGCATATAGTTTTCGGCCCTTGATATGCTAACTGGTGTCCTGGGAAGCCGGATGGCAGGCCGTATGCTCTGGGTAGTGAATTTTATTCGAAGTGCTGAAAACCACGTGCAGTAATATACGGCCTAGCGGTCCTAAATATGGGCATGATGCCCGAAACATGTTGAGCTAATGGATTATTAATAAATCATAATTGTTGCATCTAATTGGTCTCACACGTCATTTCAAAACTCGGTATTCTAACACAGATGGCGGAGCAGTCAACACGTGGCGGAATTTTTCTCCATTCTTATCATCCGTGTGTTAATCTCGAGTTGCCGAACCGGTGGTCCGAGATGTACTGAACACGGATTACAGTTAGATACGTGTGGGCGTAGGTCATGACAGTCAAGGATCAGAGGTAATTACAAATATGAGAAGTGGCTGGAGATGGATATCTGTGTAGATGTCGCAGCGGGACTAAGACTGCTTGGAAGTCCAAATGTAATTACAGAAGACTGTTTCACAAAACTATTAGAAGCCGGAATATGTACAATTGCAGATGGTCAGAAACCGACAAGTAAGTACTGATATCCTTCAAAATGGTGAGAAGACTTCCGATGTTCATGTAATGCCTGATTGTCTTTACACTTTTCAGATATATCTCAGCTATGCAACTCCAAAGGCGATGCGATTAAAGAATGCTTTGCAGCTGTCCTTTCTCTTCTGGTGGAAGCTGCAAGGCATGATACAGATCCGGACACGTTGTCCGTCACTTTACTTCAGAATTATAACTTTAGTTCGCAAAGAAGTGAGAAACTGGTAGGAATATACAGACAACATAAAACAAAGCTGCAGGCAGCCCTTAGTCATATTGGAACCCATCCACCGCACATTACTGATGCAAGCTGGACACTTGATTATTGTGTTAAGGTAAGCCAGCATTGCAAATTAAATGAACTTGTCATACAGAGGTGCTGGTGCAAAGTAGAAGTGCCTGCCTCCATCTCTTCAAGTTGCTTGCAATCAGTGCCCAAATGATATGCCTGATATTTGTTTTATATATAATAAACACAGTCACTATCCTTATTATATTAGATCAGCTGGTATATCTCTACAGTGTTAGGTACTCTAGGCAAACATATGATCTTCAACAAACGGTGTAGTCAATATGTCGTGCAACTGTTAAAGTGTTAAATAGGCTAGTAGAAAAAATATATTATGCTCAGATATTTAGAGCCTTGGGAGACTATGCAGCTATGCCAAGTGTGCATAAAATGGATAAGTATAATTTAGTGGTGCTTGATGGAGAAACATGTTGAGTGTAATTGAATGGTAGAAACTTCCTACTGAGGGAGAATATGCATAAAACTAAGACTCACTGCAGACATTTCTGCCAGAAAATCTTTCATATTGTGTGCCATGTGTATCAATGGATCGTGATCATGATTGCAAGTCAGGTTTTGCTATTTTTAATGCAGAAACGTTATTTGCAATGTGTCTGTTTTTACAGGCTTCCAGTTTGGAACAAGTTGGAAGCTATGTTTACCTGATCCAGTTCCACACTGAGTCATGTGAAGAGGGTGGGATCAGCAGTTTGAAGTTTCTGTGTACACAAGAAGAACTGCAAGATCTTGTATGGAAAATGCGTGATGCAGTTCGACATGTTGAAAGAATTGCAAATATATGAGACTTGAGTCAGAGATGTAACAGAAATATTTCTAGACACAAATGTAATGACACATTTTTACAGTTCCAAGTGTTCATGGCCCAAAATATTACAGATAATTTATATATATATCTTGTCACTTGTACTTGAGCCTTTGAAGACTGGGAAGCTGACATTTCTATAGGTAAATAAAAATATTCTCAGATGATACCTCAGACTTCAGGCAAGCATATTAATGGACAATACATCAGTTTTCATACAAAGTGTTGGAAACAGCATGTGGTGGTTTTGAAGAAAAAAAATACACCAGTTAATATGAATGTATGTATTTGATCCACTATGGTAATGGCATCTAGAAGGGCCACCATATTAACTCCTATATTAGAAAAGGGTATTTAGTTTTCTCAGAGACCTGTATTTTAAAGACATCATTTGTCTCTAAAGATCACATTCACAGAATTATCCATTGAGCATATACTACGGTGGAAAGAAAAGGCTGTGTAGTGTAGCAATAACTTGTTCATGGTTTCAGTGAACATTAACTCACCTTGCATACAGTTTGAAAATATGATTTGTAATAGAGGAAGAATAAAACCCTCTTACACTTAAAGACAATATATCAATTATTGATGAGGTAAGTGGTGCCTTATGTCACAAAGAAATGTCTCACCTTCAGCATATCTGGAACCATTTATCCAGTGACCTGCACTGTCACCTCCCAGAAGACCAGAATCCTCAATCTTTGTATATTTATAGCCTCCATCATGTATTTGGCCATTTCTCAGCTATCATCAGGGAAAGCTATGATGAAATTTTTACTAAAGCTTTATGAGAGTTATACAGTATATGTGCAACCAGAGTGATTTTTTACAGTGAGAAGAAGCGTTAAGTATTCTGGGTTCAATGTTTTAATCTTCCAGTCTGAATTATGCCACATGTTAAAAACCTGTATGTTTATGTGTAGGGTGAGGAGGGGGTATAATCATAATGTTAAAATGATTAAGCTACTTTCCAAACCCCAGGATTTGTTTCCTTATATCTTTAAGTCATGTATATTTTTTTAACAATATAGCATTGTGAATAACCACGTCCTTTTGAATGTGTCGTCATACAGTGAACTTGGAAGACTATTATGGAGTTATATTGTGTGGTGTAACAGTTTCAGTGAAGAGCTTTATCATTTACTATCCAGATGTTAAAATCAGGCACCCCTTCTTTTCCAACCATGTACTGTTTTCTCTGGAACTTTGCGTTCCCTGTGCACTGGTTTGCAGTTTATTTTGTTACATTTCTCAGACATTTATTCTTTTTTGCCATTGCACTGATTTTGGCAGAATCACCATGGCACTGACATGTGGAAGAAGGTTAATTTTGGTTTCAAATACAGTAATTATACAAGACAGTTTAAGGAGTGACAAGTTATTAACAAACTGTTGAAGTGTCAACCGTAACAACTTACCTTTGAGATGTGTGTGAGTTTAAGTGTTGTACACTTTGTTAGTAGTAGTACTAATACCATTTTACATTGAAAGTACTGTGTTGTAGTTGTTTATTATGAGATGGAAGTTGCCATTCCTACTGGCTGAACTGCATGGTCTCTGGCTACTGGAACTTGGGTAAATAGGGAATGAAAGCCAAAACAAATTCTGCCACAACAGATATATAGAATGCCCAGGTACACTGAGGTCTTGTGTAGTGTAATGTTAAATTATTATTTTGGGCCAGTCATGTGATATTCAAGCATCATGAAGCATGCTAGGAATAATGATGGGCCTGCCAACAGGACGCATGTCATTAAAAGGACATCTGTTTAAACTGGGGCTGGTAGACAGTATGGTTGAGATGCAAATGCATTTGAAATGGCCTCACATGTTCTTTGTGACACCGAGGCACTGATGGTCTTAAGAGTTAGGCACCTGGCCCATCACTTCTTTAAACAAGGTGACTTTGCCGACATCTCTGTCTACAAGGTACTGCACTTGGTTCAAAGTTCAGGGTTGTTGAATCCTTAAGCAAAGGGTCGCACATAAGATCACAAACTCATTGTGCAAGGGGGGGAGACTGGATTTCAGTACCTTATTTTAATATATATTATACGCCTATTAACATGGTTTTCAGTGAATGCTCTACTTCTCTATGTTCTTGCTTATCTAAGTTATTGAAGTTATTAACCTGAATTAATGAATGATGACAGTAGCATCTTTCCAGAAAAAACTGTGTTTTCTGGTCAGGCAACAGTTCAGCATCCCCAAGACTATGTACGTTACAGCCATTTTATATTTTTGGGGGTTGGAGTTCCCAGTCGAACAAAAATGAAATCTGGAGGCACCCTCTGACAGACGTTTTGTAATGATTTTCTGTTTCAGTTGTCCAATTTATATACTTTTTACAACAGGAAGATCTCTTGCCCCTACCAGGAACTGAACTACAATTCCTCAGTCTTCCAAAACTACAGCCTATTCACTACAACTCCAAAAATAACCCACAGTAATAGAAGATGTTTGAAGAAAATGTTATAAAATCCTTTAACAAACACTTTTATATGTTGCTGTAGCCAGAGATAACAGACCACAGGTGACGACAACCTCCCTTCAAGGCCACAGAAGATTATAGAAATACTCACAGACTACCATCACCTATACTGAGATTAACTTTCTCAGCATTTTGGGGTACATGATGTTCTAGTATTACACACAGTAAACAGAAATATGCCAAAATTATGTGAAAACCAAATTAAGAAGGCAATGCACAAAACAATGACATAATTTTGTACATATGTACAACGTTCAGTAATGGAATACCAAGACAAAAATATAAAGTTGGAAGTTGAATGTTGTCCACAATCTGCATATAAAAAAAAAAAATCATTTTCCCACAGAAATATAACTCACGTAATTTTGTTAACTATTTTACAAAAATGTTTGCGTAATCAAGTAAGATCACTCATCTTGTAAGTAGATATGATGACAGTAAGAGGCTGGCCAGAATCTGTGGGACAGGGTGAAGAAAGATCAAAACATACTTCAAACAAGAACATTTTTAAATGCTTCTCTACTTTTAATCCTTAACGTGTATATGGTACTGAATGTTTACACTGGCACAGAAAATAATGCAGCCCACAGACTTTGCATCAGTTTTACATGATGTGCCTACCATAGATGAGAATTGTTCTATGATGGCTGGAATAATATTGGATTAATGTCATTCAATTTCTTGGGCAGAAAAGACAATAATGCATTTTACATATATATCATATTGCATTTCTTTTTGATGTCCTTAATTGATTACAAATAATGTTGCACAAAATTACTTTCTGGACAAGAAAAAAATTTCAAATGAGATCACATACATATCACAAACATGTGCGTAATTTTCCCACCTGTATTACTGGCTTATCACCTTCAAGAGTGAACAACTAGTTTTACTGGAAGATAGAAATTAAAAATTTTTTGAGAATATTCTCATAATCCTGACTGCTTCTGATATGCTAACAATTAATTAAAACTACATACAGTGTTATTTATTACATCTATGCCATCTGCAGCTTATCTTCATGTCAGCAGACTTAGTCAGTGGCAACTATGACTGTGGATCTCAATCTTCTGGGATATGATGCACTGCAGTTTGATTGGCAGACGAACAAATACATGAAAAATCACTAATATGTACCAGGACTTTTTTTCATTATCACTGAACAAAAACACGTTTCAAAAGCAGTTGAAACATATCAAGTGTTTGCGTTCAGCGATAATGAAAAAAGTCCTGGTATACGTTAATGTTTCACATGTTAAACCATTGTCAAAAAATTATACAGTAGAGTTAAACAAATGTCTCAAAGAAACCTGCTGCAATCACTCTTAAGGTAAAAGAAGGAGACAGCAAATTTGTCCAATATGTTGGTACAGCCTATCAGACGACACAGCATCACACCACAGGGGACCACGATTAAGGTTCACTGCCATGAGAACCTAATATCTTAAAGAGTACTACTCACTGATTAGGCTAAGGGTGTTTTGAAATGAGACATTTCAATCCAAAAGCTATTTAAATGTACAGTATGGCAGAAGTATCAAAACTACAAATGGAAATTATGTGAAAGATGAACTATAATTCACAGAAATGTACTGGTGCTGGTGGTATGAAAATTATGCACAAGTTTGATAAACTACTTCACAAACAACTGTCAGTTGAATCAACACAATTTACTAACAGTGCTCATACTTGTCTCATGTTTTGAATAGGTAATTCTGTTGGATGTATCAGAATCACACTATTTTAACTTTGACTTCCACTGTTTTGAACAGTAACTTTATTATAATGCTGCCTGATACACATTAGTCTAGAAACTTTATGTGGCTGGCAAGAGCACTTGGCTTCTCTCTGTACTGTTGATGCTGTACTTCTCATGGAATATTTATCTGAATAAGCATAACATCTCCTTGACAAATTCTGTTTCAACCTTTATTTCAAACATTACTTAAATATGACATGTTTGTTTGTTACAGTCTCCATTGTCTTTTCTTACAGAGAAGACCTCCAATTCTCAATGACATTTCATGACTAAACTGCCTGATTGTTGCCTGCAGTTACATTCACTGCAACTATGAAAATGGAAGAGCATATAATAATTGGTATGGAGATTGTAGGACATGGAAACTAATTTACAGTGCTTTTTTTGCTCTGTTCTGCCTTTCAATTAGCTGAAGTTTCAAATAACCACAATATACTAAAAATCAGCTATCTAGCCACTCTTTTAATTTTCAGTTCAAAATAGTTCTTAGATTGCTCTGAAAGATATAATTCATTATAAAAAATTATTTTAACAGAATCCATATTCTTCATGTATTTTGTGTCATAAAATGAATAATTTCATCAACTAAAGTGCACATTTAATTTTATTAACAATCCAACATATACAGACTGCTTAGTATCGTCCTCAGGCGTACAAAGCACAAAACGTGTTTTCAAAGTTGTGGAACATCAATCGCATGCGTGTAGGTTATTTATTAGCTTTTGGCCAGCGAAATTTTCAAAAGGAATGCTAATACTGACTCTCCTGTACAGTGATAGTTGATTGGCAAACGATACAAATACACTGCCCTTGCCACATCACACATCAAGTAGATTCATCTGCAGTGTATATTAGCTACTTCTCTGACCATCAGTTTTAATGATAACTGTCCTGTAAAGTACTAGTGACCATTCACTCTAAGGCCAGTCACAGATTGTATGTCTCACTTTAAGACACGTGCCATCTGGAAGTCTGTCATTCAGACATATTGTGTTATATAACTGTATCCATTATTGGCTTGGATACTAAATCAATACCATAAATGAGTACACAATTACTATCAACACAACCATTTATTGGTTTCTACTAGCTCAAATTACATGGCTACATGTTTTGACCAGAATCTTGGTCATCTTCAGGCCAGTATGTTACACAAAAAATAACAATTGCAATTTCATTTTATTGATAGACTGAGATCTCGATTGTTCCTATAAGATGTGCAAATTATCCATGGGATTTAAAATACTTACACTGTATAATGTGATGCTAACATCTAAAAATGCTGTTAAGTTTAAAACTGCAGTCCACTAATTTATATATACTTTTCCCTGAAGAAATGTGTTAGTTTTGATTTCATTGTCTCCTCCGATAATTTCCCTTTAGTGCATGTTGTGTGTGATGACATATACAGATGCACTCAACAATAATGATACTGATATATAAACACATTTATTTTGGTTGATATCCACATGTATCATCTACGTCAAAGTATTACTATTTATGATACTGGTATTGATATATTGCATCCAGGATCAGGTTCAATGGAAAGAAGCAGATGAAAAGGCCGAAAACTTTAAAACAGTGAAGCTGTAGCACCTAATGAAGAAGAAGAAGGTACTGATGTATAGGAAGTCCAATTTTTATTCTTTACGTTGGGAGTTTTTCCTCCTAGTGGTACATATGTAGCAGGTACTACCGATCCTTGCATATCCACTATCGAAGACAAAAACACAACAGGATGTCTATCATAAAAATAAACAATAAAGCACAATTTCAAAATCTGAATCTCACTGGGAGGTGGGAATTACTTGTAGGTAAAAATTATAAAAGGTTCTCTAACAAAAACTAACCACAACACAGATGACAGTTACTTCCACAGAACACATCACTGAAAACAGATCCTTGTTTATGGTGAAGTTTATATTCAGCAGCAAAATAGTAACCATATTCATATCTGAATTCCAGTTCAATGAATCAGCTTAAATTGGCTGAATAGACAGCAGTGTAAATTCAAAATTAACACTGATAACATAGTTCTAGCATCTTGCTGGCAAGCAATTTGAAATTACAGCAGTGTCTGAAAAGCAGAATCAGGCATCAAAAATACTAGAATTTCAAATTCCTTACCCTTTGCCACTGTACCTAGTTCTTAACTGTTCTTATAATAAAAGCCAATGAGATGCAATATTTCTCAAATTTATTTTGGTAAAGAAATCTACATGTTTCAGACAGACCTACTGTCCATCATCAGGAGTCTCAACACCATATACACAGCAATAGGTATTTGTCGTGCTAGTTATGTTGGTTGTCTGCTAGCAGACAACAAACGACAAATACCTATTGCTGTGTAAACGGTGTTGAGACTCCTGATGATGGACAGTAGGTCTGTCTGAAACATGTAGATTTCTTTACCAAAATAAATTTGAGAAATAGCGCATCTCGTTGGTTTTTACTATAAGAATATATCACGATGCACGGTCCTATGAATGTCAAATTATCTGTTCTTATTCATAATTGAAGTTAATGAGACAACAGCCAAAAACTCAACTGTTCAACCTCTGCTAAGTCAAGTTAGAATTACAGATGTAATCTAAGGGATGTACCGTCAGCTGCTACTTGAGCACTGTGAACATGGGTTCAAATCCCACTTGGGGCAGGGTCATATTACTGCAGTTTTTCTATGTGTGTGTTGTCCTGTGTACATACAGGCCTTATTATGGGCTAGTCCCCCCTTGCATGGAGCCCCACCAAATGCCCAACAAACAATTCATAAAACCAGAGACCATAGATTGTATTGGCCTGTAAACACCAATGGATGGAAAAAGTAACTTAACACTGCCTGCTGTCCAAATGCGAAAATCTTTTCAATACATAAATAAAATCCATGAACATCATTCACAGATTATTTTTTTCAAGCTGCAATTCAAACAAATATGTCCATCTTCAACTGGAGATTATTAATAGAGAGTGTTTAACCACTGCAGCATATAAATAAACATAGAAGGCGTGCAGTAATAACATAACAATTGCTGTAGTCTTGAATCTGAACATAATTTATATGTTATGTAACAATTACCACGTTTATGTAATTAAACCAGACCTGAGGATGAACATATATGCCAGAAATGCATTGTAACAGAAGTATCCCACTATGGGAGTTATGGTTGTGTGTGAAATATATGAAATCATCCTGATAATGGTACAATTTTTAAGTAAGCTTAATAAAATTCAGGATCATGAAGTTGACTCTGGGGAAACATTCATACAAATTCATCTTAATCTTAATTCAGAAGGAAAAATTTCTCTTTATTTCATCTTCACTGCATGGGATGTCGCCCGTAAAACGTGTGTGAGCTTCAGTTCCTTACAAATTGAACTTCAGAACTGATAGCAAATAAAATTACTCCTGCAAATGCATAACTGTAACCACCCAGAACACCTTCAATGGAGGAAATTACTATGACTGAACATGAAAAGAACTCATTTTAAATTTTCTTATACATGTTACTATATCAATACAAAAATCTCTGAACAGAATGTACAGCTCCTTGAAACATCTCCGGTGAACATACAAACTCTACACACAAGGTGAATTATAATCCATATTGAATGAACATTTTTTGTGTGTGTTGTGGGTGCAATATATGTCCTGCTTCATTACTGGACACCAGAGAAGCAGAATTGATGACAATAAGCACATAAAAATATGATTATCTCTCTTTGAAATTAAGGCAGATGGCAAAGTTCTGAAATTCTGCAATACCATTCTTAAAAGTGGAGCAGGCAACACTTTGAATGTGTCCCTGTAACATTCATGTTCTGCCTGCATAAAGAATATTGCAAAATAATAGACCCTTATCCCATTACCTTAAAAGAATATTAATTAAAAAAACATTTACATATTTACAGTGGTACCACACTATAATTATCTTGTTTTTAAGGTACTTACTCTCACATATTTTCATCTGTTCTATAATTCTCTGAAATCCCTTTTCCTTTTTGCAGTTTCACAAAAGGAATCAGTAAACAATTAAAAAACACGACTTTTTAAAAATCTTAATTTACTCCATTTTATGCACTAACTGTAAAAATCTCTAGTGTAACTTATTTACACTTTCATATCAAAATATAGATGTCGGGACTAGAAAACATTCAACATATGATGGGATTTGCTTCTGTTTATCACTTCTCTTGAAGTGCTGAATTTAATTTTTTAACAATGATTCCACTTCAATCTGTTACCTCCACTTCAATAATATATCATTCTTGAGCCAGTAAAACCTGTCAACAAACAACTGTAAAAACCCTTCCAGCTAAATAAACATCAAACCTTTTCAAACAGGTGCTTGAAAACATTTTACAGGTATATAATGTTAATTATTATACGGGAAGTACAATTATTGTTATTTTTTGTCTTCTTTAAGAGAATCACAGATTGAGATATCACCAAACTACATCAGTCAAGTGCAGTCCAAATAATTTTGTGGGAGGTTCTAATGCTGCGACACTACATTATTTCACAGACCAGTGAAGATAACAATGTAGGAATCTGCAGTAATAAAGATGTGTGTATTTTATTCATAGACATAAATACCTGCACTATGAGCTGTGTTAAAAGATGGTAATGTATATAGTTACACTGAGATGTATTGAATAAATGAGTCCATCATAAAATTTTATAAAAAAAAGTACTACTTCTTGTACAGTGCGATTATCTTAGAGTATCTTCCAGTATACTACTCAACAACCCAGGCAGAAGAGTTAAAAGACACTTTTCCCAAGTCTGGCCACCCTCAAGTGCTGGTACAACCAAGTATCCACACACAATCTTGGAAGTCTTAAATTACTTACAATATAACATTTCTCCTATGTGGAACTCCTATTATATCATCCTACTAATGATACTGCAGTGTTCTTACTTTTGTAACAGAGCACCTTTCCACACGGAAAACACATGAAAATTCACTGCTCCAATGTACAACTTAGACAGAATTTGAACACATGACATGACATGACAGGACATTACTGAATGCTTAGTGACCAAGCCATAAGGTACCAGGTACTCAGCATAATGGTGGCTGGCACATAACACGCTTATTTCATGGTAACTTTTTTTTTTTACATACATATCGTGCATCTTCATATTATCCAAGTTTTTTTATTCACCAACTGATGCACAAGTGAATTGTCTTTAAAAAAATGTTAAAATTTACATTAAAACAGCTCCGACATGTTTCGGTGCATTCACACCATCATCAGGGAGCACATTACTCGTGCTTGCTAAAGTTACAGTTGTTAAAATAGCCAATTAAAATAAATCAGTGTGTGGTGATGTGGCTGCATATATACAGCCACATCACCACACACCGATGTATTATAATTGGCTATTTTAACAACTGTAACTTTAGCAAGAACGAGTAATGCACTACGTGATGATGGTGTGACTGCACAGAAACATGTCGGAGCTGTTTTAATGTCAATTTTAACATTTTTTTAAAGACAATTCACTTGTGCATCAGTTGGTGAATAAGAAATTCCATGGTACCTGGTCAATGATTCAAAGACCAAACCAGACAGAAACTGTAATGTGTACATGCTTTGTTTTGCAAGTTCTAGCAGTCTGAATCTCCACAGCTAGATGACTGGAAAGCATAAGGATGACTTTTGCCTTAGTAGCTCAATAATTTCCAGATATCATTACGATAATTCCACTGTACAGGTATAAACAAATCCTACCCTCTCTGTCTAAACAAGCAGCTTAACAGATCAACAATCAGAGAAATTAGGTAAATTGGCTTGAGAATGCTAATGTACTGTCAGTGTTAAATGGTTACTTCCCCCTTCCGGCATTTACACTGCAATGCACAGACTATTTAAAAATAATAAATTCCAAGCAAATACTTCATTTTATACATTAATGCATCTGAAACTTTTCATGCCAGAGCACTGGAATTGCTTTTGGTTTTATTCACAGCACTATGTATTGTAACACTATGATGCAATTTCAATACTGTAGTGCCCCATAGAGAAAATTTTATTTATTCTATTCCATTTCATTTTATATATATCATACATGCTGCTAGCATTTTAATGGATGGCTGGGTACATCTCCCAGTCGAACAAACAGGAAGGCCAGATCAGCTATCACTCACATGACAACAGTAAACCAGTTGAAACTGCAGAAAACTGTTGCTAGGTGAATATAGGAAATGCTTACTTCAGCACAGAAGTGTTGTGTTGCTTGGTAAAGCGATGGCACAGAGTCTTTATTGAACCTCTGGTAGCGGCAGAAGTATGGGGAGTGGAGAAAGAGTAAAATTTACAAGATGTGGGCTCTACTAATTATCTTGCCAGGTAAGTGTGATTAAGTTGTTTGGTACCAAATTGAAGTGTGCGGAATGATTTGGGTTATATTTCGTTTTGTTTGGGGTGCTTTATAAGTTTGTATTCCAAACTGATTGGTTGGGTAATGGAAGGAAGGAAATATGTGGCAG
>Ga0123352_10011380_pt1 | contig 14015 bp, 10 predicted proteins | sample TergutLab28metaG_FD_89700 | JGI IMG/M metagenome (GOLD analysis project Ga0123352, IMG submission 89700) | Labiotermes labralis P1 segment gut microbial communities from Petit-Saut dam, French Guiana - Lab288 P1 | ecosystem: Host-associated > Arthropoda: Insects > Digestive system > Gut ...
AACGGCACAGGATGGTGGTAGGTTGTCAGCCTTACGCACCGGCCGCCTTTACCCCCAGGAAATACTCCTGGTACTCATTTCTGTTAGAGGCTGAGTCGACCCCAGGGCCATAGTGCGATCGAAGGATTTTATGTCAATGAAAAATCCAATGACACCAGCTGGGATCGAACCAGCGACCTTCCGATTTGTAACACAGCACAAGTAAGTAAGTAGGTAAGTAAATAAGTAACTAAGTAATTAGGTAAGTGGGTAAAGTAAAGTAAAATAGGGGAAGTAAGTAACTACATGGAGCAGAGTCCTCACTGAGAATCTTACAGACCATCAGCTAGTTACAAAATTCCCTGCATTTTATAGAACCTTAAGGTTCATTGCTGCATCCACAAGAGCCTGACACCTGTCCCTGTCCTGAGGCATAGTCATCCAGTCCATGCCCCTCCATCCCACTTCTTGAAGATCCATATTAATATTACCTTGCCATTTATGCCTAGGTCTTCCAAATGTTCTCTTACCCAGTTGTCCCCACCACAACCCTACATGCACCTCTCCTGTCTCTCATACATGTCACATATCCCACCCAGCTCATTCTCCTTCATTTGATCACCCAAATATTATTTGGTGAGGAGCACACACCATAAAGCTTCTCATTATGTACTCTTCTTCATGCCCCTGTTATGTCATCCCTCGTTGGTCCATACATCTTCCTCAGCACTCTGCTCTTGAACATACTCAGCCTACATTCCTCCCTCAGTGTGAGTGACCATCTCCTATCTATCAATAAATGATCACTTTGATTGTAGGTCTTCCCATCAGTAGAGATCCAGGTGTACTTACGACGGTTTCAGTGCAGGAACAATGTGCTCTTAACAACTACATATTTGATGTGGAAAAACTTCACTGCTCTACTCTAACACCAATACCATTACTATCTTCATGTAAAGTCTCATTCCCAATTGTTCATTTGAAAAATTCCTCTCTCCCAAGTTCTGCATAAAATTCTCCTACCAAAATGTTTTATATGGTAGTTGGGAAAATGATCAAACACGTGTTTGAATTCCACATAAAAATTGGCCTTTCAGTCATCACTTTTTTCCTCAGTTTGTGCATGCACGTTCAAAACAACAATATAACACCAGCGACCTCTCAGCACTATATGACATCCTATCACTAACGAGCCGTACTCTATTTACTGCTGAAACTACTCTTATAAAAAATGGCCTATTGCTAATTGATTATTTCCAGTGTCTCTTGCATGCAAAGAGTTTAAACCCTCTGCTCTTACAGTACCTCCTTTGTCCCACCTACCCACTCAATCGAATCTACACCTTGCCAATTTACTGGCCACCGTCGTGAACCTTATCTACACAGACTCCTCGTGTTCCACGTGCGGAACATCATTATCCACTTGAATTGTTTACGTCGTGCCAAACGAACAGTTCCAAGTCCTAAGACTTGTGAAATGTTTCGTAACGGTGAGGAATTGTTAGCACCTCGCCCAACCCCAAACTGGAGGACCATTTCTTGTCGGCTCTCCGCGACTGATTATTCAATATATTTGCGGCGAACCTCGACATCTGAGGGTTTTCTCCAACCAACATCAGGACACGCCACGCCGTGATGACAGGCACCCATTTATTGCGGCCTTCTGCCATCTATACTGAAATTTTCTAACAACTATTTCAACATGTAGTTCTGAAAACGCACCAGCAGATGGCGCGCGGTCATTACACAATTTTTTTTTTTAGTACACAGATAATCGTCCGCCATTTGCGCTGAAGGGCGGGGCAACGCATTTATAGCTAAATTTGTCAAATTACCCTTAACATTTAGCAGTGTTTCGTAATTCTGTGAGAAAAGTGTGAAACATAAAATGGGTTGTATTCTCGTAGTCAGGTTTAGGAAAATGAAGTGCAAGTTGTAGAACGTCAAGTCAGGAAATGTAAAATCCATCGAAATTTAACATTGTTCCTCCGAACCTTAAGTCAGTAAAAATCACCCAAAACGTAAAAAAAGCACATCGTGTTTCATACCGTTTTAAAAAGTCGCTTCAGCTTGTAACGAAAAACACAAGTCAGCAGTCTTTTATCTGTTACATCGTGATCGTAACGATCGTCGCTGCTTGTGAACTTCGTACACCGAACAGGGTACACGGGAGAGTTATCCGTTCACAGTATTACGCAGCCATGTATAAAAAAGAGTCTATTGAACCTGCAAAGAAGAGAGTGAAGTTGCTGAAACGAAGTCCGGTGTCTGAACTGATTACAGACACCGACAGTGATGAGTCGGAGACTGATGGTGTGAGTGCGGAAGAGCGGAGAGGTTGTGCAGAAGCTGAAACTGAGCAGCTGTTAAACGACCCCGAACCATCGCATGGTCATTATACAGCAATACATGTCACTGCTCTAGTGCCATATAGCTCCAGTTCACCCAGTGCCTCTGAAGAAGAGGATGATGAACAGAGTTGGCCAGATCAACAGACATTGCAACAGGCAACCACTTCACGGTGGACACTGCCCCCCTGGCCCCGAAAGAGTGTAGTACACACCTATACAGGTGGCCCAAGGGGAATGAAGAACAGTGAAGCACCACACATAAATGATGGTTCCAGTCCCCTGAGCATTTTCTTGTTGTATTTCACCGAAATTATTTCACTCCTGCTGGTGGAGACTAACCGATATTATCACAATTACATAGATAGCCTTAAGGATGGACCTTCTCCTTTACCTGACATTACTGAAGCTGAAATGTTTGTGTTCCTAGCACTCACAATACAAATGGGCCACTGCTTACGAGACAAATTAACAGACTACTGGTCAAGAAATGAACAGCTTCACACGCCCTTCTATGGCAACATGATGCAACGAGACAGATACTTTCACATCCTTCGATTTTTACACTTCACAGAGAACAGGAATGCAGGTGATTGGGCTGACAAAAATTTTGACAGACTATGGAAAATGCGAAACCTATTTGAAATTCTAAACACAGCATTCTCAAAATTTTACAACCCTTCTGAATATCTGGCAATAGATGATGTCATTGTTCGCTTTAAAGGAAGGGTCGTTTTCAAACAGTACATTCCCAGGAAACACAAACGTTATGGCATAAAATTATACAAATTATGTGACTCCACTGGATACATTTACGACATGAAAGTGTACTTAGGAAAAGATGAACAGCTCACATCACAACACTTGACACCACCACATGCCATAGTGAAAGAACTGACCAGAAAAGTAGAAGGATGTGGTCACAAATTGTACATGGATAATTTCTTCTCCTCCCCTGACCTATTTGATGATCTGACAAAGAAAAAAATTAATTGCTGTGGGACTGTCAGACCATGGACCAAGGGCATGCCACAGGACCTAAGACCCAAGAACATGAACTTGAAATGTGGTGACCTTAAAGTAAGAACCAGGGATGACTTGACAGCCATACTGTGGAGGGACAAAAGAGACATTTTGATGTTGACAAATATGCATAATGCACCAGCAGAAGGTAATTTCTGTGATGAACAAGGGTATGCTTTGAAACCACTCATTGTAGAGGACTATAACCGTCATATGGGTTATGTGGATAAGGGTGACAGGATGGCCAACAGCTATTCCATCAGCCGTCGCACATATAAGTGGACAAAGAAACTGTTCTTCCATCTGTTAAACCTGGCCATTCTGAACAGTTACATTCTTTTTTCTTCATTTGGTGGGAAGAAATTTTCACACGGTGATTTTCGACTCGCCCTTGTAAGGAATATGCTGGCACATGCTATGCAAGAAGGGATAATACGAAGGCCAATAGGGAGACCATGTGAAACTGCCACCAACATTGGTAGACTAGAATGCAGGGGCAGTAAGCACTGGCCTACTCCGTCCAATACACGGGTGCGATGTCGTGTATGTTCAAAAAGAGGCGTGACACGCAATGTAAGTGTGAAGTGCCGTAAATGTGGTGTGGGATTGTGTGCTTCCAGAAGTTGCTTCGAGGAGTATCACACCAAGGCACACTTCTGAAACTTCAAGTACTACCTCTCTACACAAATTTGAGGCCTTAAAATGAAACGTAAATAAAACACTACAAGTTTTATCAACCTCTATAAATTTGTATATTTAGGCAATAAGGATATTTACTACATTCTTAACACATGCTGCACAATTTGTATTCTTTCCCCTAAAATTCCATTAACTTCATAATTTTATCTTTTTCATTTCAAAGAATATTCTTTTTTTTTTTTTAAGAAGCAGGGACTAAAATTTAAATACCCAACCAAGAAAACTCCAGTATAGTGATAAATTATTTTCATTTAAAGCCCAGCCCATCATTTAAAGGTGAAGGAAATACACAGGCTGAGGGCTGTGCCAGAACAGGGTGCTGAGGAAGTTACCCGGATGTTGACATAAATAACAGGTGAGAAAACTGCATAATGAGGAGCTTCATGACCTGTACTCCTCACCTAATATTAGGACAATGAAATAAAAAAGGATTAGGGATGTGGGACATGCATCATATATGGTGGAAAAGTCATACAAGCATTTTGTTTAAAAATATGCAATTTTATTCATAGATTTGTTTTGCAGAATGCAAAACAATGTGTTAATGTTGCTTTCAGTTTGACAGTAACATGTAACAGACCACTGAAGATATGCTTTGACAGTGTTGTGATATGGAAATCACCAACCTACAAAGTTTTTTTCTCCAGTTTACCAAAGATGTGAACATCCAAGAGAGCCACAATCAGGGCTTTGTTGTGGGTGTGGAACACATTCCCAGCACCACATGTCAAGCAGGGTGTAGGTGGTGTAAGCAGTATGTGCTCTAGCATTATCACGCAACAGCAGTATATATCAGGTAAGCAGGCCAGGCCTTTGATGATGAAATACTTCCTTAAGGCACTGTAACAGCAACTGTCATCACTGTGACACCATGCAGCATGTAATTAACAAGAATGAGCCTGTGACTGTCTCAAAACATATCTGCCTCATGCCCTCAGTTCTCATGAATTCCATCTTCATCTGTGGTGCACCCATGTGTTATGATGCATGACAAACAGTCCGTACATTCAGCTTTGTAACGCTGGAGGCCGGTCAGTGAGGTAGCCATTCTGTTGACCTTCTGTTGGTCAGACTTGTTGTGACGCCCATCTGCTGCACACTCTGTGATAGCATTCATGGACATCATCCCAGACACTGGGTTGTGAAAGGATCAGTGCCAGCTCTCAACTGCTTCAACGATACACATCTGTCTGCCAGCGCCATTTCGTCGTCATTGATATACATGTTTGATGTTGATGGAGAGCCACTTCTGACCTCATCCATGACACCTGACCATTTGCAAAGCCACAACACCAACTGGACACTTGTTGGACAGATATCACATCTGCACCACACATGGCCACAGTGTCTACTGATGTGCATGGCTCTTGTGTTTGATACCCACATGAACCTCATAACACTGTGCACCTCTTCCCTTGTCCGCTTGTTCAACAGGATCACCAGTTTCCAACTAACACTGCACTGTCACTAAATCCATGCGCTGGTAAAGATACTTGTCACCTAACAGTGGGACCATTTAACATTGTACAACAAAATAACAGCTTGCTGCTATGATTTTTTTTTCACAGGAATGAAATGAGGAAACTTACCTTCTGACTGATCCTTTTATTAAGCCACTGTGAGGGAATGTCAAGCAAGGCCCGTGACAAGTAATGTGTTCCTTATACTAGACAGTAATGTGCTTCACTTGCATGTTTTCAATTGTCTCTGGCATTTTACTTTCAACTGACTGCAGGAAGGTTGACTCCCTATATAATTTACTGAGGTTGAGGCACCCACTAGCTAGCAATGTATAAATTCCTTGTCTTTATATTCTTTGATTTCTAAAAGATGGCAACATCACCTTGGAAGCAAGCCATTTTAATGCCAACACAACATTGTTAACAAATACAAGACCCATATGCCTAGAATACTGGCAGTGGGAAGGTGGGCATAATGAGCTCTGCCCACAAGTCCCTGTTGTAATGTAAATAAACACATTCAGTCATAAAAAATCAGTAAAATACCTTCTTTTCAAGGGCGTATTTCACTGATTACTGTTTCAAGACTATAAATAATGAATACGTTAAAAAATGATCAGACCTATTCATAATAGATTTGTGAACTATTATTTGTACTGTACATACATGAGAGAAAGCCAAGGTCATTTTGCAGATCCATGAATCACAAGAGGTTAAAGAGGGGCTGCTTCATGCAATAATTACTGGGTTTTCAATTCAGAACCTCTTGTGCCTTCAATACCAAACACATTTAATACTACAGTCCTATATAAAATAGAATACTTTCACTTTACCTTCCACCATGTTTATGTGTACGTGCAGATCTGGCTCGGTGATCCCTGGCACAATGATATGCATGGCCTCCTGCTGACACAAGAGTGGCGCATGAGGATGCAGGTGATGGAAAACTGACCAGAGTGTCACTGTCTGAGGTTGGAGACACTGCGGTCACCAGCGTGTCACTGTCAGAGTCTGCAACCACAAGGGTTTATAGAATACTGTTTCATTAACTTTTAAAAAGCAGAAATGAAGAGGCCTGAATCTGTCAAACTAAGAGAAAAATGGGATTATGCATGAGTACATCCACCATTAAAAAAAATCATCTTCTTTCTATCTGAAGAACTTCTCATGGAATTTGTGGCTCAGTAATAACGACACTGCATTTCTTGAGCTTTTCATGAACATTCTGTACTAATAGCATATTTCACCTAAAATTTTACCATCTATACTACCTTCATATTTCCCATTGTAAAACTGATAAAAGATTAATTCACAGTAAAACGGTAAAGTGATCCCGTTACAGGCCCAGTGTGGCCCAGAGGGTGGGTAGAGGTACAGCTCTACTCTTCCATGACTGCGGCACTAGAACGGGGTGAGTGGTCAGCAGCACGCCCCAGCCGCACTTTACCCCCAGGAAAGACCCTGTACCCATTTTACAGGAGGCTGGGTGGGACCCAGGGCTGGTCTGGATGGGTGGAAAATCTTGTCCCCGCTGGTATTCGATCCCGCACCATCCAGCTTGTTGTCAGTCACTATACTGACTGAGCTACCCAGCCCACATTAAATCACAGGACAGTGCATACATTTCCCTACATATGTATGAAACAGGATAGAAAGATTTGTTCACCTTGTCGATATATATACACCACAGCATTTGAAGGAAAGTTATAGACCATAACTACTTACCAGAGCCTCTTTCATTGCATACTTGCAATTGAAGTGTAATAATCAGTGAAGTAATGAACATACCTGCTTCAAAAGCATCATAAAACTCATCATCAGATGTATCATAGAAGCGTGGACTGCGGGGACTACTTCTTGCGCTGTAGTGCTGCTCGTGGTGGGATGGACTGGCGGACAGATGTGAAGCCATTGACTGTTCCAGTTCATGGTGTTCCTTCGCAAGTACATTGAGTGCTTCTTCAAGCACTCTGCACTTTTCTTGTTCCTGTTTCAGTTGCAGAACTCGCACCTGTATAACACACATTATATCCTTGATGAATATGTGACTACACAAATGGTGGTCACTCTTTGGTTGCAACACGTAACACCTTTATAGCCTACTGAAAGTGCTTATCTGCTGATGGTACTGCTATATGTGTTCCCCCATAAAATGCAAAGTTTCATGAAAGTAACAACAGATATCAGACCACTCTGACTCTGTAATTTTTACCTTCCGATCGTCAGTAATATAAATATAGAGACACCATAATTTGAGGTTATATTCGTCTAATGTAATATTAATTTATTATTATTATCATTGTTGTTGTTGTTGTATTTTACACATTTCTGCTGCTCTTTATGTGTTTTATAGTTAAATACAAGATTCTGGGGGACAACAAAAATTTGTATGACACTAACGTGGGAATAGGAAAGTTCCTCCCTAGTTGTCATAATCATGAAGGATCCCCCTCATGTCCTGGATGAAAAAAGCAGTGGCACCCCAGGCTCAATCTAACAAAAGGTACAAAATATCACACATGAAATCTGATTTAGCCAAACAAAGTGCTGTTACTGCCACTGCAAACAAGAACCAGACATGACAGAGCAACTTGTGAAGATGATGACAGTGCCTGTTTCAAGTATATTTGCAGCAAATTCCTAGCTCTCATACATGAAAATTTAGGCTGCGGTTCTTGTTGGGTCTCAGATTAGGAACTAGACTTGTGTTGAACACTCTGAAGGAACATGCAAGCAAGTTGAAAGAGAGGCAATGATTGGCTTAAAAATGTTATTCACATATTCTTAGGTAGCAGTAAAGGCCCATAATATGAGTTAATTTTTTTAAAACATAATATAGCAATTTAAGTTTAGATACATAATCAGGGTCAAATACATTTCAACACAAAGTAAGACAGATTTCAACCACAGGTAATTTGCTCAATTTTGATAAACATCCCTTTGCATATCAGTATTTTGTATTATTACCATTTTATTTGTATATCTGCACATTTTAGGATAAGAAAAGTGATATGTTCAATGGGACATAATAAACACATATAAACAGATAACAGGCAATGCACTGCTTTAATTTTCCTAATTTGTCGGGGGGGGGGGACTTTATCTGTCAGAACAAAGTAACATTTTTGATATCATGTATTCTCCCTAGCATCCCATCCTCAGATACCTTCAACATACATTCCACCCTAGTTTCATACACATGCGTGCGCACACACACACACACACACACCAAACAAATATTTTCCCCTTATGTCAACAAAAAATAAAATACAGTAACAATGAAAAATACTGAAGTGACTCTTATTCATTATACTTGAAAAACTTATCACAGTTTACTGTCAAGTGCTACATACCTCTTCTTGCTGCTGAAAGAGTGACAGACAGTGACCAAGGGACTGCAACATGTTGCCTGCAGTGTCTGACACGAGTTGAAACCTCTGCCAAACAAAAAGACATAACATTACTGCACATGTGACACCTGAGGTTCTCCCAGTGGTGGTGATGAAGCTTAAAGTCTTTCGGGATGTGATGCTGTGTCAATTGGTGGATAGTTTTCAGACCAGTTAGATGCTGAAGATGGAGGCAGCAAGATCCTCCAAAATAACATTGCCTATTCAGCAATCACATATTCCAAAAGAAGAATCTTCATTATTACACATGCTAAAGATTAATTCATACCTTAATACCAGTACAGTGAAATTTAACACTGACTGCCAAGCCTAGTGCAAGAACTGGCAGTCTGTTCTCTGAACGGAAAAACACATACGAGAAAGTTCTCGGCATCTGGGATAAAAATGAAGTTAATACCAAATCGCCATGTTATCCGTTTAGCATACACAGAACACAATCCTGAAAGCATCAGTCCACATCACGGCGGGAACTGCTACATCACCTCAGTCGTATCAAAGGCATGAAGTGTCTGTTAATATTGTATACAAGTTTAAATCACTATGTTGGTTGGTTATGTACAGAAATCAAATTTAATAACACGTTTGTTGAAAGAGCAGTGAACAGTAAATACATCCTCTCCATAAGAGAACACTTCATTACACCATTATCGTTGTAAAGAGATCTTATTTTATTTACAGCTTTTGTTTACATTAATAAAGTCTTACAGGGATGTACAAAGTATCTTTGTATTTAGTGGCACCACAGTTCATTTTCAATTTGAATAATTTCTAAACTCACATCACAAATATTAGAATTCTTTTATGAACCATATTCACCATTCACAAAATATCCATACAATGACTAGAAATAACCTTCTTTGCAACCACCGTATTTTTAAAAATAAATTTTGGAAAGTGACTTTCTCATATTCCTAAAAGGTTGTGAGACAGACAGACTGACTAAATGTTAGTCAACTCCATGGAGTCCAATTCCTCTTCCAAAGACAACAGTCACAGAATTACACGCCATTAAAGTAATTCAAAGGTCCATTACCATGTTCATAAGATCATACCAGTCCTCACCCAAATAAATTGAGTCCACAGTTTTATGCCATAGCGCTTTAGGATCCATAATTTTACCCTCTCATTTACTAGCCCAGATGGTCACTTCCCTTTGTGTTTTAAGACCAAAATTGTGTATGCACTGCACATTCACCAAACATGTGCTACTTGCCCTGCCTCTCTAACACACCTTGATTTAATTGCCCTAAAGATAAGTGGCAAAGAGTTCAAATTATGAATTTTTCCCTCCCATCTATTAGCTTTCCCAGACAGCCACTTCCCCTCGTGTTTTAGGACTAAAATTGTGTGTGCATTGCACATCTCACCAAAAATGTGCTACTTGCTCTGCCTAACTCACATGCCTTGATTTAATGACCCTAATGAAAAGTTGCAAAGAGTTCGAATTATGAAACTCATTAGAGGTCTCTTCACTTTCTTATCACTCTCTCCATACTAGGTTGAAAGATCCTCCTCAGCACCATTATCATATACTCCTGACCTCCTCAAATGTAAGACAATCCTGCATATAAGACAGCCTGCTTCACAATCCTCAATTTTTATGAAAATAGACAAAAGTTCACTTAATATCGTGCACACTTATAAAACTCACGGTCATGACATGACAAATTAGGAAAACATGTTTTTTATATTAATGTAAATATGGTACAAAAGATGCTGAACTGAATGGTCAAAAGCATCCTGAAGTTTCATCTGGTCTTAATCACTTTGTCTATACTTTTGTTGCATTAATACTGAACCCAAATATTTTAACTTTACAACATTTTAAAAGGATTTATTGGCTATCACTATATCATGATACTGAACTACATAGTACATTCTGACTCTGATTTAAAAATGTCTCCTTGTATTGTTTTAAATATATTTAGGGAAATTAAAAAGGAACAAATATACATACCTGTACATGCAGAGATCAGAGTTTCAAGATAAAGAGAACACTGATGACCCTCAAAAGAGCTTAGGGGAAAAAAAGTAATGATAATTGTATGACCTATGACCATTTATGTCAGTAAATAAACCTTCATACAAATATGAGCATTTTTTGTCAACAGCTGAATCCGAAACCACTAAATTAGGCAAGTTACTCACCAGAATGGCAGTACCAGTAATACCATCACAGCGAAGGCTGTTATTTGACATTGCTTCAACAATGGACACACTGTCACTTAGTTGACTTTCCAGCACTTTGTGATGTGCAGCAGCTGTTTGCAAGGAATCCTGTAAAACACAGAAGTCTTCTTTATAAAGCACACTGCAGACATGGTGATCTGGCATTACACAGAACTAGCTGAGAACAATTACCTAAGTGAAAGGAAATAAAACAGAATGGTGGTAAAAGTTACATATTGAAGAGCTTCATAACTTGTATTCTTTACCAATTGTTAGTTTCATGCCACAGGGTGAGACTGGTAAAAGCGTGTAACATCTATTGGAGTTATCAGATTGGTGCACACATTTTTTAGTCTGAAAACCCAAATGGATAAGCAGTGATGTAGCAAGTTTTTTTGACACCTGGGGCAAGGAACCACAATGGCTGCCTGACATAAATTGCCAACTTTTTTTTTTTAAATCACGTTTATTGAATTTACTTTCATTTGGCTTCATAATTTCAGATTTGTTGAGTGCAGAAAATCCATTTTTTTTTTAAACTGAACAGGTTCATTTTTCCACCCACTTCACTGGGAGCAGCCACAACCATCTCCCCCACTAGTTAAACCCCTGAGGAAGAGAATTATGACATGGGAGGATGCTATTAAATTGGATCTTAAACAGACACAGCATGAGTGTGTGGGTTGGATTCAAGTAGTTTGGGTCAGGATGCAGTGGCAAAATCTTGTGAACATGGTCATTGAACTTCAGGTTATGTATATGGGAAAAGCTGAGGAACCTGTTGACTACTGTAGGTCTCTGCTCTGTACATCTTATTACTTAAAGATTAAGACTTTGTAAGTTTTGGTTCTATTAGTGACACTGATACGTGTGTTTATATTGCCACCGTATAGGAAGAGATACAGGCTTTACAACTGACAATGACTTACCATCTCCTTAAAATACATGTCATCATTATCACCACATACTTATGTTTCATCTTTACAACAATTTACCTTAGCAATACACACTGAAATAAAAAATTCCATAGACTGACAGAGACGTTATTCATACCTCTCAAGTGTGGTACTGTTGAAAGTCAGGCATTAGAAGTATCAATGACATTATGCTCATACTGAGTTTTACACAAACAGACTCGGACTCCAACAGCCACTTCATGCATGATGTTATTCTATCAAGTTCAGTATCTTATAGCAATGTAACTAACTCTCCAGAACTTTTCAAGGTGCAGAGGTTTGGCACTTCCAATGGATTTTGTTTTTAAAAATCTCCCATATAAATCTCAATGGGCTTTATACTAGTGGAAAACATCTTAACAAAACATGCAAACAGTAATGCAGTCACAACTGTTTATAACATGTGAAAACTATTTTAAACATTTCTTTAATATTAGCAGGCCAGAACTGTGCAGTCAGTATAACAACTCACTATGAGCTGGGCAGTCCAGGGATCAAATCCCGGTAGGAGCAAGGTTTTCCGCACCCATCCAGACCAGCCCTGGGGCCCACTCAGCATACTGTACAATGGGTACCGGGTCTATTTCCAAGGGGTAAAGCAGCTGAGGTGTAACACTGATCACCCATTTCCATCAAGCACTAAAGTTAAAGAATGAGAAGAGGTATACGTCTACTTCCCCTCTAAGCCATCATGGCCTGTTCTAGGGTGAACATCACCTTTTACCTCTTTAAAAATATGATTATCACTGGCTTACCTGCATTGAACCAAGTGGTTTAATATCGTGTTCTTCTTCATCACTGTCATCAAACTGTACGTGTCCCTGAGTGAGATAGTGTGTGCTGAATGCTACATGCTCTGTGAAAGCATTGATCCATTTCTGAAAATCAAAAAGCAGCATAATGTGCTTCCATGGGCTCTTAATTACCAGTGCATCTGCTACAAATATTAAGTCAAACAACTGAAAACTGAAATATATCTTTCCTATACCTGTTTTCATCTGAAATTCAGTACCCTTTGATTTAATATGGTTTGTGTAATTAAATAAAAATGGATGGAGTGAGCCATGAGGCATGCATGGGGCAGAAAAGCAAACACATAATTAGAATTTCTTGAGTGGAAAACCTCAATGAAAGATACCACTTTGGAGACCTAGAGACAATGGATATCAGAGCATTTCATACACAACTAAACAGTGCAGTTCAATAATCTGAAATTAAACAGTTGTTGAATGTAAATGTTACTGTGGTTAAAATTATAATTGGTGTAGTATTTTCTAAAAAACCCCTTAAAGAAACTCTGTGGAAGATTGTTATGCAGTATGACATTCAAACACAGTCATACTTTATGGACATAAACAGCAAGCGACATTTCAATAGAGATCCACCAGTCACACATTCTTTTTGAACAGGAGTGCTTATTCAGTAAAATCACTGCATACAGGTCAGACAACAGGTGAATGACTCAGAGGACAGGGTGGGTATAATTACAATGTACAGCCTTCTAATGATCTATAAAGTGGAAATGAAATTTGATGTAGGTATAAGTTTACTGTACTACTTGTGATCAGCACTGATGCAACTCGGCATTATGTGCCCATGGTACAGGGATGAACTGTGAAGGATCACCACTATACAGACATTCTGTGGCATGTAAGGACATCTATGGTGAAAAATATGGGATAAATGGTGCATTGGAGATGAATTTCTTTTCCATGACAACATTCTTGCCCATTTTGCTTGGTGTATGCGTAAATTTCATTATTGTTTACCACAACCCCTTCTCTAGATCTAGCCATGTATCTTTGATTCAGCTTCCAGAACGTACGAATATGTCAGTACAAACAAAACAAACTCCGTGGCCTTAGTCCGCACGCGAACTATACCGACAGAGCGGCCGCCGCTGGTCGGCGAAGTTAGTGCCAACTTTTGCGGATAGAGGGGTGTCACGTGGTCAGCGCAACGGTTCCCCAC
>Ga0123352_10011383_pt1 | contig 14014 bp, 5 predicted proteins | sample TergutLab28metaG_FD_89700 | JGI IMG/M metagenome (GOLD analysis project Ga0123352, IMG submission 89700) | Labiotermes labralis P1 segment gut microbial communities from Petit-Saut dam, French Guiana - Lab288 P1 | ecosystem: Host-associated > Arthropoda: Insects > Digestive system > Gut ...
ATAAACACAATATTTGTCACACCAATACCAGACACCATAAACACAATATTTGTCACACCAATACCAGACACCATAAACACAATATTTGTCACACCAATACCAGACACCATAAACACAATATTTATTTCTTTACTTTGATGCACCTAGATTATACAGAAAGTATCGTTCACAAAACAGTTATGAATGTATGAAGTGTATTAAAGTGGACCAGAAGAGATTCAATTGGTTTTTGTTGGGCACGCAGTGAAAAAAAAAATACATAAAATCAATAAATTTCAGGGTCATCTGAAACTGTAATTTCTTCAAAGAAGATTCAACAGCACTGTACTAATGTGTTATGTAGTTAAGACTGTAACGAAATGCACATTTACGTAAATGGATCTTTTGACGAATCACCGGCCTTTTTAATATCATCTACATAAATGGTGCACTTTCTTTGTTAGAACTGAAAGTAGAAACTCACCGTCACTGTTTGGCCTCATGTGTGGGAAGCGTATGGGGATTCAAATTTCCAGTTTGACTTGTGGCCAACTTAGCCTCCCATCCAGCTGGTACCAGAATAAAGCTACGGGATCCTAAACGTGATTAGTATGTTTCAGCCAGTGTCGAGATTAAGAATACGTGGAGCGATACCTCCATTCCCTACATGTCTTTGAGGCTTGGTACTTAATTTGGGACAGTGACAATTTTGCCTGCCTACCGAAGAATATCGCCAAGGACACGGTCCAAATTAGAGTTAATTGGCGGCATTGTGTGCCTGAAATGTAAGTGGAATTAGTTCTTCTTTACGTTAATTAGGTGCTTTCGCGAAGTTGCGAAAAGCTACTGTTAGCTTCGTGATGTCTTTCTGTCTGTCCGCATGGAACAACTCGGCTCCCACTAAATGGAATTTTGCGAAATTTGATAGTGGACTCTTTTACTAAGTTCTGTCGACAAAATTCAAGTTTAGTTAAAATCTGACAAGAACAAAGGGTAGTTTACATGAAGACCTGTGTATATTTATGATAGTATCTGTCTCAGGTCTTTTTAGAATCAGAAGATTGCACACAGAATTTGCAGAGAAAATCCAAACACCTAAGTTATGAACAATAATTTTGTCCGAAAATGTGCCTATTATAAAATAATGTGAAAAAATATGTGAGAGTCGGGTAGACCACAGATGACAATGTGGCACATGCGCTTTGCATGCTGGATGACCAAGGCTGAACAATCACAAGCATACACACACACACACACACACATCTTCATAATAGGTAATAATTGTTGCTTTTGCATGGTAAAAACGGTTACGCGAACGCGCCGCAATTTTACGCTATACGTACACTGCCTATCTTATTTTTGGAGTGCATTCAAATCCAGCGTAACGATAGTGGATGAAGGTCAGTGTCGCAGTAGGTCAACAATTTGCAGGCAGGCTTGTTACCTAGGTAATTATCTCTGTTTCATAGACCAAAGGTGGGAAACTCCCACGTAAAGTAGCAGAGGGAGCCACCGTCTCTTTTCTTTTGATTGCAAACAGGAAGTTGTAACAATGTAACCAAAATGACCAGAGCTTCGCCTGGTGGATATGACGCCCAGATAAAGTAATTCTGATAATAAACAGCATTCTTCAGAGAGATTTCCTACAAAGAAAGTTAACAATCTAAGTAACTTATCTGATTTCTCTAATGATACGTGGCATTAATCACCCTTCAACAAAAGCGCAGACTGACACAGATATTACTACGTTTCTTCAGTAATAAAATGAACTCTAGACGTCCGACATGTACTCTGGACGTCTAGTTACATTAATTCCTGTGGGTTTCATCTCTCTTCTTGCATTTGTCCACAGGTGTGTCCTATCCGGAACCTCCCATCTTCCGGATTTGTGACCTTATTTGTAGACAACACTTAGGACCTCTTTGAAGAGGGATGAGCCGTTTGGGAGGCTTCTATTTGACAAAAAATAAACTGGAAAAAAGGATACAATACATTTCCCTTCGGGAATGGAAAGTAACTATTCTAATTTTCGAATATTAGATACGAATGTACGCCTCAAGGTTATACAAAGACTTGAACATTAGTACTTTTATTGAACTCCAAAGCCTTGGATGGATGGGACATCTATAGTGGGTGGATGATGTAAGAAACGCCAAGAAAATATACCAAGCCAACTTACACCATAAAAGACTCAAAGGGATATTCAAGGCTAGATGGAAAGATGATGTAGAGAATGGCATAAAAAAGTTTGCATTATTACTTGGAAAGAAGTGGCACAGGATAGGAATGGATGGAGGAGCCACTTCGGAGGCGCTTATCCTTCTAGGGTAGTGTAGCCAGAGAAGAAGAAGAAGAAGAAGAAGAAGAAGAAGAAGAAGGAGAAGGAGAAGGAGAAGGAGAAGGAGAAGGAGAAGGAGAAGAAGGCGTTTTAAAGTGTGGATTTCCCCAAATCGACCAGACCAATCCAGACCAACCATACTAGAAGAGGCCTCTACAGACACACACACACACACACACACGCACGCACACACACACACACACACACACACAACTGATCGCAGCATTAAAAATTGCACTTTCGTGTCTACCCGCGACTTGCGCAAGGGATCGCCCTCCAACTTTTATCACAGTTCCAAACGGATAGGTCTAGTATGGTCTGATCTCCTGTGATCTGGTCGCATATTATCCGGCCCTCTACTTCCACATCCTTAGACGTCGAGACCAGTTTCATCTGCAGCTCTCTCATTCACTAAAATAGCCCTCGAAATACTGAACAAAAAAATAAATTACAACCAATAAGTCTACTTTCCGTAATCACGATACACTACAATCCTAACCTTAAGTATTACTACACGTCAAGCGGCCCGGTTACAGTTGATTTTGGGATTCAGGTGTATGTGTGTGGGTGGACGTGGGTGTATGGGGCTTGTGCGTTCTTAAATGTCACTCATCCAACTGTCTTTTAATAATTATCTTCATTAAATTATCAGCCAAATCTGCTTTACGTCTCTAATGAAAGTATGTTTATTTTGGCTTATTGCAAGACGCTGTCGATGCTGTCAGTGATTCACACGATATAGCGTTCAATATGACGACGATTAGTGAATAATGAATAGGAAAAGTTTGAGAGAGGAAGTGGTCGTGGCCTAACTGAGGTTATATTCTGGTACCTCCCTGGAGAGATTCAACAAAGCCACATAAGTCCTACTGCAAATAATGTCTGCCTGCTGTAAGTCAAGCCTGGCACAAGCGGCACACATGTCGAATGAGTTACAGTGCGAGCAGCCTTGTTCGGCATAACCCTGTATATATATTTTTAATAATTCATCTCTATCAACCATTCTGCGATTCGCACGTACGGAACTGACAACTGCAAATTGTATCTTTTACCCCATGCCATCCATTCGTCTACCTGAGTTACGTGAGACGACTTTCAAACTCAAAACTGATACCAACTGTTACACCCGTAAAAAATGTATACTCCTGACAGACGTAGGTGAAGTGAAAAGAAAACACAAAAATTCTGATTGGGGTTCAAATATTACGTTACGTGACCTGACAGAGCTTACGAAGTCCTACGTTCTATTTCGGTGGAAGCCGTACAGCTTGAATGACGGAGTGCGAAGTAAATGCTAAACCCATTACTTGTCAAGGTTAAGAAAATAATTCCTAATTGAACTTCAATTAATACACGTGTTAAGACTGACATGGCAGTTTAAGTTTACATTAACGAGGTCATTTAAAAATGCATTTAATCAGGGCGTTAACTAATGAATGTTTAAGTCAGGACTGGCCAACATGCGGCCCTCGAGGAAAGTACTTGCTTCCTTAGGTCACGTGAACTGACTCAATAATAAAATTTGTTTGTAAATAATGGCATTCTAGTTAATTCAATCCCCCACTTTCGAAATGTGGGCCGGGTAGCTCAGTTGGTATAGCGACTGACTACGGACTGGACGGTCCAGGATCGAATCCCTGTGGGGACGAGGTTTTCCGCCCATCCAGACCGGCGCTGGGGCCCACCCAGCCTCCTGTAAAATGGGTACCGGATCTTTCCCGAGGGTAAAGTGCGACCGGGGCGTGGGACTGACCCCCACCCCCTTCTAGTGCCGCGATCATGGAAGAGTAGAGCTATACCTCTACCCACCCTCTGGACCACACCGGGCCTGTAACGGGATCACTTTACCTTTACTTTTCGATATATTTATACACAAGTTTGGCTCTCGGGCAAGTCCTTACGAATTATGTGGCCCTCCTGAGGATTGAAGTTGGCCAGCCATGGTCTGCACAGTCAATATAGCTCCTTAAGTGTCCGTATTAATTTTTCGTTAGAGTCGGCATAAACCAAACCGAGTCTGAAAGCGAAAGATTTTAACTTTTCAAGTAAGTGAAATACTACAGGGCAATGTTTTAACACGGCATTACCTTCGAAACGTTGCTCATTGATCGTTTTACACAGAAGATATTTGTCGACTACTGCTGCTGAATTCGTATTAATTGTCATTTATTGCAATAGAAAATCGCCTTACTGAACTGCGTAACCCGGCCGCATACTAACGATCACAGGGATTTAAAGTGATCGAAGCTTGAAGTTCACAATTTACATCAATTTATAAAATAAAGTGAAATGCAAACTTGATTCAACTAAGTAATTTTATTGATGTATTCTTAGCTCGACATGTTTCAGACACATACGCCCATCATCAGGAGCATTAGATGTTGAATTGTAGTACAAGGTGCGGTTTAAGGTGCGGATGGTGCACGGCACCGTACGCACCGTACACACCACCTAAGCAGAGGCTCTCAAGACCACCACCCATCCAAAAGCTCGGTGCAGAAAACCATATGCTGCAACTCAACATCTAATGCTCCTGATGATATGCGTTTGTACCCGAAACATTTCGAGCTAAGAATACATCAATAAAATTACCTTGTTGCATTAAGTTGGCATTTCACTTTATTTCATGAGGAAGATGCACGGCCAAACAACCCTCAAGGTTACATCAATTTATTCTGAAGTATGAATGGATCTTTACTTCCAACCTGATTTTTTTATCGTGTTCAAGCATAAAGAAATCTTATTGTTACTAATATTTTACACAATATAAGCCTACGTATGTCTCTTGAACTGAAGGGAAATTGATTGTAAGTTTAAATAACTTTTGACAAATGTATTTTAAGATGACACACTTTAACGAAACGAAAAATTAGTGAATTTAAAGACTTTTCCCATAAAACAAAGTTTTCAAAACGTTTATCCGTTCAAGCTTCAACAATATTGAAAGGTATAAAGAAAAGAAACCGATCACAAGGGAAACTGAAAGGCAAAAGTATTTTTACATGTATTTCAGCGACATTTCACATTTATTTCAGTGATATTTCACACGTATTTCTGCGATGTCTAGCACTTATTTCAGTGGCATCTTTCACATATTTCAGAGACATTTTCACCTTTCTCAAGTGAAAATAACATTCTGCCTGTAGACTCCTGGTAATATTTGATGTCTATTGGACCGTGTATCGTTGTGATAACTGAAGAATAAGAACCAACTAGATGCTTCTTATTGTTTTATTATAATTACGATAGGCTCAACATGTTTCGGGTACTGTTATGCCCATCATCAGGAGCTCACGATTATAATGCTGATTACCACATTGGCCGTTCCGTTCTTGGGTTGCTGTTGGTTGGAACTTAGATGCAGGCAGGCTGGATAAGTGTCCGGGTTGCAGGCTATAGCACGTCGTCTGGGGTGCAGGCTATAGCACGACGTGCTATAGCCTGCAGCCCGGACACTTATCCAGCCTGCCTGCATCTAAGTTCCAACCAACAGCAACCCAAGAACGGGACGGCCAATGTGGTAATGAGCACTATAGTCGTGAGCTCTTGATGATGGGCATAACAGTGTCCGAAACATCCTGAGCCTATCTTAAGTATAATAAAACAATAAGAAGCATCTAGTTGGTTCTTATTCTTCAGTTATCCTTGTAATATTACCTTCAGAGCAGTGCTAACTCTCACTTTCAGATCATAACCTAACATGTGTAACGGTCAAGGCTGGAGATGTGTAGGCCTAACATCTGCTGGTGCCTGAGTTACGTCAAAAAATAACAAATAACGAGGAAAGGTTCCGTATTCTCGTCTCATTCTTTGTGTGTATACATTATTTAAAGACTTTTAAATTAAACACACTTTAATGAGAATTTTTTGCAGTTACGATCAACATGAGTTTCACTGTGGCCACAGTAAATTAACAGAACGCAGGTCTTGCAGTCAGTCACAGACAGAATATAATTATTCCGTTTCAATCCGATTACAGGTGCTGAAATTGATTGTCATCTGCCTGGTAGCGAGAGAGACCCTAGCTGCGGAGGACCAGACCGTGCAGACGCATTCTGCGCGCCACCCCAACGAACACTTGCAGCCACCACCTCCACCGTCACCACGTGCACTGACACCCGCAACACCGACACGCGCATCTACAAGACTACGCAGCGTACGTGTTAGCGGGCCTCACAGGCCAACGCTGATTCCGGGCAACGCTCGGCACAGCGTCTCAGCCCCTACAGCGAAAGGTCTACAGCCACGCACTGAAAATGGCAGAAAGACCAGCACGAACGTGGTATCGGTGCGACAAGGGCAGCTTTCAGGAAATAATCCCGCGCTTTCTTCTGTAGACCGACATACATCTGGGTATTTAAAAAATGGTGAATCTTCTACGCCTAATGCAGAACGAATCTCTAGGTGGTTCTTTTCTTCAGACGACTCTGAAGTACGAGACGACAGGAAAACAGGCCTGACTGAGGTACTACGACCACCTCCCCCACCATCGAGTTCGCTAAGTTTTCCACCAAATTATAACTTTGTCCAAAGCGCGGTAGCTCTAACAGCGAGTGACAGCCATAATCAGCCTTCATTCTTGTCACACCGTGCGCCTCCGCATCATAAGAGCAAAACCAGGGAATGCAACCCATGTAATAAAGTACCCTGGATTCCGATGTTCAGAACTCATGAGGATGTGCAATTTAAGAGACCATCACATACAGGTAACGACCACGCCCATAGTTCAAACACATATCTACCACCTGGTCCAGTATCTTCTCAGTATGATTCACCGTCCATAGGATCTCTGCCCTTGCAGTCACACGATACAACTTATGGCCCACCTTTACCTCCTCTACATTCGCCAGGAGATCAGTATGGACCACCTCCAAACTCTGGGTCAACAGTGGGCCAATACGTTGCCCCGCCGCCTTCATCTATTCATCCAGCAACCGAATATGGTGCTCCGCCTCAATTCGCTCAGCACATACACCCGGAACGAAAACCACAACCAATACAAGCACCACAGCACACGGGGAATGAATATGGTTCCCCTCATAAACTGGAAGATGAATACGGTCCACCCCCTCCTCCCTCACATGAAATACACCTTGAATATAAACCACCGCCCTTACCAGCATCACTGCACCATGGAAATGAATTCGGATCTCTTCCGCCTCTTAATCTGAAGGCACCGGCTTATCTACCACCACTAATACCACAGCCTCCCAGAACAGTTTATGTACCACCACTTCGCCCACCGCCTCCACCATTAAATCAATATGGTCCGCCACAACAAGACACAATAAAAGAACCAAGTTCGCCGCAATTAGCCCCCAGTTACCTACCAGCTCCTCCGGTGTACGAGGCTGAACCTTTCAACGGTGGACCTCAATCAGACATCTCACAGTACCCATTCGGAAGTAACACGGCAATCAATAATGGACAAAAGTATCATGAGAATTCCGCGGACAGTTATGGTGAAAACGGTCCCGGTGGTGGGAGAGACCACAGTGAAATCGATGTAGTTCAGTCCGTATCCTTGATAGATTCACATCCTGTTGAGTCTCAGCATCCAGAAACAAGCGGATTACATGGCGTAGGCAACACTGACGTGTCCTCCTTCCACTTGGTTCCAGAGGTTTCGACGACTCCAAATATTAACACCGGTGAATGGCACAAAGAAGAGGCGTCTCGTCTTCCAAACGACCAACTTCATTTAACTTCAGGAGAAAATTATCAGCAACCCGAATATAAATATCATTCGCATAATACATCTAATAAGAATCTAACTGAAGACCACAGTAGTCTTGAAGTTATTCCTAGCATACAAGTTGCAGATTACTTGTCGTCCATAGAATATCCTCTACAGATTATCCAGTCTCCATATATTGACGTGACAGAAAATACTGGTCACAGAGTTCAGCAAATCAGTGGCGATCAAAATTACGGTAATCATCCCCCAGCACATCAATCTTCCTATGGTGAGGAAGAAATAATTATTGGAAAACCAAATTTGGCTGCTTCAAATCTAAATAATAGTAAAATTAATAGCTACAATATTGGTGGTTATAATTCTCAGAACAATGTTTCTGAAATTCATGATCAAAAGCAACAACAATCAACAATCCATGAAACAAGCTCCGGAGAACATTTTAACGAAAGACCGGTCACTTTGGATCATTCGCCAATATCTGGAATAGTAAATTCATTCCCAGACAACACTTACTTAGCAACTGATAACCAGATAAAGCATAATACCGAAAATGTTAATATATTAAGTGGGAATGGAAAAAACCAACAGTCTTTTCTGACGAAAGAAAACGGTTCGGCAGTCTTCGATATACAGCCTTCTATACAAACAACAGCCGAGGGTAATTCCCTCATACATCAAATCAACAACGCCTTCCAATCTAACACAGATTCAACTGTTGTCTCACCACTACAGAACGCTTTTAAGCAATTACCGAACTCTGACTACATTCTGTTTCAAAACTTTCCTCAGCCACCTTTGAGTTACCTACCAGCAGAAGTTCTGAAACAACAGCTACCTCCCCAGGCACAATTACACAACACATTACAAAAAAAACCTTATCTTCCACGTTTTCCAGCGCAGTCTCAGACTACACAGAGTACGTCTCCACTCCCAACACGACCCTTTGAACACGCCCTAAAGCTCGAAGCACCAGCTCCGTTTCTAAACCCACCTCCTAAAGGTAACGAGGAATACAGTACTGTGACCAGCTCTCCCTTAAATGGCTACACTTTTTGGACTCCGGAACCTCGGCCTGTCTTGTCTTCACTGTCTCCAATCAGTAACGGGAATGAATGGGATTCTGCAAAAACAAAAACACCTTTAAAAATATCTAATGAAAACATTATAGCAGCTTTTGCAGAAGCAGCCGGTCTCCTTCCACCTCCACCATCACTGTCTGAGACACCGAACCAATCAAACAAGAAAACCAAACAAATACAGATTATTGTTCCTTACACCTCAAGCAAAGACCTCATGAATTTCAAGATCCAGGATAAAAACAAGCCTATATTTGACGGAACGGGTTGGTTGCCTATAACAAGTAATGAAGATATTACGAAACAGCAAGGAAGGAAAGCGCCTACTCTACAGATAAATTGCAGTAACGATGAAGAATCTAGGCGTCAAGAATGTAAAATTTCCAATTCTTTCTCAGGGCAGGAACAAAATGATTATCACCAGCATCAAGAGTCTAGGACTGTAACGGCAACTGCTCCAGCTGTACAAAGTGCTAAGGAAGTGACAAAACCAAATCCACCAAAAAGCTACAGCGAATTGCAGCACATTTTTGCGACTAATATTCGTGATCTACTGCGGGGGGAGGAGGACATCAAGAGAGTCCCCGATTCTCTTACTTTGCAGCGTTTACAGAAAAACATCGATGAGTGGACAGCACTGGAATATTCCAAAAGGAAGGACCCTGCTTCTTTTAACACAACCAGAAACACAGACGGGGGAATTAAAAGCACAACGACCCCTACATCATCGGTCACTCTTCTGCACCGTTTACTTGTGCCGTCTAAGAAAATACCAGAGGAATATTTAACGACAACACCATCACTATTTGACGATGTAACGTCAACCGATAATTCCGTCGCGACAGCCATTCCTAGCTTCAGAAGCAGTAAAAGCACTACTAAAACCAGTAGTACAACCACAACTACAGAAACAACAGTCGGTACCAGAACACCTAATTCTTCATTCAACAATTACGGTTTCTCCGGCAGCTACCAGCGCACAGTGTCACTCGATAACAACAAAAGCAGTGAGAGCAATTCCAAAGAGAGCATTAATCAGGATGTCCCATTGAATCACCAACGAAAGGGAGAGAATCATAATTGGAAGATTATTGAGTCGAACAACATAATACCTGAAGTTGAGTCTGCTGTCACAAAGAAGACAACTACCCCCATAGCAACGCCTCCAGCTACCACACCTCCTTCGAATAAGAAGACAGTGACGGACATCTATGCAGACACAGGCCACACGACATGGGATCATATACCCATATCCATATCTCCTATTACAAATGAAAAGGTGTATGTTGTGACACCAATGGCTAATTGGACGCCGGACTTAACAACTCCCACACCGTACCTAACATCGCCATATTCCACTAACACTCATCCAACTTCCATAAACGATGTGTTTCCGTTCAGGAACGGTCCTCACTCGGTACTGAAACTTGTAGCGTCTGTACCGTTGTCATTTAAGTCCCCGCGATTCATAATCAGACCAACACCAGGACCAACGGTTCAGCGATCGTATACAGTTACGTCATTGGATGATGATGACAGCTGGAATAATTTGAAGACAACTACTTTGGAAGCGGCTAAAATAAACGAAATCGATGGAAATACAGGTAAATTTAGTGCTGAATAATTAGGAAGTTGGGTCTCAATCGTGTTAAGAAAACAAAGTGCGCAAATGCCTTGCAGTTACAGTTACAGTCTGGAACAAAAGCATTGAAGTCTGAGTTCGTGTATTAACATGCGCAGCTCTTCCTATAACATATTACTGCACAATAAAATAAAAATCATATTCAAACGTAAATATATGTTCCTTCAAAAAATCACTTCGTTTTGTGTAAGCGTGTTAATTTTTAAATATACATCTCCAACTATTGTGCTCATCATCAGGAGGTCAAAATTGTATCATACAGCATCTAGTATCATCACACACTGTAGGTGGCCGTCCGGTGCACAGGTCCTCTCCCAACCTGTGCACCGGACGGCCACCTACAGTGTGTGATGATATCGGATGCTGTATAATACAATTTTGACCTCCTGATGATGAGCACAATAATGCTCGAAACATGTGGAGGAATATAATAAACTTGTTACATATCAAGAATTTGTGCATTAAGTTGGTCAGTTATTAAGATTAAGTCTCCAACGAAGTTATTCTTCCGCCTTTTTCACGGATAGCGACACAATTTAATCGGTAAACTTCTAACGAGTACATCACAACAGTCCTACCTGTAGGTATTGACGATATGGAAAATAAAAAAGGAAATACTCGTTTGCTAAAAGACTCTTGAGCATTATTCCATGCTTGATAAACTACATGAAGCCTCGACTTTTTCCCAATAGTAGAAATATGATCCACAACACAGAGACATATCATCTGCAAAAGCCTTTGTTACACACTTTTTCATTTTCCGTGCCTTTTAAAGTCGCTTTATTCTATGAAATCATCAGCCATTTGCGACTCTACTAATACGTCTGTGAGGTATGATCTTCTTTGTTCTGGACGAATACAGTCTCATTTTGCATTGTACTGTCTAGGATTCTTGAATAATCCACCCACTTATATGTGAAAGAATTTGTTCGATCTGTTTTAGGTAATTTTGGAGCCCCGATGGGTCTGTCAGTAAAACACAGTCTACAGATCGGACGAACCGAGTTCAAATCTCGGTAGGGCAAAATAATTATTTTTATTACTACAAGACCCCTTTCCAGTACCATACGGGGCTCTTAGAACAATGGTAAAAAATCAGAAACAAGATACTGATCACGACACTTTGCAACCAGTGTCAGTGTTCGGAGTACGTTGAAATGTACCCCGCAGCTTTTGGGACGTGTTGCTTAGATACAATGAAAATCTCGTTTCCTCTTCCTAAATATGTCTTCCCATATCTTTGCATTTTTCCCTACAATTAAAAGTATGTTTCGAAACGTTAAATTCATGCTATTATAATAACACTGTTTGGTTGAAAAATTACTTCCATGAATCAAGCGTCTAACTGAAGGGTTTCATAAAATATGATATGCAAGTAACTCTTATTTCCTTCTTGTTCTAGATTTTTGTTTATAAACATTTTCACATATCAACTGTAATATGAATATTTAAGAGCAAGTCAAGACAACTTACATTACTGTCCCGCAGTAATTTTTGCTGAATTACACGTATTTGACTGCAGATCTCGACCAGAATACGAAGGTCCAAGAGACTACATCGACCCCGAGGACCACTGTAGACCAGCTGCTACTTGGACAAACAATCTTGCCGACCTATACACCACCTGAAGGCACTCACATACAAACCGATTCTGGACATTCTAAGGTAATGAACACTCCCCTTATTTTCAGGTGAGATATCCCCCTTGTGTTTCAATAGTATAATATGGAAATATGAAATGTCTAAAATGTAGCCAAACGCATCTTTCAATTAGGTCGTTTATTAACAATCATATCCTTTCAGCTACATGTTTCGGCTCGCTCAACCGGAACCATCTTCAGGCTGATTTTTATAAAGGTAAACAATTATAATTGGTATACTTGGTTAAGAGATATCGTAACCAACAATTGTACGTGTTTACCTTTATAAAATTCAGCCTGAAGAGGGCTCCGGTTGAGCGAGCCGAAACATGTAGCTGAAAGGATATGATTGTTAGTCAACGACCTAACTGAAAGTTGTGTTAAGTTGTGTTAGACATTTTAGACATTTTATATTTCCATATTATACTCCCATATTGTTACACAATACATAACTTTTGTGTCTTCTTTCTGATTTTCTATCCCTGCATGTCAATAATTATCTCTTGCGTGTTTCGTTATTTCTTATGTTAAATGGTAGCGGATAATTTATTTTCATGGTCTTTTTCCAGAAATTATATAATTGCCACAAGGTGCTCAAGAGCATAAAATCAAGAAAGTCACCTTCTATGTCGCTAGTATGAGTCAATAAAATGTAAAAAATCAGACACTTTTTACCCGCGTTATCTACGGAGGAAATTTCTACGTCGATATTGATAGACAGACATACTGAATAGACATCCACACAAATGTTGTATCGAAATTATAGAGAGACAAAACTGAAAGATATTAAAATTTTTATCTTATCTGAAATCTTACTAAATCCTAGGAAGACTTTTGACTTTTTTAAAGTTTGGTACAAGTTTCTTATATTTTTCGAAGCAAATAAAGAACGGGAGCTATCACATTTACGTCCCCTCTTCTTAATTTGAACATTTTTTAACCTCAAATAAAACTTTTGTGTGGAAGAGTTACATGCGCCCTTATCGGAATACGAAAAAAATATCGAACCTCTCTACTACAGGGCAATTGTATGTATAACAGACGTGAATTTTCAATATACGAACATCACGATAATGAAATATATCACTTGGTAAACAATGCAGTTGACAGGTACTGGGATACGTACATTTATTCTTGGTTTGACTTATCACAGTGGAAGACTACACTCAAATGTTTCTCAATTTCTCAATGAACCTTAACTTCTAAAATAAGATGAGGTAAAAATAATAATAATAAATAATAATAATATTTATTAAATGCAATTGGGTTGTCATCCGGTAGCAGTGGTTATTTTACATGTATATAAAGTATGAAATTGGTCACTACTAAATTTAAGTCGGAAGGGCTACATGAGAAGCATGTAGTGGAAACTTGGAATCTTGGGAACCATCTCAGAATTTGCTTATAGACACAGGGAAACTAACAAAAACCTGTGTCGAGGTGGCCGGTCGCAGGACCTTCCGAATACTAACTTCTAGCCACCAGTTCGACGAATGGAATACATATACTGTATACTATATCCCAGTCGTCACAGTGGAAGCATTCCTCATCACCAAGACCAAAGAAGGCCCGCCAAGTGCGCAGCAACGTCAAAGTGATGCTGACTGCTTTCTTTGACTCCCGCGGTGTGGTACACCACGA
>Ga0123352_10011384_pt1 | contig 14013 bp, 10 predicted proteins | sample TergutLab28metaG_FD_89700 | JGI IMG/M metagenome (GOLD analysis project Ga0123352, IMG submission 89700) | Labiotermes labralis P1 segment gut microbial communities from Petit-Saut dam, French Guiana - Lab288 P1 | ecosystem: Host-associated > Arthropoda: Insects > Digestive system > Gut ...
GTGATTTTAGTTGAATAAAATAATTATTTATAGGAGTACAATTCTAATAGATCGAGGAGTGGAGTGTGTGGTGAATTAAAATAAATAAGATTTAAGGAGTGGAGGAGGGAGGGGGGGGGGGGGGGGGAGTGGCCAAATTTAAAGGGGATGCAGTTACATTAAAGTAATTATTATTATTATTATGTGATTCACAGCTCAGGTTCTTTCCTTGGTTTCACATTGTATTTCAAGTATGTACTCTTACTCATAGCTGTATGATTGATGTGTTTATATGTTGTTCATGTTTCAACTTGCCTCAAGGCTGAAACACCTGAAGCAGGGGTTGACACTGTGAAGCATGTGCAATTTATTTGTCCATACGAACAATACAAACGAGTGAAGCCATTCATCCAGTCACAGGAACAGGAAGCTGCTTCACTCTCCACTGAGACTGTAGGAATGAATGGGACAAGACAAGATAACGATGGTGATGATGAGCAGAAGCAGGAGGTAAGTCCTGAAGAACACCATTTAAAAAAATCTGATTTTAATTAATGAAATTTGTGTGTTGAATACTGACTGATGTTTACAGAGGTCCTTGCAGTACATGTGAATTATAGGCAGGTACAGTGACACCTGTAAATAATGGACTGTCAAGGGACCCAAACACTTCATTTTCAGGTGTCTACATGATAAAATAGGGGACCACAGTAGCGAAGTGGTTAAGGTTCTGTGCTACAAATTGTTAGGTCTCTGGTAAAATCTTAGCTGGTGTCATTGGATTTTTCATTGACATAAAAATCCTTCCGATTGCACTATGGCCCTGGGATCAACTCAGCCTGCAACAGAAATGAGTACCAGGAACATTTCCAGGGGGTAAAGGTGGCCAGTGCGTAAGGCTTACAACCTACCACCATCCTGAGCCATTGTCACGAAATCTGGGAACCTTAACTTCCTGGAACCCTCTGGGCCCCTCAGGACCTGCAACAGGACTGCTTTACCTGTTACATGATAAAATAAACATACTGCGCAGTATGTATCCCATGCATTAAAGACAAAAACAAAGACAGTACAAAATTGTGCTGCATGTATACACTACAATCTTATTGAGAAATTCATATTTTATTTTCCTCTGCCTTTGTGTTTATTCATTATTTCATTTTTTACTTTCTTATTTTCAAAAACCAAATATCATTTCGTAAATACTAAGATTTTTTCAGTGGATCAGTATACATCTTTCCTATTTTTGACAGGACCATCTCATAGTATGTAGAGAATCCAGTGGTAAAATTTATATGAACAAAAATAGTAAATATTTGAGCACATTTGTTTCTGTAAAAATTGTTTTCCATTCATTGTCAGTACTGACTAGTTTTGTACATTGTTAGTGGTAATTTCCGCACAGCTGGGAGATGGCCTCTGCATGTCCTCCCTGAGTGATTCACCTAACCTTCCTTTCACCAGTCATGGCTCAGTTGGTCTTGAGCTACATTATGGGTTTAAATTGTATTCTGTGTTGGTCATTTCAAAAGTTTTGTGTATGGTGGCAGCACCGTGCAGTGCTTGATATGACTGAACTCAAATCACGTGTGTGGCGCTAATGGCACTGTTGCTGTTTTTACAAAGGTGCACTGTACTTGTGACATCAGCTGTTGCGTAGCTGTGGCTCAGGACAAACAACAAGGAAGTTTCTCATGGATGGATGTGAGAAAAATTAATATAATTTCATGTTTACTGGGTAAAATTCTCTAGAGTGTTACAAGTCACTGAAGGAAGGTTTAGGGACACAGGTTTCTTCATATAAAACGTTTGCTGTTGGATGAATGCCATTAAGAATGGTCCAGAAGAGAGAAATGATGCCCCTCGCAGTGGAGCCCCAACATCGGCGACGGATGAACGCCACATGGAACAAGTGAAATCTGTACTTGAACATACATGCAGTATTTTCTGCATGGAAATTGCTACAGAAGTCACAATCTTTCCAGCAAGTGTTTGCCGTATCCTTACCAGCTACTTGGGGAAACGAACAGGTTGTGAAAGATGGATTCCACATGTGCTCATTGATGCCCAGAGTCATGCATATACTTCTTGCCACTACCCACTTGTGGTGCTGGAAAAATAAAGACAGTGCATTCCTTGATCACTTGATGAGTCATAGATGGATTCACATGACCCCATGCTAAAACAAAAGAATGCTGAATGGTGTGTCCCAACATCACCAAAGAAGAATATTGCACGATGCATTTAGGGTGGTCTGCAAGTTATACACATTATGTTCTTCAGCTGTAATGGACTTGTTCTTGACCGTCCCATGCCAACTGGTATGATAGTCAATATCCAATATTACTGCACAAATTCTTGCAGAATAAGGTGAGGCCAGCTGTTTGCCATAAACAACCAGAACTGCTGGAGCATTCTGTCATTTTCCTCCAGGACAATGCAACACCTTATCACCATCATAATGTGCAAAATCTGCTACACTGGTGGGGCTATGAGGTGTTGGCATGTCATTCCTACTCTCCATATCTTGCTGCGTGTGATTACTTGTTTGCACATGTGAAAGAACACCTTCAGGTAAGTGATTTGAATCAGAAGTTGATATCAACATTGCTGTCACTGCCTCTTTTCATCATCTGACCAAGGTTGAATGCAGAACTGCATTTGATCATTTACCACATAGCTGGGAAAAGTGTGTGAACACTGATGGTGGTTACATTGTGTAAAGGGCATATCTGCAGTGTTGTTATCTTGTATTTTGTTATTACAATAAAATCATGCACAAAACTTCTGAAATGACCTGCATAGTTCATTTGTTACAATTTCCCATGTTTTTGGCTTTAATGGCAAGGCCAACACTGGTGCCCTGCCTGATACTACAGTGCAAGCTATTTTTCCCCCTTTGAAGTTTCAGTAGTTTTCTTAACCTTTTAAGTGCTTATTTCTATTTTTTTTTCCTGCCATTGGGCTATGTACGAGTATGTTGAAATGCCGAGGAGCATTTCAGTATGTCAGTAAGTTTTCAAATTTTCTGGGTTTACCTTTCATGTTAAATATTGATGAACTGACTTGTCAGATATAAATTCAGAGCACATTTATAACATGAATACACTGGGAATGCAAGGGACCAGAATGGGGAAGGGGAGAAGAGTACAAATGTACTGTAGATTCTGACATCAAATGAAATTTAAAAATATGGCATTGATATATTCTTGTTTAAAGTTGCTGATCAAACTGCTGTGACCACAGTAATTAATACTACATTGCATGATCTCACATACTTCTTGCTGAAATGTGCAGAGCAGTTTCAAATATTTACATTTGTAGCAACAAGAAACATGTGCTTAAAATGTGTAATCAAAACAGTGTTGAAATGTGGTTCAGGATGACCATGTAACCTTCAATAAAGCACATTTCATTTCATGAACCTTTCATAATGTTTCTTTGGTACAGCCAGAAGCACAACTGCACTTTAAAACATGTGGATACAAGACTCATTGTTAATTCGTACCATACTCCTGGATTACAAGCTGTTAGCACCAAATTAAAGTATGGCTACAAGCCTTACTCTGGTGGGAGGTTTAAAATTCTTGTTCCTAGATGGAAAGTTTAAATGTTGCTTTGAGCTTATTTTTGGGACATTTCTGTGTAAGTTTTTTTTAATGAATAGTGGGTGTGAGCATTGAACCAAGAGAAACCTTACTTTATTTGGAACACAGAAATCAAACCTGATATAATGTAAAACTTTAAATTGACATTGACAGGGGTTTCTACTGTAATGAGCTTAGTTTAATTATTTTACTGTTATTCCTTCAGCCCAGATATTCATACATAGTCTTGAAATGCCACATAAAATATCACATTTTCTGTTTGTCTTCAGTTAACCAGAAAACTTATGCATGCCGCGGAATCGTCCAGTGCTGAGCCTGAACAGGGTAAAATGGAAAATGGTGAGGTACATTCAAGCAAGAGAAGCAAGCTAGAAAAATGTGATGGTGACAGTTCTTCACATTCTACTCCACAAATTCATAACAGAAAAAGAAAGCATGGAAGAACAGTACAGCAAGGTTTCCAGCCATATGACTACAGTAAAGTGGATTTCAGCAGATTCCAGGGTGGTAGCAAAACCTCTGTAACAAATCAGAGAAATGAAGAAAAACCAAAGGTAAGTTTGAATACTGGTAAACAAGAAATAATCCATATTAATAATGTACAGTACTGTGCTGTAGTTTAGCTACTTATTGCCAAACATGCAGTACCTCAGTGCTGAGTTGGGTGTAAGCATGGATGGTAAAATGCTTAGTGCTCCAAAAAAGTGGAATGGAAATTTTTATCTTTCTTCCTAATATAATGGGATTAGTTATTCCCTGTTCTTGTCCTGATCTGTGTTAATAACAGTGGGACAGGTAAAAATGCCACAAAAACTTAAAACAGTTTATTAAGATGTGGGTGAAGAATCCTTTAGTAACTGCACTACCCATTATTATGAGTACAGCTGACTACAAGACATCTGTTATGCTAAAACTAACCTTTATCATCTCAGGAGACCATGTGCTGTTGTCAAAAATGAATTGGTGAATGGCCTACCATGCCACATACTGGTCTCTTTTGTGTTTACTTGGTAGCAAGTTGAATGTCCTTGCAAAACCATAAAAACTCATCCATCTCTTAAGGTTAAAAATGTGCCATCACATTGTGTATGTTATGTACCATGAAGTTACACGGTAACAAGAGGGGCTGGTCTGTTAACTGTTCCATTAATATTAAGTGATTTGAGTCATCTAAACTACTGTCAGTGCAGCCCTGCAACAATTTCCATTTGAAGTGGTGGCAGGTGAGGCTAATACTGGTCATGTGTGTGTGGTATGGGTTGCCACCTCCACCAGTAGTCTGTCTTGGAGAAGTTGAGAAGCAAAGTAAACCACTTGTATAAACAGACTGTTCCTGGCAAATGATATACCATCAGTGACAGTACTCCTTAATACAGCTGCAATCAGTACAGTGTGATGTATCCTCATAGCACCTATGTTCAGTCAGTGGTATACAGTTATTAGCCACATGACAAATTCTTGTTTGCAAATTATCATGCAAGAATTTCATTATCAAACCTGCACAGCAGTTTTTCTTGTGTACACCGAGTACTAAAGTACCAACATGATTCACCAGCAGCGTCAGTCCTGCACAGTAGTTCACAATTCCTTTATGGATACCTGTGTTATCACTATTTGTGAGATATCCATAAACATAACAGTATGTTCAGTTCTGGGTGTGATATCAATACTGCCAAATACGTATCAGACTACACTGCATTTGCTGTGACATTTGTCATAACATGTGGAGCCTTCACAAAATAACACACAATATTCATTCCCCATTTGTTTTAGGGTAAACGTAGAAGACACTCAGGGAAGAACAGAAGTATGACATTTGGAAGGAGTAAGCGGTAGCTGTTTGTTTGGAGGACACTGCAAGACACCTCTCACAAGAGCAATGCTCAGTAGTGTGAGTTATCACAGCCATGTTTGTGGTGTTGAGTAAAAACAAACTGCACTGCTCATCATGTACAGAAGAACAGATTTTAATATGTATGAAATAAGCAGAAATAACTTTGCAATATACCTTTTAATATAGTATAACAAAATTCATGTAGAATACAGACTTGAAAACTGAGATAGTTGTTTACTGAGTTACCACACGAGAGGTCACAATATTTCTGTAAATATTCAGAGTCTATTTACACTACAGTCTGCTTGGAATCTGCTGAATACAATCCATAAAGCTGATTCTTTCCCCACTCCTGAGGAATTTGACACTTCCATTCCTTACCATTCCCCAGCACCGCAGAAAAAAATTTACGATAAAACCATGATCTCTGAAATATAAGATGTGACAGCCGAAGAATGCTTTTATTTCAACATAGTATGAAAAATGGAATGAATAAATGCTTTAAAGTATGAGGTCATAGCAATATCCATGAGATTACAACACATCCTCAACAGTTTACAGTGCAAGGACAGGCCAGGCCCAATTTATACATTATAGGAAGTAAACAGCCACACCACTAGCACCAATTTTTCTTGAACACAACTGCCAGCAGGTTTATCACGAGCAGGTAACATGGTAACAACGGTGTGCACTTTGAAAAAATCCACCGAAATATTAAGAATTTAACAAATAGGTATTTGAACCACTTGCTCCATCAACTCTAACTTCCTAGGCTGTAGGTACCCCACTGCAGTCCTTGCTTGACGAATTAAAAATTCCTATCGCTACGTCTGAAATTTTGTATACTTTCATACATCCCTAAGTGGCTTCTAGCTTGAACTTTCCCTTAACAAAACATTCATAACATACACAACATGTAACACACACGGTGCAAAGTAAATCCGTATCTACTGCAATGACACTACTTCGGTTAATCCGATTCCTCCACTTAGTATCTCTTCAGTCTTTAAGTCCAATGTTTGTGACATTAACTGTGTCAGAACTGTTTACATCATTCCACCCATTCCTCCCATCCCACCCATACCGCCCATTCTTCCTTCTGCTCCTCCCAGATCTTCCTTAGGAATATCAGTTACAACAGCTTCAGCCGTTGTCAGCAACGATGCAACTCCAGCCGCATCTGTTAAGGCTGTTCGGACGACCTGCAAAAGATTTATGCAATTGTAAGTTACTTAAAAGTGGTTACTTCTGGCTGTGCAGTCAATGCCTAAACATTATAGTAAAATATGAAAGGGCAATACCATTGAAGTAAATGCTGACCAAAATGAAGGTACATCTGGGAGGTTTAAATAAAAATTCAGATTTTAAATACCTTGAATGAATGTGACTATAACAATGCATTTTATACAGATATATATAAGGCCAAACCTGTTTCTGTAAAATTACATGCTTTTTGTTACATTAAGTCAATGGGAAACATTCAATGATCACAGTGTCTTAACATGTTTACAGAAAAAGAAATTTTGAATCACAGAGGAATGTATTCAGAGATGCTATGTGCAATGACTAGTACCTGCAGTGCTTAAGACACTACTACATTGCTGCAAAAGCAAGCTGCCTCAGAGATGTGAGTGCATGCTTGTAGGTCACATGGCCTTAAAGACAGTCAACTTATGACTGCTATTTAACTTAGTGATGTGGATTAGGTGCACGTATCAGTGCAAGTGGTGATCAACTCAAACAGAAAGAACAAAGAAAAACAAGCATCCTGCATGTGTTCCTGCCATCTGCTCACCTAGGCAACTCCCAAACACATGTATGTTCACATGTACTAGTCATATTGTGCATAGGAGTGACATTACCAGTACATACATACCACAAAGCAAACTTGCCTCCCTCCAACTGTCCACATATTAACATAGTTCATCTGCAAAGTTCTGTGTCCAACTGTAATTGATGAAATGCATGGTAGGTATGTTAAAAAGTCCCATACCTTGGTTGGATCAATAATGCCTTTCTCCATCATGTTCACATATTCATTGTTCAATGCATCATATCCGACTTCACTGTCCAGTTCTTCAACTTTAGCAACCACCACTGACGCATCAACACCTGCATTCTTTGCAATCTGCATGCATGGCATTCGCAAAGCCTTACAAACAATGTCCACACCTATGAAATAAACAAAACCCAAGAAAATTGAAATTCTCTGTTCATGGGAACTGAAGGTTCATTACTGTTAATAACAGCCTGCCAATAGGCCCTGTTCTCAGCCACATGGATCCACTTCACATCCTCAAACTCTACTTCTTTCATGATATTCTTTGCTGATATTGTCCCATCTATGGTTACTTACCCTAAATAATCTATGTGCAGTTTTCTAGTTACAATTCATGCACTTCTCATCTGTCAATGTGTATATGAATATCAAAACAAGCACTTCCAACTTGTGCACATATAAACATGTAGGTGTACTGGGCAAACAGCACAAAATAAACATGGAAGTGATTTTACTTAATTACTGGAAAATTAATTTATCTCTTAATTACACCGTTTTCATTCTGCAAGATACTCAGATTAACTGTATATTCTAGTTTCCATGTAGACAGGATATAGTGGCTAGTTTCTCATAAGTTCTGAACTTCCTGTTTTCACAACAGCTGCAAGTTACTTAAAAACAGGTTAAAGCAGTTTTTATTGCATGAATTTTAACAGTACTTAACAAAACAGTCCACAAAGACACATTAATCCTCCACACAAATTGGAAAGGTTTTCATGAGCTTGAGAAGCTAAACATACACACTCTACTATCCTCCTTATTCAGAACCTGTACATACCAGTATCTTGGTCACTGTTTGAAGTTTTGATATTTTTTAGGGCTGGGATACACCTCAGAAGTGCAGTACCACCACCAGGAACAATTCCTTCCTCCACAGCTGCTCGTGTTGCATTCAGAGCATCATTCACACGGTCCTTTTTCTCATTCACCTCCACCTAATTAAAACACGATACATGTAAGAAATAATACTATACTACACAAAATCAACAAAGCTGATTCATTATTTGCTCTGCTATCAGACTACCATTACTCGCTTCATGATCTTGATCATGAAACTCCCAAGCTGCAATCCAACATGGAGAGCAGGAGTTACTCAAATCCTCGGCCTTAATGTCATCATTTCACAGAGACATTATGTGGTCAACATTACTTTTACATGTGTAACTACTTCCACACCACAACACAAGGCTAAAAATATTATCTCCAAATGACAAACTAACTGGATTTGTGTGATTAAAGTGAATATGTTTGTATGTTCAAGATAAATATAACATGCTGATGTATCAATAAAACCAAAATTCACTTTTCCTTGCAGATGGAGAGGGCAGTATTATGCATATATATATATATATATATATACACACACACACACTGCACACCATACAAATCAGGACTGCAGAGAATGCGGGGATACTGAACTAAGTTACATTATATTTGTCTGCAAAATGAAACAGTGCATCTCAAATCACAAAAGGTACTACCTCTCAAAGTTCTATCAACAGTTAGAGGCATTTGCTTGCTTATGGTATGGCCTATTAGACTCTTAAACTTGCAAAAACTACCTAGCACTGCGGTTTCCCTCAATAAGTGACGGCAGTACAAAACCTCGCAACCAACTACCCAATGGCTTTCCTATACATTACCTCACTTGACCCTCCAACTTTTAGCACAGCAACACCAGAAGCCAATCGTGCCAATCTTTCTTGCAGCTTCTCTTTCTCATACTCTGATGTAGTACCGGAAATCTGGTCCCGTAGCTGTTCAGCACGACGCTCAATATCGGACTTCTGGCCTTTGCCCTGCAAGTAACAGTGTGGCCTTGGACAAGATACTGTATGAAATTTCAGCAATGCAAAATTGGGGATGAGATATTCCCAGAATCTCATTACTTCAACTTGCACAGCACTCATGCTCTCCCATCTCCAGTAACTGTACTGATTTGAAGAGGCTTTCAATCAGTCCCCTTGATGAATGTGAATATTGGCATGTCCATGCACTTTGTGGTCATTCATCAAATCACATCCATGCAAGGCCCTGATTAATTTAAAAATGAATCCATTACCATTTAACATCTACAGACTACAGAGACACACATGTGGTGGCCACCTAGAGCCCTGTGTTACCTGTCTGTCACCTTCAACTAGTAAACTTGAGACTTCACTTCTGTTTTAGATATACATTAATCTTGGCCCTCTCTGAAGTCTTAAAATTCAACATCAATAAATAACTGTTTATCTACATGCTCAGTTCTGTGTGTAGTTAACTTTGTTACCCGAAGTATAAGTGTGTCATCCTTGGTGATAACAATCTCTCCCACTTGACCCAAGTCTGAGGACTGAACATCTTCCAGCTTGACTGTGCTGGCCTCATCTCCAAACACAATTCCACCAGTAGCAATAGCCATGTCCTGAAGTGTAGCTTTACGATTGTCACCAAAGCCTGGGGCTTTCACAGCAGCAACTTGAAGCCCAATTTTTAAGCTGAAAAATATATTTCATTACAGTACAATGGTCCTCCTTAATATCTCCCAGTCTACATCCTCCCTACTTCAACATCACTGACGTGTTTTTCTTAACATGCACTGCTATCAGCCCTGCTGTAAGGATAATCCACTTCATGTTAAACATATTTCCTGATGTTAATAAATATATACTATTCAAGCAATGCTGTTATGGAACCTTAAGATTCTCCATCATACTCACAGATCTCCTCCACTAAAGTATCAGTAACCAGTTAGATATTATCCTCATAAATTAATCTTGGGTCTCCTAAACACCAACCAACATATTACACAACTGCACAGTACAGGAAGGACTGGGAGGATAGTACAAACTCTTTGGTGCAGGCCTGTGAGCAAATTATGTCACTTATGAATAAAGATGAAGGCAAAGTTGTTCCTGTGCATGCCCTGAAGGTATATGAGGAAGTGGATGTACAGCTACACTCATTCTTAACACAGCAACAGAGGAGGTGAGTGGCTACTTCATGTCCTGATTGCTCCCCCCCCCCCCACCAAAAGAACCCCGGTACCCACTCACCAGGAGACAAAGTGGGCCCCAGAGCCAGTGTGAACATTTTGGGAAGGACAGAAATGTCGTGCCCCAGCAAGGATTTGAACCATACATCATCCAGTCTCTAACCTAGTCACTATACCATATGTCCTATGCTAACTCTTTTCTCAACTGAATTAGCCTCATATAATCTTCCTGTGTTTACAAAATACATTCTCAGAATGAGAACAATCAGTTTCCATTATTGATGGGACTGTTTCTATGCCCATTCCTTTCATCTTCCACAGTCTGGACCCCTAATACCGTTAAATGTTCAACTATAATTTAAATCTAATCAGCCCATATTCAGTAAAAACTCACCGGTTCACAACCAAAGTGGTAAGAGCTTCACCATCAACATCTTCAGCAATGATGACCAATGGTTTCCGTTGAGCATTTGCCAGTTCAAGGGCAGGAATAATGGACTGTACACTGGAAATCTTCTTCTCACTCAGCAGCAATAAACAGTCATTAAATTCAACTTTTGCACCTAAATGTAAAGCAGTATCTTTTATCATCTGAATTCACTTCACATTCCTCTTACTCACATGGTCATTATTATTCTTTCCATCATCAGTGAATTACCTTACTTTGAACAAAGGTTACACTGACCCATTCAATTTGAGTTCAGGATACACAATGTACTCTCGTTATGTCTACCATCATTACAGTACACTTTGTGATGAAAGTGTCCGAAGTCCCTTCAGGTTTTATATTTTTGTGCGCATCAATTATATATATAAACAAGTCACAATGAAATCACTGTATCTCTTCATTACAGAGGCTGCACAAACACACACTGATTTTATTATTTTGGGAGGTCACAGTATTGCAACCCCCTGATGTACAGTACATATTAACTTGTACACACTACGCACAAATTAAATTCACACAATGGTTGCTACCCCAATTCACACTTGACTATAATTTTGCCCGTTCTCTATGTGCATGAAAACTCCTCTTTCACATTTAATAGAAGAGCACAGACAGGAGATGCCTGAGCAGTTTGCTGAGGCAATATTTGTACACACAGGCAGTAACAAATACAGAAGGGGCTTCATGAATTGCACCTCTCACCAAACATTTTTTGGAATGTTCAAATTGACGAGGAGGAGGTGCTTACAACGGAAGACAAAATTTTGCTATGAAACCCTGAAGAAACTGTAAGACTGCCACTTAATGCTTTAAAATATACTACATGGGAAGATATAGCCCGTGTTCATCTGACTAAGGATAAGAAGCTGCTGTAGGCCTCTGTCAATATATTAATGCCATTTCAGGTTATAAAAAACTGGGGTACATGTACCTTTTGATGTGTTAATGAAATATGGTGAAATGTATCCTCGATCAAACTTCATGCCTTCAATTACTTCAAGCTCATCATTCAGGGTCTTTCCATCCTTCACTGTGATCACACCTTCTTTGCCAACCTGTAGTGACAAATTACATATCTAAAATACTGCACAACATGAAACAGACTTCCGAAATTTAGCACATTCATTATCACTAGCTACCTTCTTCATCGCATCTGATATGAGGTCACCAACTTTTCTATCTCCATTAGCAGAAATTGTTGCCACCTGTGCTATCTCTTCTGGAGTAGTAACAGGTTTTGATAGGGATTTCAAATTGTCTATAACTGCTTCTACAGCCAACATAACACCTGGAATGTTTCATATATGAAATATCATTGTAATTTGTTCATCATCAAAGACAACAGAGAAATGTTAACTTTACAGCATCACATAGTTTTTACATCTTACAGTACTTTTATTAAACTAGTAATGTACTGTATTACTTCGAATATCAAGATGCAAATTTTTCCACATTTTTCTGAACTGTAAATTAGGTGTGTTTTAAATTTGAGGCATTTTATTTATCACTCTTCGAACAGCTTGAGAATATAATTTTCCTCAAGAAACAAGTGGCCTTGCTAAAATAGTAGTAAATTGTATGGACAGTGAAATGTATTTGGATGCAAAAAACTGAACTTTTAATTTGCTAAACTACGTTAAAACATATATACTCCTTTCTAATTAGCATCCCAATTTTTCCCCTTGAAAACTCCTTTTTTAAAAATTTGGTTGCATCCTACATTCGAAATAATATTGTATGTCACACTACTTAATTGCACAGCATTCTGATACTAGCAGACCAACCAGTATAAATGCCTTCTACACTTAATACCACATACTGTCTGCCACCACATATGACTTTACAACAACTTGTGAGGGACAAACTGCACCTATGAATACGTAAGAATGCATACAAGAAAATATGAGAACCACAACAATATCTAATACAACATGTCGAGTAAGTTAATCTGCCATTTAAGGAGGCTATATTTTTGTAACAGTTTTACATGTGGAAGGATACAAATTGTTGAAATGGAGGTCAACTCAAAGCTTGCCAGACTTCCCATGCATGCCTCTTTTGTGGCATGCCAGACACATACAAAGTAAATAAATGATTGCAGCATACCATGCAATGTGTGATGTAAGGAACAATGCTCGTCCTTCATGGCACCAGAATTAATAACCCCACACTTTATCAACATTTCCACAATTAGAAGCAAACAAGGTTACCAACTTTCAACAAGATGGAGTACTGCCTCACTACAGCAACACTGTTTATAAGGCACTAAAGGATGGCTTTCAGACAATTAGGAATGCAAAGCCCAATTACTTCACTCTGAGGTCACCAGATTCCCCAGCCCACTACTTTTTCTTGCAGAATGAGGTTAATACCGTTGTGTTTGAGTGTACAGACTAGGCATCTGGCCAACCTGATCACTTGGTGAAGCAAAACATCATACAACAATATGAGTATGAGCCCAAGTCACTCATTACCTAGGTATTAGTCATGCTGCAAAAACATACATCAAAATTTCCTGACAACTATTTTTATTTCACTCTCACTTCAATGTTTTCCTTCTACAGTGTGTATGAGGTGCAGTCCAAAATTAATGCATAAAAAATTCTCAAATATATTTATTTGTATAAAGTCATCTATAACACCAAAGTTATTTTTCTACATAGTCTCCTTCTTTATCTAGACACAATTGCTAAAGCCCAACCCATTTTTCATAGCATTTTTTATAAGAGTCTTTAGGTATGTGTTTCAGAGACTGGTAAACTGCTGAACCTAGACTTGATCTCGAAGGAAACTGTCTTCCTCTGAGAGAGAGTTTCAGGGTGTCAAACAACCAGAAATCGCTCGGAGCAAGGTCAGGTGAATAGGGAGGATGTTGAAGTGTCTCAATTCCTTGTTCCACCAGGAATTCTGTGGCAATTCGAGCCTTGTGTGGTGGAGCGTTGTCTTGATGGAGGATGAAGTTCCCCAATTCAGGTCACTTTTCTGCAACTGCAGGCAACAAATGATTCTTCAAAATGTCTCTGTAACATTCTCCGGTGATGGTCATGCCCTTTGGGAGAGGATATGAGAGAATAACGCCCTTCTGGTCCCAGAAAATTGAATAGAGAA
>Ga0123352_10011386_pt1 | contig 14013 bp, 4 predicted proteins | sample TergutLab28metaG_FD_89700 | JGI IMG/M metagenome (GOLD analysis project Ga0123352, IMG submission 89700) | Labiotermes labralis P1 segment gut microbial communities from Petit-Saut dam, French Guiana - Lab288 P1 | ecosystem: Host-associated > Arthropoda: Insects > Digestive system > Gut ...
AGAAGAGGAGATGGTGGGGGGGGGGGGGGTGGGGTTTTTTTTTGATAAGAGAAGTGTTTGGCAAGAACGGTGGAGATTTTTTTTAGGGGGTGGGGGGGGGGGGGGGGGGGGGTGTGGAAGCTAACAAAAGATCACTGTTACCAATGCAACGCTCTAGATATACAGAATAACAACTGAAACTTCGGAAATAACGGATATTAAAATTTCAATGAGGCCTACTGTCCTTTTACTCGGCGAGGTATCATGCCAATATCATGCTAATATCGCGGTGAAGAGGGGATTCCATCTGCACTACCACGTCCAGGATAATGGAAGCTTGCCCAAGATAAGAACAAAAGTATGAATTGTAACGAACTGCTCTTGGCGCATGCACTTTACACAAGAATTTACTGGCGACATAACAGGAGACGGTAGACCTCTATATTATTTACTCACAGAGAACATGTTTAAGCTGTCTCGGGGGTGGCCTTAAAGTCAGAGGGCCTCGGCATGTGTACACGGGCACGGGGTCAACATATTTCCCCAAAATCCAAAAGTCGCCTCCAAATTCTAGGTACCAGAAGAATGACATGAAGCAAGTTCCTTAATGAGGACCTGCAATTCTGGAGTGATATGTGACCCTATTCGGCGCCCTCTGTTCGATGCAGAATTTATACACATTTTTGTGAGCATGGGGTAACACGGCAATGATTCTGCTGATAACATTAGATGGCATTGTTTAGAATTCAGTCGCTCGCGAAGCCAGACGCCCGCAGTCCTGTACATAGGCCTATCTAAAAGAATCATTCTATTTTCAGACCATGTTAAGCGGGCCCCACTCGCCACGACATGGCGGGTCTTCAGGTTGCGAATGGAGACACCATTCACATATTGAGAGTAACCACGGTTACAATGAAAAAGCAGCCGCGGACAGCCGACAATGGGTATAGATCTAGTACAGGTACACAAAGAGAACCCTAGAATTAATGACTGGGTACAAAATGTACCCAGTCATTAATTCTAGGGTTAAACAAAGTAGTTTCTGCAACAGTTCACAGTGGTATGAAGTAATAAGCTTACCAATGTTCATAATTGTTCTATGAAGAACCCCTAGACACAAAATTATCTTTATGCAGCAAGTATGTTGTTTTTTAGCCTGCTTCAATTCTCAAATCCGACTGGACCATTTTAGTTACATTTGTCCAAGAACCAAGGACAGAAAAGAAGACTGGAAGTGTGTGCCAGTGCAAAATCGGTGTCAGGACCACTCTAACAAGATAATTCTAGCAACATGCAAGAAATAATCATAATACAGCATGGAATTCATTCACATTTGCCTTAAACAAGTTTTATTGCTCTCGAAATATTTTAAGCCTTACACTCCATACAGTTGATTGAAAAAAGAAATATTTGAATGAGAGCAATGTTTTGTCTTTGAGTTTAAGAAACTAATTTTGAAATAAAAGCACGTTGAGGAAATAATTAAAAAAATGGGTACAAAGTGTAAATGTTGGAAGTTTTATTGTTCCGTAATCCAAGGCTTAATGCACATCTGTCTCGCGTATTGGTTTTGTCTATATGCCAAAACATCTCTCCTTATTCAGGCTAAATCCCTTCCTTGATGACCACGTCTATACTTCCAGTGAAGCACAGGTCAGAAACAACTCCAGGGTGCATGGCAGGCATGAAACAATACTACATCGGTGTCAGGTGAGGCAGGTACAACACTGACGCAATTATCAAAGCCAATACACATGGGGGGGGGGGCGAAATGTTACTTTGTAACTGGATATGGTGTCAGTCGGAACTCTACCCTCTCGGCGTTATGCTTGTACGGCTTCATGCCTGACCCAACTATTGTAAACTGCTGTTGCCAGTAAAGCAACAGATCGCTATTAAGCTAGAAACCGAGACCATGTCGTCTTCCCAGAGTTCCCGCACAAACATTTAGCTAGCAATAAAGACTTCGCCATAGACAGACGTACTTACATCTCTATGGGAACCTATAAACCGTTCTATTACATCATCCTTTACAAATGACGTTCGGGACGCACGCGTGCCAAAGTTATAATTCTCCAAACGAGCATTTAGCTGGGTTCACTGTAGCAAAGTCCGGTCTGCCCGCATACGTATCGACGACGAGGTCTGCAAGACAGGTCAAATGTTGTAGAAACAACTGCAAACCGTCTATTGCGGTTTATCTATAGCATATGTGGTAAAAGGTGAAGTTCACCCTATCTCCTTCCATGAAGATACAAAGGGTGTGTAGAGGAACGTTGTTTACTCTTTCATTAACCTCGCTGCTAAAAGGGGGTGGGTGGTTAACACCAAGCCCCACCCGCTTTACCCCCTGGAATGCCCCGGTACCCATTGTACAGGAGGATGTGTGGGCCCCATGGCCGGTCTGGACGAGTGCAAAAAATCGATCACGCCTCCACAGGGGATGCGATCCCCGCATAACCCAGCCCTAGCGTATGTGGACAAAACTTAAATGCCCAATCAAGCCGTTACTTCGCGGCAGAGTCGTGAAGCACTACCTGTGGCGACAGTTCTGGTAGTTTCGAGTACACTGGAATTACGTTTTCAGAAAATGACCGTTTTCAGAATGTCACTTGTCCGGGTGCATTAATGAATGCATTCATAACAAAGAATGTTTGTGTATCACTGGCAGTGAGTGACACTATGATATTATTGCTAGAGTTTTATGAACTATATCGGTACATTACAGCACGCTAGTTTAACTATACTGACACCTATATTACTAATGATACTATTTATAACATATCCTTAGCATAAGAATAGTAACCTACCTTGATATGTGTACATAAACTAATGATAATTCACTCATATCAGCCCTAGGCCATGCTACCCACTACTGTAACAACGATATCTCGTTCCCCCCACCAAACCCCCAATACCCCAAAAGAACACTCCACACATCTTGTATAGTTGCTCTGTAAGTTAAATCACAACCTGAAGATGGCCAACATATACGGCCGAAACATGTAGTTGTATACCTACTGTACTACTAGGTGAAATACAGTTGTGTTCGACTGTATGTGTAATACACAAAAATTCTTTGCTATTGAACCAACACAACGGGGATGACGCAAAAAAAAAAAAGAAGAAGAAAAGAAAAGAAAGAAAGCAATCACGTTCGTGATCTTTATGTTGTGACACCACTGGCGGCAATTAAGCCTACATCGCCGGTAGCTACCGCAAAGTGTTACAGAGCGCTAAGGAAACAACAGTTCATAGATTTGACAGATTAAGCAGGCTATCTTTTTTTTGGTACGACTGATTATGGCTTCGAATAATGTCTAGGGTATGGACTTTGGGACCAATGAGTGAGGTTCGTCTCATTTACATCGGGAAAATGAAAGACATCCAGCGAAGAAACAAAGAAAGGAAGTCAGTATTCTTTTCTGGCAGAGCCAGTTTTCGACTTACGCTACGTTAATTACCGGAAACGGAATGAAAGTTGCTGCTGTACCTAGCCACACACCCGCCCACACTTTCATGTATAACCTGATCCCTCGTGGCTGACACACACACACTCCCGGTGCTTCGTGCTGGTTCCAATTCTGGCCAATAGCGACAAGAAGCATCAGAGGGCGTAAACTCCAGTCAGGAGCAGCCAGCCACAGGCGTGCTTAAAATCTTATCTCAGGAGTCAGCCCGCCCCATAGATAAATCCAAGCTTTTCCACTTCTCCACTTACAAACTCAGGTGGCTTTCCTATGTGACGGTTAGAACTCAGCTTAAATCCTGAAACAGATATATTGAGTCAGAAAACAAATTTCAGCCCAGATGATTCTGTAGGTTATTATCCGACAACCTCTGGGCAGGTCGGATACCGAAAACTAACCTGCCAAATTGTCCTTACAGTTGCGTTTGGTACACTGAAGGATAAAATGCAATGAAGGTGACAAACGCGATTCAGATACAGCTAATATGAGCACCTATCTATAAATAATAACAGGGCATTTACCCCAGTGTCATGGAGGTGTACTTCAAAAATTGTGCCGAAAACCCTGCACAAAGTAGTCTGAATTTAACCTCATACCATTGCAACAGGCTTTGAAGCGTAGCTCATTACGAGGTGGGGTGATGACTTCACTATCTGACCGCTTTACCTCCTCCAAAGCTGCCCTGTGCAAGCCACGAACGCATATGGGGAAGTCTCGGTACGCATATAACCTCTGCGTTAGGTGGAGGTGAACGGTCGGCTTCAAGGCCCGTCGCTTTACCTTCGGAGACACATACACCTGATACCCATTCAAGAGTAAGATGGGTGTAACCCGGGTTGACCCTTAAGTCAGTCTGAATCCCTTGCAGAAGAGATTAATCTCATGCACCTGACGAGACGCCCAGCCCGCAGCCTAGTCACAACACATACTGAGCTACTCTCAACCCCCCTTACCTACCAACAGAGGCCCCAATATGCACTATACAAGAGGTTTTGTGGCCTACGGACGGTCGGCCAGAGTTGGTAAATGTGTAGACTAGGGAATGCTCATTCTTCAGTTTATACTACTCCCGTCACACCACGCTGGATATCAAAGGTCCCAGTACCGTTTGAATTACACACTTCAGGAACCGTATTCCATTTCGGTGTAGTGTATACGGCAAGGTGTCCCGTGGGCGGGTGGTGGCTGGATTCAGTTGCTAAAGCACGAGATCCAAAAGCAGAGAATCTCTTGGCGAAGACTAACGAAATTTCGGATCCCACAAAGGTGTGAGGACTTCTTGTAAAGCCGACTAATTACCAGATTCTCAACAAGGACTCAGTAAACATGCAGCTAGCACATTCTTCACTGGCGCGTGTCATTTAATCCGAACCAGAACAGTGCAGTCGCGATTCTCCGAGCGCCGAATGTTCGAGGCTGCGTTTCGTCCAAACCGGTGAGCTGTACTCTGGGTTGTTGCTAGGTAAGGAACAGAATTCAATTAAGTGCGTACCTCTGGGTGCAATGGTGCATTACTGCCCTTCCTTTAAGCCGTATTTTGTGTATTGTTATGTTACAGGCGTGTATTAAAAGTAACATCAAAATGAATGCTACAAGCAAGTGAACACACGATCTCTCCGAAAAAAAGGATGCGGCTAGAAAAAGGTGGCGTCGGAACTAGGTACAGGAGAGGTGACAATGGGGGAATATAATAACTGTCACAGGCACCGATATTCTGGTACTACATACACAGTACGTATGAATATAACGCGCATCACGCTATATACGTATGCTATATAGGCCTATTATGTTTCAAACTGCTGTAATCCATGCAGCTTTTCGGTAAATGGAGGCGACATCGGTCCCCGTCAACCTGGATCGAGATTCTACTGCATGAGTAGCATACAAGTCGTCAAATTAAAATCAGGGAAAATCAGAATTGCACAAACATATTTAAAAGCAGCAGTAGACACACTTGCACGGCTGGCCAACTTCTCAAATTCATATATTTCCTTACTTCAAGACGCAATTTCACTTTAACGAAACTGGTCGTTCTCTTCAGACAGTACAGCCGAAGTTCAGTGCTATTAAAACATTCGACATGAACTTCTGTCACGTTAAGCTGTTCTAACCACGCCATGAGGGTAAATGTGGAAGTGGAAGGGTAACTCCACGCATTCTCACACTGGCAACTAATGTACGTAAATGTTCAGCTTCACGCCCCGTCCGTCAGGGAAAGAGCCTGTGGTAGGCAATGGATAGGAGTGTGGGTCTCAGAGCGGGCCTGGGCGCTGTACAGAACAGGAAATGTCTTGACTCTGCCGTCAATATAACGGCCCCAAACTTTGTTCGTCCAAATCGCACACCCGTCACTGTGCAGACTCAGCAATCACGGCCTCACTTTTATAAATTTCTGCGACCCGAACAGACTATATCGTGTATAAGATGTGATCTTAGAAGTCTGAATCGAAACTCGACAGTCATACTACCTGCAACTATTACGCACACTGAGATTAATGAAAGGAAAATCACAACGTTGCTCTGAAAAGTGATACGAAATCCTTTACAGTGCTTTTCGTGCTACGAACAGTGTTATTCACTTAGTTACATGTCTTAAGTAGCTACTATCTCGGGATTCTAATTAGGCACACTGTGAAAGGTTCCTAAATGTGGCCGGAATACTTGGAACACACCGCAGGATTAACACTCGGAATGTGTCGGGCATGTGCCATCAGCCAATGCGAAAATAAATGCCCTTTCATGACGCGGCAATCGAAGTCCTTCGTTGAGTTCTACCAGGCAGTTCTACGGTTGAACAACGCGCTTCACTGTCACACATAATTATAAGTTTTAAGCTACGTACCTAACTCCATGGAACAAGCTTTGTGAAATCTACAGTCGCTCAAATAGTCAAGAAATATTTCCCTAAACGCCATCTACCGACTGTTCTTCGTAACATTTACAGTCTGTTTTCTCTGTAAGATAAGAAGTGAAGTTTCCCAGGTCCGCTCAACTTTTCATGTTGTGTGAGCAACTTCAGCAAAATTTCGTCTGCCTGTGCATAACATTAAATTCAATACTCAGAATGGAGAATGATAGTTATACGCGTAATTACATATATAACTGTGCTGGTGTATTTTTTTTAATATAGCATATGCAATAAGAATATCAAAATAATAAAAATTTATTTAAAAACGTAATCCACAACGTTGGCTAGGGTGTTCCTGTTTTAGCACATTTTTACAAAACGCTATCCCTATACAAGCCTGGACAAGCCCTTAGGGCTCCAGGAGGTTAGGCTCCCAGGATTTTCAAAGAATCGACACGTGAAGGTGGCAGGGTTGTCAGCCCTACGAATCGGTCGCCTGTAACCTCAGAAGATACCCCTTGCGCTCATTTCTGTCGAGTCCACCCCTGGGCCAGAGTGCGGCCGGAAGGATTAGGTCAATGAAAAATCCCAACGACCCCATCGGAAATCAAGCCCACGACCTTCTGGCTTATTATAAATGTAACGTATGTGTCCACAAACAGCTCGTAAGTTTTCAAAATTGCTTCGGCGTTCTATCACAGCTTTTTCAGTGAAGGGTTTCAGAGACATTTTCCCATTTCCAGCGTTCCCACGGGACAACATAACACCGTGTGAACGGACCTGCTTTAAATGCACGTCAGTCCTCTAAGTCCTGAGAGAGTTGGGGCTATTTCCCGAACTTCGTTTTGAGTTACTTTACCTGCAAATCTGAACGTAACCTCAGCATTATTTAAGGTCATGGGTCAGCATCACGTTCCCGTCGCTTTACTTGGTGGGTGGGAAGGGGGAGTCGAGGAAATGCAACGGATACATGGAATGGGCCACAGAGCTAGTCTGGGAGCGGTGGTGAAGAGAAGGCCTTCGCCTGACGCAAATCGAAAAGCGGTCGTGCAGTTCACAGACATGTTACTGCATTCAACTGACTACCCAGGTTGTGGAAGAAGATATTATACTCAAATGACGGGTAAGTCAAGCCAAGGCCGTCCGTTCCTATTTCACTTGTCTCCGCTTGACACCGTACTGTCACGGTACATGCTGCCCTCGCGTTCACGTACCCCATTGATTCATACTTTATCTAACAAAAATCAATTAGATAATGAACGTGAAAATTAAAACTGTCAAAGCCACTATCCTAGTCATGCACGAAGCCTCACCACATGAAGACACAATGACGGGATACAATAAGAGGTGCACGAGTCAACTTCTTAGGTAAAGGAATCATTGTGAGTTAGACAATTGTGCAGGGTTTACACCAACTTTCTGAGTGCCAACTGCTCGCAAGCCCCATGACCTTTGTACCAGTATTCATTATGTGTTCCGAGTTTGCGGTGACAATAGCGCAATTTGTTAAGTTTAATTCTGATAGATACATGTCATCTAAATGTAGGTCCATACAGAATGAACCACTGTTCTGTGAAGTGAAAAATAACGAGAGTGAACAGAGCGAAGATAGCACATTACCAGTGGGACCAAGATCAACAGCAATGGACACTTTAATACATCAACACTTACACTAAAGTGTAGCTTACAAACGCACAGTGCAAGTGAGCGACTTGTGCGATTCCTTTTCTCAGAACAAGGTGTAAAGGGACAAAGGTAAGAAGATGAAATTCGGCCTATAACATGTTAAGATGGCACTCAGGCAGATGGTCGTCACTCCGTCCGCTTGACACCCAGGCCGAACCCAGCACCCACCGTACAGGAGGCTGGACGGTCCTCTGGGCCGGCTGAACGGGGTGCGGAAAACCTCGTTCGCACCGGGTTCAAAACCCGGAACGTCCAGACCATAGCGAGTCGCTATAATGACTAAGCTATCCTAGCTGCCAACGCACAAATGGACATATCATAAAAAATTAACTTAATGTTATATGGCTTCTAGATTTTATCCGTCATCTTCCGGTTTCCGAACAGTATACAGTTCGGAAACCGGTGTGTGTCCAAAGAGTCAAGTCTTCTGGGTGATGACGTCATGTCGACTGGTAAAGAGTTACCGAACTTTCTTCTCAGCTTGCTGACCCCATCTTAAGAGTCTACGTAGTATGATAGTTACCGGCCAATACATACGGAAGCACCAACATGGATGAATACGTCAGAAAGATTAAATCAATGTCTAGTAACAGTTCAGCTGCTCTTTCCTAACGGGTCAAAGGGTAAGTAGCACGCCTCCTGTTTATCAGAGGATGGGATGAGACGAGTTTTCGACACATTGGCAATGGGACTTGGGCGACAGTCTGTGTGACCCACACATAACGAATGCTGTTGAAGAATTTGCCAGTTTTGTGAAAATCATCCTAGCGACGCCATGCTTCTCTTACCGGCGTAAATAAAAATGCATGTACGCGTGTATCCGCATGACATTCTGAAAGTAAAGAACGCCGGGATAAAGTCCGCGTACTGCGTCACGGAGTGCATTATTTTTAGTCTCGTCATGGTGGGAATCAAAGCACTAGTTTCACCCAACTGTAGCTGCACTTTCCATGAAACTGACTGCTTGAATCCAGTTTTTTTTTTTTGGGGGGGGGGGGCAGGCGTGCGTGAAGCAAAAAGTGCTAAGAGACAGGAAACAAGAGAACAGGTGGTGAGAAAAAATGACAGTAAAAGAGACTAGAGTTTCTGTCCCAAAGCAAGAGTGACAACAAAGTGCTGGTTTGCGAGATTTCAGGCTTCCACCGTGGTGCAGTCGAGGTCTTCGTTCTTCTTGTATGTTACGCTGCGCATGTTTTCAGCCGTTTACCGACGTTTCGGGACAACCTATTGGTCCCATCTTCAACGGGCTTTTCCGATTGCTGACCCTTGACGATGGGGCCGATATGTTGTACCGACACGCTAGTAACTTACTACCCGTCTACGCTGCCAAACACTCCAGAAGATCGAAGGCCTCAAGTGTTTGTTTCGTTGCTGACACCGTCCCTTAAATCGCCCGAGTATGAACACCTACTTAAACCAGTGACAACTTGCAAGATTTAAGTTACGAAAAACGTCTGGTGTAAAACGTGGCCATATTTCCTGCCACATTTCCCTCCTTCCTCCCTCCAGGTATCCTGTACAGAGAGGGACAGTGATAATTTAAATCCAATGCAAGGCTTCTTTCACATTCCTCTAGCCGTACCTTTCAATATTTTCATAAAGTGACTGAGAACAAGAAAGGCACAAACAAGTCATTTATCATTTTTCGTCACTGCATCCTGTTCTTTATGACACCTCACTCAAACATGCTGTAAAACTGCAATAACAGTAATAACAAATTGCAACATAATTACATATATCGTAGGACCCGTATTTCTTTTTTAAAATTGAAGCGGCCCACTCATGTATCTTGCAGCGTGGCATCACCGTTGCTTCTCGATGACAAACCTCAGAAGTGAAGCTACGCCGATGGTTAGTGACAAGCAAGATACTTTGCTAAAGCTAAGGTAGGTTAATCAATACGCAGAAGGTGACGAAGGGCATATCCGTTTGTGCTGAGGCAGGCAACCACGGTTCAAGGTTGCAAACTAAAGAGAGGAAGGTGGGCTTGGTAGCCTCACGCACCTCACCGGCCACCGGTGGTACAGACGTCAAGTGAATTCCAAGAAACGCACACCGAAGATATAACAGCAGGTCCGCGTATGGGTTATATACAATCCAGCGCCATCTCCTAGCAATGTTTTCTGCAAGAGACCAATTCTAGTCCACAGACGTAACACTTGTAAAGAAAATCGAAGCAATCAAGCCATGAGAATCCACGACGTTAAATGAACAAACCTGAGACACGCACAACATTAGAGCCGATCAAATCTAGGGTCACGGGTTCAAGCCCCTTTCGGAATATCGATACTTACGATTATGTGCGGTATATAAAGTAAACGACTTGTGATGTGTTGATTTCATTTCAGCGTATACAAAATACTTCTCGTCTGGAACGTTATACTAGGGGCATCTTTAATCGCCATACTCGGAACTGGACAGCAGCAGGCGGCATCATCTAGTCCATATCAACACGCAGTCTGGTTTGGAGTTATCAATGTATATGGCAGAAACCTGATACCTCTACTTCGGGGATGAAGATGGAAAAAGCAGGTTCTACACCCCGACATTCCGAACAGCCGTCTACGATAATGACGATGATGATGATCATCATCATGGTGGTGTTACAACAGAAGAGTACGAACAATTTTTGGCACAATTACTGGTGTTTAACTCAGTCCTTGCAAGGTACAGTTGTCTCTGTGCTTCACTAACCAAAACGACATGAAGGCACATGCGCATAAACTACACGCATTCTTAACCGGTCAGTGGTCAGCTGCACGATCTGGCCGATATACCCCCGGCATCCATTATACAAAAGGCTGGGTGGGCTCCACAGCGGGTTTGCACGTTTTGGAGAGTATCTTGTCCACTGCCGCGAATCGCACCATTATTCTTCTGTCCCACAACCAAGCCCCACTATTCTAATTCCTTCAGACTGGATCCGGACGAGACCCTGACTCATATCGCAGAAGTATAAAAGCCTAATGTTTAAACGATTTCAACACCGTGTCTTGTAGAACCCGCGACATGAATGTCGATCACATGGCTACGCAGAAAGCTCTACTTTAAACGCCTAAGTCTGAATAGCCAGCTTACGGTCCCATGCTTTTAGGGACTACATTCGAGACGGGGCATATAATGACTCCTTTTCTGCCTGGCGTGGTGTACTTCCGATATTGGTCCTGCTCTTATTGGTGGAGCTGGGCAACGGACAGAGAAGGATTGGGGTCGAACCACACAGCGAGGGCTGCAGCTAAACCTCTCAAGGACCTATGCTGACTCGAAGATCTCCAAATAGAGAACGTGATTTATATGTACAGCGATCTGAGTTCACATTTATAGCAGGAAGTTCCAACTGTATCCCTATATCACAAACAAATCAGCAGCCCAAACCAGGCGTGGCAATCCACCAAGTGACTTCAATATAAAAAAAAAAATTCTGGGTGAACGAATGCTGTGAAACGTAAAAGAGGTGTTGTCATAGTGTTTAACTCAGCACCACACCAACACAAGCAGGTTGAAGCTTGGATACCTACCTCTAAGCACTGTTACGACTCACATACTGATTACATTACAGATTATGTTTAAAACATTAGACAAGGTAGGCAATGTACGTGTAACGTAACCTTCCATGCAAACACATCAAACAGTTCACCGTCTGGCTTGAAGAGATGGACTTTATGGCGATTTTATGCTGCTGTCAACACGTCGTACTTAGGTCTTCATGTAAAGTGCCATGATATTTCTGTCCCATTTGAACTAAATATGGATTTGTTCGACATATTTCCTTTACGTCTCGGACATAACATTTCACAGAAATCCGACCAGTCGGAGCAGAGAGATTCATGACGATAGACAGTCGGACGGGCAGCGATGACGAAGCGAAACGGCACTTTCCGCGACTATGCGAACGCGCTCAAAAAACATCCTGCGAATCGCTATTTTTAATCTTACTGGTTCCACAAATAAGGATTTTCGGTTCGCCTCGCCGAAGGGCCGTGCTGGCAAACGTATGACTCAAGCTGTGGAAAAACATCAGGGGGTTGTCCATGTTCCCACTTGCGGGCCGAATTAATTCACGTCATGCGTCTGTTTTAGCAGATACAGTACAGACATATCTACTGTGAATAACGTTACCTCTCTGAAGCGAAACACCGACACACAGTAAATAAGGGGCTCCTGTAGCATCAAAGTCTATTAATAGTTGTTAATTTCAGGCCTATTTGCACACACACATACAGGCCTGCACATGACCCACAGCAACATTGGGCACGGTACCCAGTTAAGCGTAACAACACGGCGGTCGCCCTTTCGAACTGTCCGACCGGGGCCCCGCAAACAATTAATCCACAGGGACGATACAGAAGGGAAGTGCACGAACACCCAGAATCGTACGGCTCTTCCAACTGATGAAGCATAAAATAATCGTCGGTGCATTTCTACTTCGCTGTCAACGAAGAGCACTATGACCATTTAACGCGACTCGTTAGGGGCTGAATGGTCCTGGGATCGAATTCCGGTACGGGCCAAGTTTTCTTCATCCGTAAACCGACCCTGCCTCCTGAACAATGAGTGACGGGTCATTCCCCCGGGTTAAAGCAGAAGAAGCGTAACGTTAACCACCCATTCCTATCTAGCGCCGAGGTTAACGAAAGAGTAAATCTCTACCTCTGAAACCCCTCTGTATCCTCATGGCAGGTAAAAGGGTGAACTTGGCCTTTTTACTTTACCTATGGTCTTCTAACAGTAATTATGACTGCTTAACATACAGGTTCGGACTTCATACTTCGACAAAGTTTTGTAGGCTACGCAGACGACTGGCTGGACGAGTACAGCCACAACCTTAAATTATGGTTCCATGCATCGCTGATCTATATTACTAATTGTCCAACGAGATGCAACACAAAACAGTCTATTTATTATTCTGCAAGTTCACTCTACATGTTTCGGGTGTCAACCACACCCATCATGAGTACACAAAACTGTAACTACAGCTTCCGCTACTGGTCATACGTATTTTTTTGTGCAGCTACCTCCCTCCAATGTGGCCAAGTTGGCCACGTTGGAGGGAGGCAGACGCACAAAAGAATATGACCAGTACCGGAGGCTGTAGTTACAGTTTTGTGTACTACTGATGACGGGTGTGGTTGACAGCCGAAACATGTAGAGCGAACTTGCAGAATAATAAGTAGACTGCTTTGTGTTGCATCTCGTTGGACAACTATTAATAAACAGACACAACTTTAAACCTTCAACTTACAACGCCTTAACAATAAACATTTAAATTTGCCTATAAGCATGGAGGACAACAAACTGAAAGTCCCTGCATCCAAAGATATAGAAATCGCAGTCGTGTGTCAAGCTAGTGTCCAGCAAAGGCGTTAACTAAAATTAATGCTCAACTTCGAGCGCCGATCGCGATTCGGGAAGCCGACTTTCGTATTACATGTACCCAGGCCTAGCCCAATGAAATGCCGTACAATCAATTAAACGGTCTACTTAAGACCTCCCCTCCCTATACAATTCTTCCCTTACTCTTGGATTCAGAAGGTACTCAAACGAGGGGGCAATACCTTCTTTGGCACTGCTAACCGCGTTTGCACCACAGATCGTAAAAAAAATTTCAGTAACATGCGTGCCCTGTGCTGAAGACAACGGTGAAGTTGTCCTGAATTTAAATGTGCACCTCGTCGTGAAGCCATGCAAAGAAGTGAAGGACGATATAACCCCAACTACTGTTAACCTCACCTTCAGTACAGAGACAGTTACAGACTTGATTCATGAAACATTCTGGCGTATATATCTACTTGTCTTATAATGTACTAAATACAATTAAATGTCATACTACAAGGTAAAAGGTAAAGTGATCCCGTTACAGGCCCGGTGTGGCCCAAAAGGTGGGTAGAGGTATAGCTCTACTCTTCCATGACCGCGGCACTAGAAGGGGGTGAGTGGTCAGCACCACGCCCCGGCCGCACTTTACCCCCGGGAAAGACCCGGTACCCATTTTACAGGAGGCTGGGTGGGCCCCAGGGCCGGTCTGGACGG
>Ga0123352_10011387_pt1 | contig 14013 bp, 5 predicted proteins | sample TergutLab28metaG_FD_89700 | JGI IMG/M metagenome (GOLD analysis project Ga0123352, IMG submission 89700) | Labiotermes labralis P1 segment gut microbial communities from Petit-Saut dam, French Guiana - Lab288 P1 | ecosystem: Host-associated > Arthropoda: Insects > Digestive system > Gut ...
CGTTTTTGTCGTTTGTCGTTTTTGTCGTTTGTCGTTTTTGTCGTTTTTGTCGTTTTTGCCGTTTTTGCCGTTTTTGTCGTTTTTTTTGTTTTTTTTTTTTTGTTGTTTTTTTTTTTTTTTTTTGTGTTTGTTTTTTTTTTTTTGTGTTTTTTTTTTTTTTTTTTCCCCTTCCCCCCCCATGTCTGCGCTCGTTTAGAGGCCCACTGAGTCTCTTATCCAGTGGATATTGGAGTCTTTTCCTTGTGGGATAAACTAGCTGGAACATGAAGCTGGCCACCATTATCTATATAGTACAAAGGTTACACATAATATGAAATTGAACATTCACTTATACATGCCTTTTCATTTAAAAGCTTCCTCTCCCTTCCTCCCCACAAGTTTCTTTGTCATAATGCCTGTTGTAGTTAGGGTGAGAGCCCTGTTCAGAATGTGTACATTCTTTTGTTCCATATTAATAATTGCTGATGCAAAGTCTGCAGACAACCGCGTTCATGTACAGTCAATATGTGATTTTATACTGCTGCTGGATTTATTATTATTTTACTAAAAATATGTATAATATGGAAGACATGCGTGTAAAATCATAGTCATTATATTTTCCTCAAGTTTGCAATAAGATTGTTTTAGTTTGTGCATTTGTTAAGGTTGAAATTATGAATATTAACTTTTCATCATGTGTGTACTTTGCACTTGCTGATCATGACATCAAACTGATGCCAGTATGCCTTCCTACTGAGAAATGCTGAGTGTATTAAATTTACTGTTGCTACTTCCTGCCAAATGCTTGAGTCAGGATTATTGTGTTGCACCCTCTATGAATTGTGTGTGTGCTCTTCTGACATTCTCTTGAGATCATATAACAGTTTTGTAGAAAGACTGCTTCCTGTACACAGATCATTTATTTCTCCTTTTACAACTAGTTTAACCATACACATGTATTTTAGTGAAACAGTGCTTTGTTCAAGGCATATATTTCTGTTAAAGTGGTGTGTTTATTTTTATGTGGTTATTTGTAAAATTTAAACAAATTCTTAACAACTTTACTTGACCAAAAATTGCAGATTGGATGATAGCAACATACAGATTTCCCTTTTAGTGTTTACTTTCTCTCCCATTTATTACCTGAAAACAGCTTGTGTGCTTTACTGCCATCATTTTAATGCAGAAGCAATGAATTCTGTTTTTTCAAGACATAAAATTCTCCCAACTATTCAAGATGACGAAGTTAAACTCACCATTGGCAGCAGTCAGAAGGAGTACAGTATTGAAAGGTATGTTTCGGAAATTTTAAATGAAATTTATTTTATATTTAAAGTACATGTTAATATTATTGAGTGATGGGTTTTTGATTCCAGACAAAGTTAGTGAGCAATGGCTGTTGATACACTAAAGGCATTGTGGACAGGTGCAGCTCAGAGTCATCAGTTAGGTCCGTAATTCATAAAGTGAACACAATGGTGATTTTCTTTACGTTTGAAGAGCTTTTTTTCTTCTACAGTGAAAATAGCATTGTTGTTCTCTGAATATGTGAAAATAAAATTGCCTTAGGCCTCATAGTATGATGGCTGTAAAAAGGAAATTAAGTTACTTGCCTGTGTGATTCCGATAGGAGGCGGTGTGCTAAAAGTACTCTGTTTTGTGGTATTCTTTTTGTTATAGAAACAAACTATTAGTCCCAGTTTAATAATGTAAGTTGTTGCAGCATTCAAACAAAGTCCTTAGAATTTTATATACGTGGGTCCGTGCATCATGACTCGAATTTAATAATTGTCCAACAAGATGCGACTTATTCGGTTTATTACATTTCTGTAGGCAGCTCTACATGTTTCGGGTGTTGACACCCGTCATCAGGAGCACTTTCAACTGTAATTACAGCTTCTGGTATTGATTAACTGGATGGTAATAGATCCGATTAATCAATACCAGAAGCTGTAATTACAGTTGTACAAGCTCCTGATGATGGGTGTCAACACCCGAAACATGTAGAGCTACCTACAGAAATGTAATAAACTAAATAAGTTGCATCTTGTTGGACAATTATTAAATTAAAGTCCTTAGAATTGTTGTGCCTACAGTTTTTAAGTGTCCTGTAAGAAAAGTAAAGGTGCCCCCCTCCGCACCATGCAGGAATATAAGTGGGTAGAGGTATAGTTCCACTCATTCTTAGCCTTGGCACTAGACAGAGATGAGCAGACAACTTCACGCCCCGGCCGCTTTACCCCTGGGCAAAACGCCGGTATCCATTGAGTAGGTGTCCTGAACATTCAAAAATAATAATCAACATTAATAAATGTGCCATGACTTGATTATCATGGCTTCATAGGTCAGATAATGATATTTTGTATGGAAAATTCTCACAACACAGACAACAGACTGAGCGTGATTTTTGGCATTCAGTGCTGATAATTAATACTAAATCTAACTTTTGTAATTGTTTTAAATCACAATACTAATTGAAAAATATGTTTTTATCTTGTATTAACAAAATGAATTTTTAATGTCATATTTGATGTGGTTAGATGTTTTTGAGAGATCTGATAAATTGATTGAATTCGGTTTCATAAGATTTGAAGCTTTCACAGCAGCTGGATTTGTCTGCCAAACTACATGATGTTCCTCCCCAGAATGTAATAATTTTGGGGGGTTAACTTCAAAATTTTCACTACAGCTAAAGTTTTTCTTTGGATATGTGTGTATTTGTCTTCACATTAATTCAAAATTTTGTTTCCTGTCTTTCAGTTTACTTTTTCATAAATTCGAATATAATGTCTTTACAAAATGCTTTTTGGTTTCTTAGAGGATTTGTAACCCCTTTTTGCCAACAAGGGAGAACTAACTCGAAATTAATAATTCTGATTTATAAGATTGTCTTGTCCCTGTAGGCTAAATACAGTCTGAGCCATAAATAACGGACAGGTTTCTGTAACGCAGCGAGAACTACTTACAAGTAACAGGAAGTCCCTACGAACTATTTATTAAAGTGGAAAGAACAGTAAGCGCTAGGTCTTGCAACTTGAGTTTGGGTGTTCACTAACAGCTACTGTAATTTCTAGTTCCAAATAGGGAATAAGGATTTTGTTTACTGTTCTTAAGGCTTTCTAGTTCGTCCTATAAGGAACTGGTAGTAACGTGTTATGGGTTTTGCGGTAACACCCGTGCGCATGTTTGTAATCTGTCAACAAAATGACAAAACGAAACTGAACGTTGCGTATGTAAATACATGCGAATGGGTTATAACACTTTGACGTATTAATTACATTTAAGTTTTAATATCATGTTATTGGGCTGCTTTGTGTTTGTGAATTAACTTCATAAACGCCCACAAGAAACATTTGAAGCTGTAATTTTATGTTTCCTTCCGGCTAACTTTCATTTTTCAATATTCCGCCTCAGCAGTGTTTGGAACTCTGCTGTGGAGAACATAACTGTCTCTTACGTAGCTCGGTAACACGCAACGTAGAGGACAGCACCTCCTTTGACCCCACGCCCTTTCAGCTGATTGCGCAAGAAGTGAAACTAAAAGTGTGTGTAGAGGGTGTAGAGGTATAGCTCCACCCATTCCCTACCTCGACACTGGATGGAAGTGAGTGGTCAACTTCACTTTCCGACCGCTTTGTCCCCGGCAAAGAACTCCGTTACGCACTTAATAAGAGGCTGGGTGTATCCCAGAGTCGGTCTGGACGTTTAGGTGACAACAAATCTTTTGCGAATGTCGGGATTCTAACCCCAGACCGTTCAACCAGTAGCCCAGTCGCTCTACCAGCTACGCTACCGCACAGTGTGGGAGGAAGAAGACACTAGTTAATGTAGAATAACCGAACTATTCTGGCGTTTGCAAACGGAAATGCTAAGTTAGTGGACACGCGTGAGATTTGGACATTCATGATCGTGAATGTCCTGCGATATTTTGAGATGTGCCGCTGCACGGATTGATACTTACCATGAAGATAAGCCACTCTTGCATTCTGAAGTTGGGGCAGCAGGTACCCCCAGAACTTCGTCAGACCACACTGTGTAGCAGCCCAGAATGTCGTAGTGTTTGTAGACACATTCAAGTACGTGTATTTCGAGGTCTTGGCTCTTCTGGAACGTTGCGCGGCGAAGTTGGTATTTGGTTTCCGACGTTTCGGAACAACGTATCGTTTCCATTGTCTTGACCCTTGAAGATGGGGCCGGAATGCTGTCCGGAAACTTTGGTAACCGACTGCGAACCTACGCTGCACAACATCCCAAGCGAAGACCTTACCTACACCGCAGCAGAAGCCTGTAATCTCGTCACGTGTATTTTGGTTTGTTTTGTTAACACCTCTGGCAACTGAAGTTGTTGTTCTCTGTAGTCATGTGTTCAAATGTGGTGCATATATATGGACTTTCATCTTGTTAAATTTGTGCCGAACTTCTCAACGTAGAATGTTGCACTTAAAAGGTAAAGATAAAGTTCACCCTAGAACAGACCACGAAGGCCCAAAGGGGGAGAAGAAATATAGCTGTGCTCTTTCCTTAACCTCGGCGCTAGATGGGGGTGGGTGGTCAATGCCACGCCACGCCTCGGCCGCTTTATCCCCCGGAAAGACCCGGTACTCATTATATAGTAGGCTGGGTGGACCCCAGGGCCGGTCTGGAAGGATGCGGAAAATCTCGCCCCCACCGGGATTCGATACCCGGAACGTCAAGCCCGTAATAAGTCGCTATAGCGACTGAGCTATCCCGGCCCACAGATTGTTGCACCTAGGCTTCGTATTCTTGAGTTCGGGATTCTGTTACCAGTTCTACCATCTGAGAGTTATCTTGGTTTTTGTCTCTGGCTGTAAGCAACTGCTGAGGCGATAACTTAAAACAGGTGACCACTGCTTTCTTTCATGCCATTCCCAGCTCATAATTCATCCTATTGTTCGGCGTTGTATAACCGATGGAATCAAAATAATCTTAATCCCCCCCCGTAACAAACTGCCCTGTTAAATTTGTGCATCATCCTTGATGCTTCGTGCGTTGTTTAAATGGATACAAGATTACTAATGGTGTATCCTGTGACGTAGTATATAGGTTTTACCAAGGCACCTGTTGCTGTCGCTTTCACCATACACGCCTGCGTATAACTGCATTTACGCGCATAAAAGGTGTACGGCCTACCCTGCGCCGATTATTGACCAAACTCGCCGATGCTCAACAGTACAATGTGCAGACCTGTTATACAGAATTCCACCAAAATCTAACAATAAATGTTGAAAGTAGTGATAGAAATTTATTTAAACCTGTAAGTCAGGTGTGGCGTTTGCTGTACTGACTTTCATGAAACTCGGCCACTCAGTACAGTTTTGTGGGCATCCGCTATATCAAATTCTATGTGAATCGGAGAAAAAATATAGAAAATAAGGGCAACATTTCATTTACGTCCCCAAGTCTAGAATACTTTCCACTCACCGATTTTCACGAAACTCCATACTGCTCAACGACATGGCTTGGAAATCGTCTTTACTGGCTTTTGTCCAAATCGAAAGAAAATTGTCGAAAATGTGGGCAGATTTAAATTTCGCCCGCAAGGAAAGTGTGGCTTTTACTATACTGATTTTAACGAAACTCGTACATGCAGAAAGGCATCACATGGCCATATTATTTGTCAAATTTCATCCAGATCGGCGAAGAAATATGGAAATTAGGGGTATAGTTTCATTTCTGTCCTTGAGTAAAATATGCCTGTCACTATGCCGATTTTTAAAAAAGTTAAACTTGCTCGAAAAATTCTTGTAAAGAACACCTATACTGGATTCATGAAAATCCCCGTAACAGTTTAGTCGCTGGTGCTAAGTAACGCACGGAAGGACATTGTATTCGTGTAAGACTTCCGTTAAAAAAAGAAAAAGAAATTTATGTGAGAACCATGTCCTAGTAACAGCGACTAAGCCGTTTGCCACATTTTCATGAAACCTGGCGCAAGAATTGTTCACAAAAAGTTGTCGAATAACCATGAGTTCCTTGACAATCGGCGCATTGACATGCGTACCTTTACTCAATGGCGCAAATGATTTTATACCCGTAATTTCAGATTTCCGCACCAATTTTGGTGACCGCTATAGAAGATATCCTTACGTCGCCGATAAGCAATTACGAATTTAGTGAAAATCGGTACAGTGAAAGCCACTCTTTATCTACAGGCCTAAATAAAATGTTGTGTCTATTTTGTACATATTTACCGATTTGAATAAAACTCTGTATACTTTATCTCTATGCAGTGGCATTTGTGATTTTCATGAAAAATCAGTACAGTGAAAGGTGTGCTTTATTTAATGGCGTAAGCGAATTTACACTTACTCGTGTATCATGAAATCGCATGATGTTCATAAAGTAAAGAACGCCTGGTATATTCTGTATAGTACGTCACAGGGCACACCATCTGTACCCTTTTTTATTGGCCTCATACACAACTCCTACAATGATAATAATAATTCAAATTCCTACACTGTACTGTGTTTCAAATAATTAGAATCCTGAGGCGCAATTTGTAAATGATTTTTAAATATCTAAACATTTAGTAGCATATGCTGGAGTATGAAACACAGTGAAATGACATGTAAGGTTTAATGAATCTAAATAAAGTATGAATGGAAGTTATTATTCATTTCTGTAACATCAGGGGGTTATACGCAAAAATTAGCAGGCTTTGCAATAAGTCTTGATGCATTGCTGATTGACGTCGAGAATATGTGTTGTGAACCTACGAGTGAATAAATGAATCGCTAAGAGTGTGAATTACCTTTATGATAATATATTTTTATGTCCTTCGTGCTTGCTGTTTGGTGTATAAAGCTGAAACAGGGCTTTAAAATTCCCATCACATAGCGTGCTAAAGTCTACAAATTCCTCTGACAAGAAACATAAGATGAGCTGTTGGAATCACCTCTGCACAGACACGATTCGTGGTTATTCCAGTCGGAGGAACTGTTTTGTAGATAGTTCTTGGTTCGGCATATAGTCCTCCGCCTTGTCAGTTTCTTCCTGGCAGTGTGGGAGGGAAGGCTTATGTGTACTTGGGACGCAAGAACGGTCAGTGAACAATAACCGGATTCACAGGTGAAGTTTAAAATTATTGTCGTTAATTAGAATATGTGTTTTCTCCAAACCTTTAATTTACTTTAGAAAGTTTATATGTAAAGAAACTGATGTGCACTGTGTGAGACTGTTTACTGCTTGTCCTCAGTTGGTAAATATTCTGTCATTTCATAGTCTGCTTACGAATTAGTTGTGCCAGTCTACAGTTCCTGAGCAGATTTTGAATATCTTATAAATTATTTGGTTAATTTGCATGTTACATGTGTAAATAAGTGTTGGTAATTTGTTACTTCTGGAGCAGAACGAGACCTGTTTGACTGTTTTCTTTTTGGCTTGTCCCAAAAATATCTTCCACAAATTATTGTTTTTTTTTTAAATTGTAGGAGTCGAAGTATATTTCTCTAAAAAGGAAACCGAGAGTGTAGTTACTGCATAGTGTAGCCGGCTAGCTCCTCGGTACCATGAGATTTCACAGGCGCCTTGTAATTTAGATGTTTTATTGCTGTCACCTCATTTTGGTAATTATAGCTGATTTTTGATATTTTTTTTCAATCACACACCTCAGTCTTGGCATTGCTTCCATGTCCGCCAAACACTACACATTCTATCCTAAATTGTCCATTCTGCCCTTGTACGCTCACTCTCCAGGACGATACCTCCAACACCCTTCCCTATAGTGATTGGTCGGTCAACAAAAGGGGTTTACTTACCTTGGCTGATCAACTAAAAAATTCTTAAAATAAGCTTAAATTTCCGTGGGAGAAAAACGCCCATAACATAACCGAAAGTCGCTAATTTCTTAACCGGAATAAACCATAAATTTAGTAAACACAATGCCAAACAGGTCACACGACGTTTGGTCCAGCAGGCCACTCATGTTCTGCTACAGTAGTCAGATTCCATTACTTGCGGTGCATCCAGTGTAATACACCTCTTTAAATTATAGATGCCCTATTGTTTATAGTCCTGCCGACTGAGTTCTTGCTATGATATTGTTTTTTGTAATTTTACTTCACTTTGCCTCATATTTTCTTTTTTTACTACAGTTCCACAAACTAAAACTAGACCTATATTCAAGTTTGTAGGTGTTTTCAGTGGGTGTAGCTGAGAATTTCTGGAATATGACGCCGCGTTACTGGGTAGTTGTTCCCGACGTTGCGAATCAACGTATTGGTCTCATCTTCAAGGGCGGAAATGGCCGAGAAGAAGCTAAAAAAAAACATGGAATTTCTTGGACGACTGCGTTGTGTTGATACGTGGGGAACCAATCACCTAGTGACGTGGTATCATGTCCCAGAAGAACGAATAATTTCGACCAATATCGTTCGTGTTGTCTTCACTAAGTAGATGGCTTCACGTGCATTTAACTCTAAAAACGTGGACATTTGCGTTGAAGTTTTATTTTGACATGCCTTTGACATAACTTGAGGGCTGTTTGACCGTGCATCTTCCTCGTGAAATAAAGTGAAATGCCAACTTGATGCAACTAGGTAATTTTATTGATGTATTCTTAGCTCGACATGTTTTGGGTACATACGCCCATCATCAGGAGCATTAGATGTTGAGTTGAAGCGTATGGTTTTCTGCGCCGAGTTTTTGGATGGGTGGTGCTCTTGAGAGCCGCACCGTAAACACGACCTACGCAGCGGCTCTCAAGACCACCACCCATCCAAAAACTCGGCGCAGAAAACCATACGCTGCAACTCAACATCTAATGCTCCTGATGATGGGCGTATGTACCCGAAACATGTCGAGCTAAGAATACACCAATAAAATATCAAGTTGGCATTTCACTTTATTTCTTTGATATAACGTTTGCAGTTCATGGCGCCAATTGAAGCAGAATAAACAAATAACTTGCAGACAAAACTTCTTTCTATGTCACTATTAGTTAACAGCGCTTGTACAATTACGTCAGCACATCTTGCCAGCAAGAGACGTAGCTAACTGATAAAGGTAAAATTGTCCCTGTCCACGCCATGAAGGCATATAGTGGAGCAGAAATATAGCTCCACTCATTCGTAAGCTCGGCACTAAATGGAGGTGAGTGGACATCTTCACGGTCCGGTCGCTGTAGCCCCGGTAGAGAAACCCAGTAACCGTTGAATAGAAGGCTGGGTGGGTCCCAGAGTCGGTCTGGGCATTTTGGAAAAGAGAATTTCAGAATTTTATAGAATGTTCGGTATGTTTTGTGCGACCTTTGTATCATCACAGTGTCACCTTGCTTTCTGTTGTTAGTAAGGGGGATGGAGATTCGTAGTAGAAGGCAAAACAACTCCGTGGCCTACCGGCCCATGAGTTAGCGCAGTGTTGTGTTTCTACTCGTAACTTGGGACAGGTGATCGTACTTTGACCGGTCTATGAGTTCTTCAGTTGTAGACTGACTAAAGAAGTGTGTATTCATAACACAAAATATATTTGACGGGGAAGGTAAAGTTGTTGCTGTACACTTCATGGAAGCATGTGGTGGAGTGGACGTATAGCTCCGATCATTCCTAATTTCGGCTTCAGGTGGGGTTAACGGTAAGTTTTACGTCCCGAACGCTCTACTGACGGGGAAAGATCTCTGCTACCTGTTGAACCGGGGGGGCTTTATTGGCCCCTGACCTGTTCTGGACGTGTTGGAAATGAGAAATCTTTTGTCTTTGGCCTGCATCGAACTACGATTCCTTGGTTCTCCAGCCCACAGCCTAGTCACTGTACTGACTGCACTATTGTTTAGCATTACATAATGGCGGGTTATTTCCCTGTTGTTTTCAATGTATTTGTAGGCAATTCATGTCCATATTAACCGAACGCGGCGGTAGAGAGAGTGACACTGTTCGTGTTCAGAGGTCCCGTGTAATAATATCGTCAATAATAAAGAAAAAAATAATGTCGAACACAAATAGTTGTCGACAGTGTTTTTATATTATCATTATTATTATCATTATTACTCTTCACGACCTTTATGCAATGTATTTACAATTATACAGTTTACCTGAAACAATATATTGTTCATATCCATGCACTAATATCACTAAATCAAATAACGACAGATGAACTCATACATTATTAAAATATAGCGTTAATAAAGTGGTGTTTTAATAATTTATGTGTGCATTTATCGCTATTTATTTGATATACCTCGAACCGTATTTCCAGGTTATATAGTTCTGCAGCTATTTTGTATTTACAATTTATGCAACATAAAATGTTATTTCCAATGTTAAATGTTTTGTACTTTTACGTGTTTTCATCACCATCACCATCATCACCACCACCACCACAACGGCATGAATCAGCTTTATAATGTTCCATGGCCGTGCATTAAAGATTGTTATTACATATATGAGTCGACCTGGTAGCTCAGTCGGTATAACGACTGACTACGGGCTGGACGGTCCGGGATCGAATCCGGTGGGGACGAGATTTTCCACCCGTCCAGACCGGCCCTGGAGCCCACCCAGCCTCCTGTAAAATGGGTACCGGGTCTTTCCCGGGGCTAAAGTGCGGCCCGGGGCGTGCTGCTGACCACTCACCCCCTTCTAATGCTGCGATCATGGAAGAGTACAGCTATACCTCTACCCACCCTCTGGGCCACACCGGGCCTGTAACGGGATCACTTTACCTATCACATATACGACAAACCAACAGATGCACATCTATAAATATGTTCAGTAACATATTACTATCCTTCACCAACAGGTAACTGTATTTTTGTTGTAAGACACCCTGATGATGATCACCAGACTGACCGAAACATGTTGGTAAAGGATAATAATATGCGACTGAATACGTTTATAAATGTGTATTTGTTGGATGTCATAATTATGAATCAGGTTAAGATTATATTAATATCGGCTTGGAGACCAACCATAATGTCTCAGCTTTTCGTGAATTTTCTCAGTCCCTTCACACAAACGCGAGATAGTACGTAAATTCGGTCTGTTGCCGTTTCCTTCCCCGTTCTTGCCAATTCACTGTTCACTATCGTATCATTCGTTGTTACATACTCTGCACCTGTACAGTCTCAACCACTGACTCTGTCGTGAAGCAAGTATAAACAAATAAATGCTGCCATTCGCTGCACTCTGAATGTTCCGCGGTCCCACTTCTGTGCACACTAATTAGCTGGAATAGCTAAGCGAAGTCATTAAATAACTGCCTATGGGTTGGACAATCGGGGTTTGATTCCCGGCAGGAGCAAATATTATTTTTTGCCACGTTGTCTGCATCAGTCTTGTGTCTAATGCATAGAAATGCATGGGGCTTTACCGTCATTCCCCGTCCTGTTATGATGCTTAAAGATAGGAACAACTGGATATGTCATTTTAAATTCTTTCCCCCCTGTGTTATATGGCTGTGAAACGTCGAGTTTGCACTCTGAGGTATTGCAGATTCATGTTAACGGCCTTGCAGAACGGAGTAGTAAGGACTGTCCAAAATAGATAAAAATTTGTTTCTTTTTTTTTTTTAACTACTCGTCCGTATTTTAGATCTTGTGTATACACTATATATACTACATGAATGTACCGATCTTTATCTGTTATGCAGTGATGCAGTAAATTATTTTTTGTCCATGCGGTACCGTACTGTATCCTTTTAATTGGTGCTTTTATGTTATTACGTTTTATTAAAATAATTTATACTATGTTAAATCCTTAAATAATGTACTAGGCCTTACTTACTTACTCCATGGTGCATAGTCTATCTTGAGAAGCTAACTGGTTTGCAGCCAGTCAAGAGATTCCCTGCATTTCACCGAACCCGAAGGTTCATTACCGTACTCACAAGCGTCCGCCACCTGTCTCTATCCTGGGCCAGCCCAATCCAGTCCATATATCCACATCCCACCTCCTGGAGATCCGTCCTAATATTGTCCACCCATCTACGCCTAGGTCTCCCCAGTGGTCCCTTTCCCTCCGGTTTCCCCACCAAGACCCTATACACCCCCCTCAGTAACTAAAATAGTTGTACACCTTTACACTAACTTCACTTCTTGACTTCTTAAGCAAATATGACTACTTCCATATCCATATGGAATTTGTAATCCTGTATGGATCTACGGAATTTCAGTAAATGATATGATAGCCATCGGTAGTTGCCTGCTTATTGACTTGTATGTAAATGAAGCCAAGGTGATTATTTGTTTGCTGTAGTCAGTTATATTTATATATCGTCTGAACAGTGAAATCATCACTGGGGTAATAGTTCCTTCTTTCCATTCGGGAACTTAATATGAGAGATGATTACAAATTATGTGAACGATCATAAAATGTATTGGTAAGAATGTAACAGCCACACAAAAAGAAAACACACACCATTGTAATGAGTCACTATAACTTTCCCTCCACATCCCCCCCCCCCCCAATACTCTAAGCAAGTTAAATATCGGACCCATTTGTTGTCTTGCACGCATCTAGACAATAGTCACCTGCGCTCCAAACATTTTGCGATAAAAGTTTCGGTTTTTTGTAATTGTTGTTTGTAATCAATCTGTCAAGTTGTTCAGGGTTATAGGTATTGGTGGAACGTAATCCTCATCCATCACAAAGCATCACAGGCAAAGTCAAGGGGGTTCAGATCTAGAGATCACAGAGGCCAGGAAGTAGCAATGTCTTTTCAAGAATGTTGTCACTTCACTGCAAATGTGAAGTGGTGCTCTGTCATGTTGAAGAACAGCATCTGGTTTGTTTTCAAGTAGCTGGACAACATGTCGCGATTGATTACACCCAGACATTTTATGCCCTAGTTGCATTTCTGAAATGGGTGTAAATCAAACGTAAACCAAACATGAAATTCCCATCAGAAATAACAGGTTAGCTTTAACACAATGTGGCTAGCCAAAGTGCATTAAACTGAAAATGAGAGAGCGCAATTTACCCTACAAACGTTGAAAGAAACATTAATAAAATCTTCCATAATATAAATAGATGGTTTGACACTAATTTATTATCACTAAATCTGAACAAGACACACTATATGCAATTTGTTAATAAAAATGGCTCTCTAATTGACTTAAATATTAGACATAAAAATGAGAAAATAGCCAAAATTTGCACTACAAAATTCCTTGGACTAATAATAGAAAATACGCTTTCTTGGAAAACACATATAGACAATATAGTACCTAAACTAAGATCAGCCACCTTTGCAATTAGAACAGTCAATCCATATCTGTCCCTGGACTCATTAAAGATGATATATTGTTCATATTTTCATTCCATAATGACATACGCCAGTCCCAGTGGCCACGCGGTCTAAGGCGTAGGTCTACGGCCGCTCGCCTGCTGAGATTGTGGGTTCGAATCCCACCGGGGCGTGGATGTTTGGTCTGTTGTGAAGTGTTGTGTGTTGTCAGGTAGAGGTCTCTGTGACGAACTGATCACTTGTCCAGAGGAGTCCTACCGATTGTGATGCGTTGTTGTGTGTGATCTAGAAAACCTCAAGAATGATGAGGAGCCAGAATAAAGCAGGCTGAACCGTTGGGTGACGCCTGCAGCAAATAGACAACGTAGTAGTTTAGGAGAGAATAAAATACCTAGTTAGTCTCCAAAGACTAGGTGGTATCGTAAAAGAGACCAAAAAAAATATATAATGACATACAGAATAATCTTTTGAGGAAATTCATACTATAGTACTACTATCTTCAGACTGCAGAAACGGACCATTAGAAACAATGTGGGACTTAGAAGTAGAGACTCATGTAGAGAATACTCTAAGAAACTAAAAATATTACCACTACAATCCCAATATATACTCTCACTTCTGCTCTTTGTGATTAACAATAGAAACTACTTTAAAGAAAATTCGGATATACACAACATTGATACTAGAACCAAATCAAACTTACACCAACCATTAGCTAACTCATCAATATATCAGAAGGGAACATATTACTACGGGATTAAGGTGTTCAATAACCTGCCTTCACAAATAAAGGACTTGTCTGTAAATAAAAATCAATTTAGATGCGCTTTGGAA
>Ga0123352_10011389_pt1 | contig 14011 bp, 4 predicted proteins | sample TergutLab28metaG_FD_89700 | JGI IMG/M metagenome (GOLD analysis project Ga0123352, IMG submission 89700) | Labiotermes labralis P1 segment gut microbial communities from Petit-Saut dam, French Guiana - Lab288 P1 | ecosystem: Host-associated > Arthropoda: Insects > Digestive system > Gut ...
ATGTTTATATGAACTTTTTTGATCACAAAGGCCTAGGAAATCACCTCCTGCAGTTATGCCCTAAAGTCGTGAAACACCCTGTATATATATATATATATATATGTGTGTGTGTGTGTGTAGTACTATATGTGTACTATATATATATATATATATAGTATGTATGTACTTATGTATATGTTTGGCTCTGAACAGTTGCTATTTATATGCAGTATTATACAGGGATGTGACAAAATGTGTGTTGTCACAACCCTGTGTACATACTGTAAGTAGAAGATCTTAATTACAGACTCTCAAGGTTTGTACCACACAGAACAGCACTGTAATGCAGCACACATGATTTTAGCCACTGTAAAAAAAGTATTGTAACACTACAAAGTTGTGTCTTTTATATTGTATGACACAACCAATGTACCATAGACAGTAGCTGTGCAAGAGCAGATAGTTTTGAGTATGGAATATGCAAGTTCTCCCTGAAGAAGTTGGTGTGAGATACACTGAAACATGTAGGAGAATTATGGTATAGATATGTAATAGAGAGTGTGCAATGAGTTGGTGTAATTGAATGTAAGTCTAATACAGTAACATAGTTTTTTTTTAACTGGAACATGAATTACAATAACATACTTTGTTGCATTTGAACATGAAAGACAGTAAAATAATCTTCAGGTTTTAACTGTGACCCCTACTTCTGCTCTTTTTGTGATGTAATCATGAACATTTGAACATGTACGGTTTAAATTGCTTACTTTTTTATATATGATACAGATATGTTTGTCAGATGTATAAATTTATATTGAGTTTAGTTACATTTCTTATTTGTTTTGATATCATGTAACCTGAAGTTAATTGTCAGTAATCACTCTACATTAGACAAGATTACTGTCAGATGCAGAGGCAATCTATGGCACATGCTGTCACTGGCATTAACATTACTCTGCATCCTAGGTTGTCAGCTCCATATGTTTAAAAAGTTTGTCCTGTTTGTCACAGGTTTTAAATCTTTTGTGCCTTCTGTTACTAGAAATGAAGGATATGTGAATGAACTGCCATGTCAATATGATTTGCACTCTTGAAAAGTGTAATGTTACTTCATCAATAATAGTGTATCTTAATGGGAAACTTTTGCGAGAAATCACTGTTTATGACGTCAGTATGTATGTGAAAATGCATGCTAGTTGGGGTAGAATGATACTGTCAATTCTTGTTATGCAGCCCATATTTCATTAGAGTTGAACACATTCAAACAGAATATTGTGTTAAACATTTAATTGGTAATGAAAAAGTATTGCCCTCATTATTTATTTTGTAAAAGTGTACACACTGTGGACTTAGATATTTATAAAGTTTAAGTGGTAAACCTGCCCTGTGTTTATTGTAGTACCCCTGAGAGTGTGTTTTACCTCTGTTTTTATATACCACATGTTACGGTCAAGCAAAGACATAAGTGCACACATGTACACATACAGTACAGTCTTGATATTTGTGGTTAACTTGGACTGACAAAACTGTCACAAACATCAGAATCAATTTTCAGTGTAGCAGGCCTGTTTAGGTCCAGGAACTTAAAAATATGTGTAATAAAACTATAAAACAACCTCAGACAGCTTAAAAAGCATGGAATTTTATTTGTAATAAAATATGAACACTTTTGGCAGCATGAAGTACATTCAATGCCTGGAGGAGAGTCTGATTCCGTAAAGCACAAGGGCAGTTAGCCTCTGTTGGTGCAAGACAGAGCTGCACAGTAGCATGGCAGTGGGGGAGCTGACCTGCAAACCATGTGGTCTTATCTTTTTTTCATCAGAACTGGTCATGAAAGGTTGAAACAATGGGACTAAAAATGGGTGATGATGAAAGGTTGCAGCCCAGAGCATCATGATTAGCAGACACATCAGTTGAAGGATCATGAGTACACAGCCAGAATCAGGTAGAACAGTAATGCAATGCTGGGAAATCTATCAAATGGTACTGGGCCTAGAAGTATATTTCTTTTGTTTCCAGTTTGTTCAGCTGCAGCCTATCTGGCTTTTATACTGTCAGGTTGAGAATGCTATTTATACTTCAGAACGAGTTCCAAAATGTGCATGGTCCTTCCACCCTTCAGATATGGTACAGAAAATAATATTTGTGCAAACTGCTTTATGTCCAGCAAGTACCATGGGTGTGGACTGCATGTATCATCTGGCATTGCATGTGTGAATATGCTTGGAAGTTGTGCTGTTGTTCTGAACCAATCTTGATGTGTGCCAGTGTTACAGCTGCAGCACAATAACTTGAGTTTCTACTTGGAAACTAAAAATGATATATCCATTGTCGTGATCTGTTACTTGTATATGACTTGTTGTGTTGTTAATGACATTTGATTGTGACAGTTGTATGAAACATACTGGAAGGCATTAGGACATTTGCTTTTAAACTTAATTTAAAATTTTCTGAATATAAGCATTTCCTATTCACAAAATAACAGAAATGCTGAAGCATTCATGATCATTTCAGAATTGCGTTGTTTTATGGAGTTTTGTAAACATTCACAATTACAGAGGTAGAAGTGCATTTCATCTTACCTCAGTGTGTGTGTGTGTGACAGATGTATTCAGGTGAAAAATTCATAGTAATTTTGTTTGTAATTTATCGTAAGTCATTGATTTCTCTACAGTTTCGTTAACATTTAATGCATTTATGTTTTAAAAAGTTTTGGAATTGGAGTGTTTGATGGCAAAAAGTGTGTATCTCCACATAACTGATATTGTGTGTCGGCACAAACTGTGATGGTCTCTGCTAAACCAGAAAGTAACGTGAAATATTTTGGTACTTGTAGCATTGCATCCTTCCTGTAAAATACTTTTCAGCCAGGAGGTGAAAGTAATTAAGGATGTAAGTGTGTAAGTATGTAACATTTGGGTATGGCCATCATTTAAAATTAAATTCTAGTGTGGAAGCATTTGAAGTATTGAGAGACAATGTAGGCGGCAGCAAGAAATAGGTTCAGTTCTTCACACTTGCTTTTTTTATTTATCATTCATAATACTCTGAATATAACATGTCAAGGAAAACCATCAGTCACAACTCAACAATTATTTAGTCTGGGGGCAATCTGGGACTTTATTAAAGGAACAGGGCTCCCATGTCTTGGACATCAGTCTAAGGGGCACAAGCGCCTATCATGGAAAGGCCTACATGTATTGGGACCGTAACGGGTCAAACCCGCTTTTTATTCTGATCTGTTCTATTTGAGTGTTGAACTGTACTGTATGTTTTGGTCTTACTTGGCTGTCATCAGGTACTGGTATTTATAAAAATATTGAGAAAATTGAATGGCAGTGCCCTGTCAGAAGCCCCATCATTTCTCTTAGCTGATTTCTGCTAAGTTGAGTAATTCCCCAACTCTTTTAGCAGAGGGTCTTTTGAGAAAGTCCTTAGCTTGCCTTTGTCCACAAATGGACTGCCAATATTCTTCATGTTATCTACTTATCCAGCCCTTGTTCACTTCCTGGCAACCGCCTCCCTCCTCATATATGCTGAGGGCAGGCTTAGGTCCTGCAAGTGGATGTGAGGAGCCTGGCCTAGCTGACTGATCAGCTGTTTCATTTCCATCAATCCCTGTGTGTCCTGGCACCCGTATCAGTTGGATCCTGCTATGTTCTGCCAGTTTCACCAGCGATTGATGGCAGTCCCAGACAAATTCAGAATTATCTGGAGAGTGTCAAGGGCCTTGAAGGCTACTCAACTTTTGAAAAGAATGTAGATATTCCTGTGTAACCCTCTTTATCTTCTACATTACACAAGCCTTAATGGCCTATTTTAGGGAGGGCATCACGAAGTGCTCTAATGAAGTATATAACAAATTCACTAATATATGTCAGTACAACAATTATTTAATTGGATCATATAGGCTACATGTTTCGACCTGTTAACAGGTCATCATCAGGCCTCCAGCAGAATAAGTCGAAGGTGCTGTTAGAAGATTGGGATCCCAATATCTTGTACAGTTGTAAACAAATGTAAAATCTGGTACTAGATAAAATGTGATACATCTTCTTCTTCTTCAGGTGCTGAACCTCCTTTAATTGAAGGTTTTGGCCCCCTCACTGACATCCTTCCACTTTGCTCTATCCTGGACACAGGTTAACCAATTTTTGATCTTCATTTGACCAAGGTCCTGTATGATGATGTCCTCCCATCTATGTTTGGGTCTTCCTCTTGGTCTGGTGGTTAAGGGATTCCATTTAAATATCTTCTTAGTTGCCCTGGCTTCAGGCTTTCTTTGTATATGGCCGAACCAGCTTTGATGTAGTTGACTATATTTTTGTGCTTTATCAGTTTGTCCAATTCTTCATTGTTTTTAATCCTCCATGTTAAAATGTGATACATACATTATCTAGTTAAAACAAAACTTGGGTAGGTATTTGACACTTAGGACAGTTTTTATCACCATTCAATTGCTTACTGAACTATGAGTGCTACTCAACTTTCTCTTGGTGCGGTGAGACTTGTGTGATACTGCCTCTCAGGGTATTTCGTGCTGCCCAGTATATTTCAAATTGGCAGTCAGGGCTGGCTAGTTTTTATTCTCTGTATTTCCAACTGGATTAGTTGTAAGGGTCCACCTGGTGTTGGGATTGGTAACAATTGGCTAGGCCTGATGATGACCTGTTAACAGTCAAAACATGTAGCCTATATGATCCAATAAATAATTGTTGAGCTGAAGTATATTAGTGAATTTGTTATATACTTAATGGCCTATATTTCAGCCTGGAATACTGTGATGTTGAGCCAAAGCTGAAGCTATGCTCTCATCTCAAGCCTCATCTATACACCCCAGCACCAGACGAGGCCCTCTTTGATATCCAGTTTAATCCCGTTCTGCTCCTACACTTGTCAGGTTACTTGAGCGTGAGAAGCTTGTGGTATGCATATCTTGGGATCATCCAGTTCAGTCCCCATCTGTAGGATGGGTTCATGCTCCATGTCTGGAGATTTTCTGGCATGACTGAAATTTGTGGATTTAGGTTTCCACCACTAGCTACACATTAAAATGTAGATCCAAGACTGGGCCTCTGCTTCAGTCATCACAGAAAGAGGAGGGAGTTCCAGGAGAACCTACATTGCAGTTGTTGAGGTTGTCCTCTTTGCTCCTGCAAAAGTCTTGTATACGCAATTCAGTGTATGAGATAAATATACCATTCTTTTTCCAAAATGTGTGGAGTGTAAAAATATTTTGAATCTAATTCTTCCAAAAAACATGGGATACATCTCTTGTTGAAGTAGGTAAGTTATTTTAAAATATTGCAGCATCAGGTTTCTCCCATGTTTTGGCAAGAATTAGATGCAAAAAATGATGAGATCCCAATCTTACTCATGAATTTTATTATGCATTTCTCTGTTTTTATAAATGCTAGTACCTGGTGCTGACCTTGTAAGGCCAAAACATGAAGTACAATTGGATATCAAGGAATTGTCAAGTTGAGTTGTAATTGACAGTTTTAGTTTTCCTTTTTATGTATTGTGTCACAACAGGATGTCTGGACCAGAATTTATTATGCTCTGAAATTAAAATTATTTTCATTGAGTGAAATGTGGTAGTGGAGTACTGAATTAAAATCACTGTAACAAATATTTAACGAAAGTGTCATATATTATTAGGTAATAGTTATCTGACCCTTGCATCTCTGATGTTATGATGTTTAAGTTGCCTGACACAGTGATGCTTTACTGTAAGTTTAATAGCTGTGGCTAATTATTAGTCTTATGCATAAGACTTTTCCCTACACAGTGTGTAGTTTTTAAACTTGACATTAATAAGCGTAATTTTAGGCTTGTGCCGCCAAGTAGCTGAGAACTTCACTCTTGCTGGGTTATTATGCAGCAAGTAGTGGTAATTCCTTACCGGCAATTTGGGACAACTTATCATTCCCAACTTCAAACTTGAAGATGGACCAATAGATTGTCCTGAAACATTGGTAAGGAATTACCACTACTTGCTGCATAATAACCCAGAAGAGTGAAGTTCTATTGACATTAAAAACTTCTTCACTTATCTAACTCTAATTGCAGCTTACTAATAGTAATATCTATCAGTGCCATCTTCACTGCTTGAGCATTGAGGATGGCACTGATAAGTTTTCCTGCAATGCCAGTACCTAACTGTCAATCTACTCTGTGTAAGATCCTAGAAGAGTGAAGACCTTGTGTGAGTTCTCTATGCGTTCTTTGCAATTTTGCATGTGTCATTAATCAGTATTTTCTTACCATGTAGGGATTTGTGTGAGATGTTTGTGTATGTGATACACATTTTATGTGTCATCAACCATTTTTGAGAAATTCTCTAAACTTTGATTTGTGTATGGGACACCAGACACTGCCTTCACGTGAAGTGGGGTCTGTGTAGGGACTTCATTTTGTCTGACAACTGTTGCTTGTCACTTCTTGTTGGCTCACTTAACTCACAAATCTTCGAAGTCCAGTAAACAATGTGTTCATTGCCAGTAACAGGAAAATGTTTCTGTCATCGTTTCTAAACTTGATGGTGAAATACTTAAAAACTAGCAGCAGTACATAGAACTGAAGTGTAAATCCTGACTGACAGCAGACTGGAACAATTGTGAGCATCGCGGTCTGCTGCCATGCTTAGAAGAATGGATAGTGGTCACTTACAATGTCTGTGCTATAGACCATATGGACCAAAACAAAATTCCCATCTCTGAACCTGATTCTATTTGAATTTCATTAAGTAGTACGGGAAATTAAACATACAGATACACAGACCAGTTAGACTCGAATATGTTTGTGAAGCTGTTGGACTCCAGCACTGAAGACATTAACTTTTCACCTGGAGATAGTGGTCATTCTGTAGGAAAGCAATGTAACTTGCATGTCTGTGAATCAGTTGTAAGGAAGGCAATGTGTTCGTATGAAAGAGTCATAAGGAAGGCAGTATATCATGTGTTCATGTGAGTCATTCGTAAGGCAGGCAATATGTTCATGTGAGCCAGTTGTATGGAAGGCAATGTGTACATGTGAGCCAGTCATATGGAAGGCAATGTGTACATGTGCTCATGTGAGTCAGTCTTTATGAGGGCACAAAGGCAATGTTTTGTGAGTCATTCATCATGAAATGTAAATAATGTGGATGACTTATTTGTCAGGTCAGAACATAATTTGATTGCAATGAGGAAAGAGGTAATTAGATTCTTGTATCTTTTTACAGTAATATTAAATTTGTCTCTATCAAGGTAGAACTCTTGCCAAATGGTGTATCAAAATTATTGTGTTGTTGTTTTGTTTACTAGCAATTTTTATGAACCATTGCCATCGCCATGCTTGGCAAATGACACCACTAAATTCAGCATAAAAATGGGTAGTGGACAGAGCATGCTAAAATAGGTACAGGTACTTCATGCCTTATTTGTTTGAGTCATGGGTCAGTTATAAGCTCTGTCTTTACAACGAGTTGTGCTTCATAAGCCAGTAATTTTAAAATATCTAATAAAACTGCTTAATATTATCTTACATATGTCTGCTAACTTTTGTTACATATGTGTAATTTTGTGTTGTATGTAAGTTTTATTACCTGGACTTCTATAGTGATCAGTGACTTGTCTCTCTCTAACATAATTAAACTGCTTAAGCTTTTAAGTTATTGTACTTTGAAATTATATTTTTTGAAACAAGTACTAAAAATTGAAGTGCTAAAATTTATTGGCAGAGTAGCTGTTAGAAGATATCTTGTATTGTGGACATTGGTAAAACTCCTTCCAGGTCTAATTCCATGTTAAGGAGAACACTGTTTCCTAGATTATATTACATAAATATTTTTAAGCATATTTCTTCTGTTTACTAAGCAGTTAACAGGCAGAGAGCAGCTACTGAACCTTAATCACCAGTGGCATGGAATAAGTGACATCTATTGATTGTACTAGGCAGTGTGTCAAAGAGTCACAAATGACTGTATACAGGTCATCTTTTAGCATCTGCTGAGTTTTTAGCTTTATGTAACATCTGAAAAAGTAGTGAACATGGAGAGGCCCATCATGTCCTTGTAATAAAAATTATTTCTCTTGCAGTATTGGGCTGGGTAATGAATGATAATGTGTTTGAACTGTAAGTTCTTTTGTATGCAAGTCCTCATATTCCAGGATTTTGTACAGACTGTATATAGAGGAAACTGCAATAAGTCACTGTAACATTTTGTGTTATGTGATCTAGTTTCATATGCAGATGCAGTATTAGTTATGCCAGCTTACTGTGTCCACCAGAATTTGCATATGGATGTCATTTCATTCCTTTCAGATGTCTTTTTTATAGTACACATCGGTTTGAGATTCTTACCTTTTATTTTTTCAGCATTTTTAAGTTGCATACTGAGTTCACCCTGTACAGCCAGAGTGATTTCATTTATCTTGTCTGTGATTTAAAAATGTCACATTAATGTCCTGAATTAATGTTACCTAACAGACTGTGTGAACAAAGTTCTTACAAACACATGAAAATTATATTTTGTGATAGATGTTTTATATCTTTATCTTGCATTATACAAAATTGAAAGCTTCATTGTGAATTAGACAAGGAAATGTTGGAATGCTGCCTACAGCAATGAACTGGTTTCCATTTTGAAGCTTAAGGTGGTAGGTTGTGGAAGGACTTAAGTAACGTTTACAAAACTCTGCATAACAAAATGTATGAGTATTCAAGTTGTCCATCAGCTGTTGTTGAAATTATTGTCTCTGCATCCAAAAACTGCCTGTTTTGATGTAGGAAGTCTGTCACATCCACTTCATGTTTTTGTTTTGTGTTCTCCAAAATTAAAAACATGACTTTATTGACATGTATGACCGTGACCTTCAAAAAGCAGATGGATCCACTCACGTATTGCTTTCCAACTGAATTATGTGTTACTCTATGATCCATAGTGATGCATCACATTGTAGTATGATTTATTATGAGACAAATGAAACATCATCCAAGTCATTGCATTGCATTGCATTGCATTGTATGCCTCTACAAAAAAGGCATTGAGAGGAAATTTAAAAATGGGGAAAGAATGAAGAGGATTATTTTTATTTGAACCCTTGCCAAAATATTTTGTGCCCTCTTTTTTTTTTTTTTTTTCTCTCCCTTCTTTATATATAAAATTATGTGTCCAATTCAGTTTTGGGGGACATAGTAGCAACAGATAACTGTACAAAAAAGGAATATTATAATTGTGCTTGATGTGCAGAACAGTATTAACGGTTTCAAATAAAATCAAATTACTTCCTTCACTATTGTATTATGTTCCTGTATTTTAAACTTGTGTGTGCAGAATATCATTAGGCTTGTTTTATCATAAACTGTATGCATTTAGTGCAGTAAAGTGAAACTGCTATGAAGTTACACCACCACAATACCCGTGCACATACAGCATATTTGAGCCTTAAAATTAGTGAAGAATTATGGTTCGATTTTGTATGAATCTTTGATGGTGCAAGATGTTTACAGCACTCTGTAACACAACAGTCTGGATACTGTTGCTTTATACAGGATGGAGTGATGTTACAGTGAGGTTCGTTATTCATGAATACAGGTCCATAAATTGAAAAATGTAGTTCTTCTAATTTGGGATATATTTGACATACATGTTTACAGACCTTGATACTTTAAATGTGGATACGTATAATATGGTTTTGTATTACTTTGTAAATTACTGAATAGATGCACTTGGGGGTTGGTCATTGGCTGGAATAATTAAACACATATATAAATGGAAGTAACTTTAAATAATCCAACAAAAAAAGGCAAGTGTGGACTGAACCAACAGTGGTCTGGTTTGTTAAACTGTAGTTCACATATGGCTACTATATATCCTTGATATTATTTTTACATGTGATCTGTACTTTGGTAAATAATGTATGAAGATTAAATCTCCTGCAGTGTTGATTTACTGTCATACTCAACAGTAAATCATTACAAAAAAAGAAATGACACTTATCTTAGGATACATTCACACTTGAATGGCGGTGTACGTACATTTAACATACTGCACAACTGAGATCTTCATACATCTGGGATGTTGCACTCTACCATTGGGTCTGCATGTTTTATTTCCTTTATTTTCCATCCTATTTTATCACTACTTTCCCTCCTGTGTCCTGGTCGTCGCTTCATAGTGTGAACCAATCTGACTGACCTTTTCCTCCACACTTAACCTTATCCCTCCACATGCTTCTGGGCCACTGCTGCTATACAGTTAGGTTGTCCTGTCACTGATTCGTGCAGTGTGGAACAGGTGTTGTCCACTAGTGAGCAACATGGCTGGTCACTAGGCTGGGCCCTAGTCCATGGTGGAAACTGCTCCACTGTCACCTCCTGTTATTTCTCTACATCCCTGTGCATTTGTGGCCTAACACCCCCTCTCCTGTGGGTGGCTGGTGATGTTCAGTCCTCAGCCTAACTCTCTCTCACCATGCTCTTGCTTAATGAATGTACACTCTGCCTGTTATGCCACTCCATGATTGGTCCATTTTTAATCTTCCTGCCAGCCAATTACATGACACACTCACCCTTTATAATTTATGGATCCACCTGTCCTTGTGTTTGTCATTGGACATCTGACCCTCATAGATGAGGCCACTATATAGTCTTGAAATGTTACTGCAACAAACACCCAGTGATGGAGTGCAGTCACAGAAGAATGACGATATCAAATGCATTGTTTCAAAGGCTTGGAACCTCACATACTGCACATTCTTGTATACTCTTATTCCTACCAGAAGCAGAATATGGGTAAAGGCTGTATCATGAGAGAAACTGAGTCTTTACTCATCAGTTGGTACTGCTGGAATAGTATTATACCTTTAAGTATTTGGCCTGATGGTAGTCTTTTTAGACCGAAACATAGAGCCATTCCTGAATAAAATAATGTAGTTGTGTTTGACGGAAATATGACTTGTTTTTAAGTTCATAAACACAGCGTAATGTCCTCTGTAAAGCAAGTCGGATACACTATCAGACAGCGCGCATGTGTAATGCAAATCTATTTCAAATATGAGTCTGCTGGAAACTGTTGCATAAAATGTTGGTGCCAGTTTGCAGTCAAACCACTTGCAAATGAACGACGTGATTTGTGACGTTTGTGTTCAAGTTTAAAAGATATAGTGTGTAAAACAAATTCCCACACTCTGGAAGAACTAAGAAACAAAAATCCGCCGCGAGATTTAAACAATTTCCGGGGAGGAACTCCGGAGAATTAATAACGTGTGCTACAGGTATGCCGTGTTCATTCGGTGAAAAGGACAAAATTTTCAACAGCAGCTGTAACACTCTTGAGAATTATTAGATTTTCTAAAGGTTATTATGGCTGCGATATTTTGCATAGCTCTGTTTACCGACTATTACACCGCCCAACACGACATACAACTTATTGCTGGCGGAGAGTCGGGCCGCTTATCGTTATTTTTGAACAACTTTGTTTTCTTGAAACTGACATTGTACATGCTATCCTGATGTCACCGGGTGTTATATCATCTATTCACAAATGCAGTGAGGCTAAAATACGGCAATGTTTGCTGGATGTACCTCGTTAATGATTGCAAGAACTTCTTTCCAGTTTGATAAAAGAAACAAGCTTCGCTGAAAAACCTAACTGGCCTTAGGTTACAACCACTGGTCGTATAGACGTATAAAACTGTATTGTAGAGAGACAAACATAACTTGCAATGTACCCTGCATGCTCGCCAAAACGTACAGCGACCAAAGCTACGCAAGTAATGCGGAGACTTTTCGAATGTTACTGGAGTACTTACCACGAATTTAGGGATATTTCGTTTTTTTATTTCACTTTTATTCCTAGTGTAGATTCTGAGGCACAATATATTGCGAATAACTATCGGTTTTAATATCTATCCCGATAAGTTACGATATCAATGTTGGCGAACCTGGTAACATTTAATAGATTGTCCGTGGCTGCACTGTTGTGGTTGTAGTGATTCGCATGTCTGATTGCAGCACCTAAAGGAAAGCGTTTCGGTTCCAGTGTATTTAGGTGGAGATTTGAACTGAGTGGAAATGCCGTATCAGTTTCTTTTACTTTTGGCAACTTCTGTAGCTGCAAATTTTGATGGTACCTGCACTGTAACGAGTGATGTGCATTGCACAGACACGCAAGATGAATACACATGGAAACATTCAAAAGGTAAAGCTCACGTGCAATTGGGTTTTTTTTGTCAAGGTTAGGCTCGTAAATGCAAGTCTACATTCAGCAATAATTTTGCTCCTTAAATTGCGACAAAATTGCCAGATTAATTGGAGATTCGGCTGTGTGTATTATATAGGATACGTTTGTTTTGGGAGAAATTCTTTACAACTTGGTTGCATCGGAATTATCATCGTTAGACCATAAGAAGGTTTTCTTCCACCGAAATTTGTTGTTTGTAATATTTGTTGGGTCTCCTGAAGTTCTTGGCTAAGAAATGGCGCGCCTTACTTAAGCCATGTCATGTGAACAGCTATCGCTTCTTTTGGATCTTTAACATGGCCTGTTTGAAATGCTCTGTTGCTGCCATAACATGAATAATGTAATTGTGCTGTGACAACAACCGTAATTTGTAGAGTTACGAATTAATGTAGTGTGAAACCAAGGGCTACATGAGAATCAGACTCATATTCTTTATTTCAAACTTTCGCCGTGTTTTGAATGTTGTTTGCATTCTTCTGGGTAATTCCCCCACATCTTAATTTCAGACTCATGTTTCCATGTGCAGAATTTGAGTTTGAGACTGTTTTAATGATGTAGTTTTTGGGTATAATGTGACATCATGCGACAGTGTTTATGTTGATCCAGCCATTAAATGTTCCTTTTTGCACTTCTATCAGCTGTTAATCATAATTGGTTTATTGTGAATGTTATTATTACACTGTAGTTATAAACTTAACATTCATGAATGAGATATTTGGTAACTTGAATATTTATTAATTCCAGAAGAAAATATGTACTTGAAACTAATTCAGGATTCAGTGTCTGCTTACAAGCCCTGTCCACAAGAATCTTGCTACTGCTATTCTTCGGTAATTGACAAAGATTTGTCACCTTTCAAGTCTGGCATCACGAAGGATATGATTAATTCTATAAAGAACAAGTAAGTATATGTCACAAAATTGGCTCATTGCCTTATATGTTTGTGTTCTGTGGTGCTGTGAAGGTACATAAATATGGTAAACCATATATGTTAATTAATATTTCCTGAACAACCCTACAAATCAAAATTCCATTCAAGGTGAAATTAAGAGCAGATTTGAAGTCAGGGAATACTTGCTATCATTAGGTGCAGAATCTTTTGACTTCCAGTTTGCTATCTAAAAATATAAAGATTAAGATCCATAATATAAATAAACAACAAAGTGCACTCCAAAGTTTATGATGTATTTTATTCACTAATTTCTCACCAACATGTTTCAGCTGCTATTGTGGCCATCATCAGGGTGATGTTATTATTACAAGAATACAAATGTACAAATGTGATTAGTTGTGTCGCTGTCACTCCATAACAATTAAAAATTGTTATAATTTCAGTTACATTTATATAAATAACACAAATGTAGGTTAAAAATGGGCTATAATTAAAATCTTTGGATTTAATATTGTTGAGTCTGTGTGGAGTGATGCGTGATGTAGTGATGTGAGTTTTAATCCATCTTGTAAGTGATGCATAGATGGTGTGGTATTCTGATTGGAACTAACTCTCTAGCGAGAATCATAAGAACACAAATCCATGAACTAAGAAGAATGTGGCCTTAAGAAATTAAATAATAGCCAAAAAAACCCAAACTACTTCAAAAAAAAATCAGAAAATATAAACTAAAGAAATAAAAAAACAAGGAACAATTTAACCACAAAAAACCAGAAGAAAATCCACAAAGGGGTCAAAGAAATAAAAAAAAAACAAAGAAACATTAACATGGAAGAACACAGAAAATTGAAAATAATAATTACCATGACTACAAATTATAGAAACCAAAATAGACAATCCCAACAATC
>Ga0123352_10011394_pt1 | contig 14009 bp, 11 predicted proteins | sample TergutLab28metaG_FD_89700 | JGI IMG/M metagenome (GOLD analysis project Ga0123352, IMG submission 89700) | Labiotermes labralis P1 segment gut microbial communities from Petit-Saut dam, French Guiana - Lab288 P1 | ecosystem: Host-associated > Arthropoda: Insects > Digestive system > Gut ...
AGATATGTGCTAATATATAGAGCAGATATGTGCTAATATATAGAGCAGATATGTGCTAATATATAGAGCAGATATGTACTAATATATAGAGCAGATATGTGCTAATATGGCTTCGTGTTGACAGTCACATCGAAACAAATGTATTTAAAACTCAACTAATATATCTGGATTTGATTTGATTTGATGCGAATCGATTCATAATATTTTTACTGCGAATCCCAGCACAACAATAGATTTATATCTAAAATACATACACATCAAGATTATTAACCTTTTGGCACCGGAATTATTTTTTTTAATTTTAGCACACCTGTATATAAAATGTGAATAATACAGGAACCAAATACGTTAGAATTATGAAACAAAATGCATTTTGAAGTGAAAAAAGCGGAGAGTATATACCATGTTTAAAATATTCAGTACCTATATTTGTTGAATAAATATATAAAATGCAGCTTTAGAGGTTAGCGGTGCGGTACGACCACTATAGTTGACATTAGGCGTCTAAAGGTTAATGTTGTGCGAAAAGCCTCAAAGGGCACATTCGAGAAACTTGAGCACACATTACTATTGGCGTTAAGTCACTTATTTGTTACAGATTCGTGAAAGAGGTCGTGTTGGAAATGGGATCTTCTTCAACGAACATGGTCTGGGATTACATCGTGTTCGCCGTCTTCATTCTCGGCTGTTCGATGATAGCCATCTACAGTAAGTTTGCTGGCCCCAAAGAAAGAACGAAAGCTGATTACGTTTTCGCTACCGGCAGTGTATCCATGGCTGCCATGATGATGTCCATAGCAAGGGGTACTCTTGGAGTGAGATCATTTTTAGGTGAGTCTACCCTTAGTTTTCTTTGAGTAGTTGTTATTAACCGACACAAATATTCCCTAATTTAATGGCGCACAAATTACCGTGTTCACAACAACCCACAATCGAACCCCATTCTAAAACAATAGCCTACCTTCCATTTCAACCTTTCATGCTTTTTTTGTCTAAGCCTGTATTTTCTAGATGAAGATTTCCCAGCCAATATTCTTCATGTATTCGCATTTCCAGTTGTACCTGTATACTGATCATCCTAAGCTCGTCCAGTGAGAACTCACCTCTTTAATCAGTATACGAGCAGTAGGCGAAGTTCACTGATAACGAAGCGTCCGTAACTTAATCTTGTCCACCGACTGTTACTTCCTCTGTCCTAAGTGCAAATACCTTTCTCATTCCCGACCCCCTGCCCCCAAAATCTACGTTCTTCCCTTAGAAATAGAAGCTAATTTTCACGCCCATACAAAACAGTCGTTAGCATTTCTTATGTTACTCAATTTACAGTTAGTACAGTCAGTTAAGCCCCGGGGAAGGACGCAGTTAATATGAAGAAGTGGGGGGAGTGGAAGATGATGGTTGTCGGCCACACCTGGGTCTTTTTTCTGCTCTCATACAACCCACAAGTAACTGTGAATGGCTGTTGTCAAGTAGTGGTGATTTGTGACTTCTGTATAACAAAATAATTCAAATTTGTTTTTGAAATATAAAATATTGGTGACAGATGTGTGAGAACTTGTGGGATCTGGGGGCTCGCAATAAGCTGAACCGACGGGGTATGAATTGTGGTTATGTAGGTTGTGGCCGGACGATGGACTGGGTACTTATCCCAGGCATACCACTCTTTAGCATGCGATTGTGGAAACACTCTACAACATTTTTGGCTGTATTTGGAGCGAGCAACTGTACAGCTGCGTCGACCAACACTGTATGGGAGAGGACTCTCTGTCCTCCTCAAATTTCGCTTTCTTTCCAGTCTAATATTTATGGTATTCGTTTCAAGATATGAGATATCTTGCAAGTTACGCATTCAGGATCCAAACTACCCATTGACAAATTTAGGAACTGAACCTTGAACCAAAGCGAAGTGGGAATTTTCATGTTTACTCTGTGGGTGTTCTCTTCCCACAGAAAAATTGTTGAAACTATAACCAGTAGGAATCACGTAATTTCCCCTGGGAAGGATTGGTCAAACAAATACAGAAGACCCTCTTTCCTTTTCCGACCAAATGCGGAAATGAAAGGCACATGCGTCAAACATATCATTCTGAAATAAGTACAGGTGATGTGACTGAAGAAGGAAGTCCGAGTAGGTAGACGGTTTCCAGACAGTGGTCACAGGATAGTCACAGCATAGGGAAAACAAAGGAAGCATCCATCACGTTCGCTACGTGTACATAAATCTTCAAGAAATTCATAGTAGTTCTTCGTGCTGTTAATTGTGGTGTTAGTTCCTGCAACCGTGGGCCGGGTAGCTCAGTCGATATAGCGACTAACTACGGGCTGGACGGTCCGGGATCGAATCCCGGTGGAGACGAGATTTTCCGTCCGTCCAGACCAACCCTGTGACCCACCCAGCCTCCTGTGCAATGGGTACAGGGTCTTTCCCGGAGGTACAGGCAGCCGGGGCGTGGGGCTGACCCCCCACCCCCATCTAGTGCCGAGGTCCTAGAAAGAGTAGAGCTATACCTCTGCTCACCCTAAGGGCCTTCGTGGCCTATAAAAATGGTGAATACCTACCTAGTTCCTGCAACCACATCGACCAACGCTGACGGAAGAGCAGCCCATTAATCCCTTGACAGGGAGTTTTTTACTGTAACACCAGAGCTACCCCGAGCACCTCCGCCAGTCACCTTTTCCACCTGGAAGCTTAAGGTGTGACGGAAGGGTGTAATCTCTCTTCGGACGCTGTGGGTCGCATGAGGATCCGATGCGGAAGGCGACAACAAACAATCTGTGCTCAGACCACCAAAAATGTCGCTACGATAGAAGGTATTGATCTTCTTTGCCATGACGTCATAATGAGACCCTCAACAGACAAGCGACACGACGTCACGACTGGAGGAGCAAGGGGCAAGTTAGTGAAAATAACATCCATAAATAACGACGCCTAAATGAAAAAGGACTTTCACTAAAAACGGGTGTGACTACCAAGAGGGAAGAACAAAGCTGACATCAATACCAAACACAACACGTGATCTCAGGCATCCGCAATGGTATAAATGAGATGTTCGCTCTTCTGGGATGTTACGTAACGTAGATTGGTAGTTAGGTACCGACGTTTCGGGACAACCTATCGGTCCCATCTTCAAGGGTCAGTATTCTTCTTGAACTGTTTGACCCTAGAATATGGGACCGATAGGTCGTCCCAAAACGACGGTAACTCTAAATCAACGCGGCGTGGAATCGCACAAGAGCGAGGACCTTAAATAAATACACATTACTTATGTAACAGATTTTTATCCTATCAGAACGTGGCTTCACAAACGGAAGTTTTGTAGGACACATTTAGGTATATGAGTTAAATAAGAAAAGCACAATGAATGAGCAGCAGAACTGTAGATGTTACATCAGAACTGAGAGGGGACAAACCTGGTTGAGGCAATACAAAGGCAACTTCACGGGAACCTGGTCGTTTAGAAGCTAATATGGCCGCAACTGGTCGAGAAATAACGTGCATGGTAAGAAATCTGAAGGTCTCTAACTATCACAGAAATTATAGCCAAACAAATACATTTTTATTTAGGGCGAACCTCCTAAAATATTGAACTTTTTTATTACTTTCAATGACGATTCTATTTCCCGTTATGATATACTGGATGCAAGCTTGATTCATTCAATTTTTTTTAGAGGACAACAGGTTGTGTTATAGAATTGAAAGAAAATCATCAATTTATTTTTTTCATTCAAACACAACAATATTTTATTATTTAACGTTTTGTTAACTTATTAAGTTTAATAATAAAGTATTGTGTTTGAAACAAATAAATTTATTATTGTCTTTGATTCATTCACTTCAACCATATTAATTACCAGATGCCTTCCACATGCTGTGCAACTCTCAATAATTGCCTGCACTTAAGGGGCCAGTCAGAAAGAAGCAGCTGTCCCAAAAGTAAAAAATGATATTTAAAATGAAAGGCAACTTATGAAAGATGTATTTGACGGAAGGTTATAGGCAATTAAAAGACAATAATTTAATTCCTTCTTAAATAGTGCATTCAGATCAGCTCTGAGACCCATTCCGCATTACCACCAACCGGTACCAGGCATAGCGCAGATTTGCAGCTGTCCACAAAACTTCAAATGATTATGAATGCGTGCAGCTGTAACTCCACACAACCCACACACTTTGGCCTTTCATGTGAATGGAAAGATTGTTCTTGATTAATTATACTTTGCAGTTATTTCAGCCGCAATATTTACTTCCTGTTAATTTTTGTTTAACCTTCGTACCATCCTGGTGGCCTATAATGAAGTAAGAATTCTGCAAGACTGTCTTAGTGGTGAAAATAACTGACTGTAACCGATCATTATAGTATAGTTGTTTCTTAGGATTGCTGGCATCAGTTACGGACGGTCCATGGCCACGCGTTGTAAGGTAATCTGTCAGCGTATATTCGGGACCTTTGGTGATAGGTAGGAGGGGAGAGATTTAAATGAGAAAACGTTGGCAGCGGACAGCGGACGCTAGCAGTCCAGTGCGAATTCAGTCGCGTACGGGTGTGGTGTAGGTAGGAGTACAGAGAAGTGACTGTCAGTTTCCTAGAAATAATCTAGTTGTTTTACTGGATATAGCGCTCCATTATATTATATCAAGAATAAATTGAGTAAATAAAACAACAAGTAAAATAGAAATAATTAAAACTATATGTGATTCGGTGAATCACACCCGTTTCCTGAAAGAGGATCACCTACCAGACTGAGCGCGTCGGGACATCAAAGTTACGAAGGGTGATTTTGTAGACGACGTGCTAAGCACAGAGATCCGTAACTGAAACTTCTGATAGAATATGTCTTTAGGAACCTGGAGAATGCGGGCTGCCGTTTGTTCCAAAACGTCGGTCCTCTCCGCCGAAGCACACTACGTCAGATCTGGGTAAACTCCAATCGTAAATGTAACCCTTCATCACGGGAATACGGAGAAATATTATCAAGTATTTTCCCCCATCTGGCTCAATATCAAGTTTGCTGCCGTAACTATTTGGCCTCCGTGTGTCAGCAACAACAGAACGTTGTCTGTTGCTCCCACAGTGGTGTGGGTAGTGCTCCATCTTATTCATGTTTGCACAAGCCATTTAATTTACTTAGTAGCTAAAAAAATTACGCCATTCGCTACAAACACTCCCGTCGTCCCATGGTGAAGCGTCGCTACTTTCTTCAGTCCATGAAGCACAGTCCTTCCGTTAGAAAAGTAGCATTGCTAATCAAAATAATCCCTCCTGTTATGGAATCCCCTAGTGTCAGTGCCATTATCACAACCCACCACTAGATATTATCCTGAGCCAATTAAGTCCAATCCACAACATCCTGTCCTATCGCTTTCATATCCGTTTTAATATTATCCTCTTATCTATCTCTGGGTCTTCCAAGTTCCTGTTCTGTCAAGTTATCTGATTAAAATTGTGTGTGACTGCATTATTTTCCCATACATACAACATGCCTCATCTACGAGTATGTAACTCCTTGACCTGATCACCCTAAACTAACTACATGAGATATTCCTCACAGAAGCTAAGCTTGGCTTCTCCTCCTCCTCCTCCTCCTCATCCTCTTGTGGTGTTTCGGCCCGTTATAGGGCCATGGCCTCCCCGATCTCCTTCCTCCAACCTTGCGTCTTCCCTGCTGCCGCCTTCCAACTCTGTATCTGGAGCAACTCTAGAACGTCCCTCCAAACAGCATTCTCCCAATCTAGCTCTAGGCTTTCCCACAGACCTTCCTCCTCCTAAATATCCCCTTGTCACTTTCCGGGGATACGAGAATCACCCATCCTTACTACGCGGCCAGTCAGTCTCCGCAAGCGGAAAGATGTTGAAATCGCCACATCATCATACAATTTGTAGATCTCCTCATTGTGTCTAATTCTCCACATCCGCCTTGGCCTGCCTGGCACCGAATATTTTCCTGAGAATATAAGAGTTTCTTCAGTTTAGAATTTCCCACAAGCACAGATTATTTTCAGTTTTACTTCCGTACACGGACCAGCTCTCCTATCCAAACGCCCGTCCTGTGTGCACCTAGTCAAGGGGGAGCTGTTGTGTTCAGAATGCGTGGAACCTCGCACCCCCTTTTCTTCTCTGTGTTACAGCGTTTAAACAAAGCTTGTGTGTTTATGAGAATTTAAGTTTTTATGACAGTAAAGTTTTATGTCGTGATCTGGTTATGAAACCCTGTAGTCTGTCAGACTGTGCTCTTCATACCGTGCAGTTTCTTATATTCGATATACTAAGCAAGAAATACACTTAATAAAACAATAAAATATAGAACATAAAGCACAATTAATTATAAGTACCAACTCCTACATGTTTCGGCACCGGAGTGCCATCTTCAGGGAGTCTACGAACACCAAGGTTTACAAGTTCAACATTCCACTTCAGGTAAAAATCGTGATTTTTACCCGAAATCGTTACTTTACCTGAACTTTTGACACTTTGTGTTCGTAGACTCCCTGAAGATGGCACTCCGGTGCGGAAACACGTAGGACTTGGTATTTATCGTGAACTGTGTTTTATGATTTGTGTTTTGTATTTTATTACGTGTTTTTGTTGGTTAATATATTGAATCTAGTAGATCGTTTTCGGTGCTTTGGAGAAACCTACAAGACTGCACGGTGTCTAACTCCCAACGCAGTACTCTAAATGCAAATAATTTTCTCTACACCGCTGTCATTTTAACCCTTTGGTACCGAAAGGCACATGCGCTGCATCGTAGGGTGGGGGTTCGATTTCGAAACAACACAGCATATGCGTCCCCCCAGTTATGGCTTTTCTTGTAAAAAAAACTGTTGAGTCTTTTCCTTTTTGTTTGGGGGGGGGGGGAGGACCAAATTTCGCCTGAAAAAATTAAACCCCATAATTTACATACCGGCGTTCCTCCTACAGCACCCCGAATTGGTATCGGCGCCAAAATGTTCAACCTATTTCTGATCGGACAAGTTCGCTGTTGCAGGCTACCCCTCGGAGTTATACTACCGGGGCAGCGCCATGTGGGAGACACTGTACGGGATGATCTGCGCCTACCCAATCGTGATATTTGTGTTTGTGCCCGTCTACTACAGCTTGGGCATCACGTCAGTCTATCAGGTGATGTAATCCACTAACTACACAAGGTCCTTCCTTCTTTCTGTCTTCTGCCGTACGAGACCGCTAGGCAGTTCGCGCCTCGCACTGCTATATCTTATCAAGTCGTACAATCCACATCGCAGTTCAAAACTTGATACAATTGTACACAATTATTTTTACGTATTGTATACTACTGGCATGAAGACGACCCTACGAGGTCAAAATATATCGCCAAATTTGAACTGTAACACTTGCTAGTTGTGTTGACGGCAGTTTACTTCTCTTGTCAAACTGCCAATATCTGGGACTTTTTATGTACTTGAAAGACCAAGATTAATCTGTGTTGTATTTAACGATCTAGTTCCTCGCGAAGTCAGCTCTCTTAATGTCTGTGGAACCAAATACTCGCTTAGAACTGCGCTCTTCTGGGTTACCACGCAGCAATCAGTGGCTTTAACCCACCAGAGAGCAGTTCTTAGCTACTTCGCGGCCGAAGCCAAAAATCACGCAGAAATAATCGCTCTTTATTCATAGAACTATACTCTCTGGGAATAAAATAAAATGTTCTAGAGCTTCGTTCTTCTGGGATATTAAGCAACGTAGATTAGTAATCGGTAACCGACGTTTCGGGACAAACTGTAGGTCCCATCTTCAAGGGTCAGGCAGGCCATGATGGGAACGATAGGTTGTCCCGAAACGTCAGTGACTACGACTCTACCCCAGAAGAGAGATGGTCTTGTATACACCGTGGCGGAAGCCTGAAATGAAGCAGACATGCTTTTGATCGTTAAACCTGGTGGTATATGAAGTGTTAGTTAATGTGATGTATAATACATACAAGTTATGTATTACTAGGGTTAATATATTCAATTTCTTTGCATAATCATGTGTGCCCCATGCTGAAAGGTTTTGAGAACCATTTGAAACCTGCTGTTTGCTTACTACTGGCTTGAATCATTGCAAACTCTGCAAGCAAAAACAATATGCCTTCAGGTTGCAGACAGGGACAACTTTTACTGGATATAATTAAGAATTTCTGATGTAATTTTCATGATCCTAACTCATAAGTGTTTTAACTTAGAGTTAAGTATAAGGGTATTAACTTGGTGCTATGTTATATGTGCAGTATTTGGATCTGAGGTTCAAATCCCGTCTGGTGCGTTGCATTGCATCCTTTACGTACGTAGTGCGCAGTCTGCTGAACCTCGGTGTAACAGTTTTCACCCCTTGTGTCGCCCTCAAGACCGTCATTGGTCTCCCCTACTGGGCCTCAATACTCAGCATTACAGCCATCAGTGTCTTCTTCACCATGATGGTAATTTTTTCTAACACATACAACAAACAATATAAAATATTTCTGGGCCCAATAAAAAAAACTTGGAGGCCCTATGTGTAGTCCTGAACCTGCAGTGCATGTAGAGCAATGTATGAATTTACACTTGAAAATATTTTTGACACAAAATCTGAAATAAGTCAACCTCTCAGAATCCACGCACAGAGACACACAGACTACAACAACCTTAAAGCATCCCAGACATAAGAAGGGTGTCATGAATTAATCTGGTATGGAAGAAATTCCACTATTACAGGGTACTTAGTCTGGCATGTTGTTTAAAGGTTTGTATTCACAGTATGTGGCTTTTCATGTTGTTAATGCAGTTAAAATCATCTGTGATCTTTAAGTGCCAGTCCTGTTTCAATTTCAGGGCGGTCTGAAAGCTGCCATAACAGCAGACGTGGTCCAGGGGCTCAGCATGATTGCCTGTAGTCTTGCCATTATCATTTTTGGCTCCATAGATGTTGGTGGTTTCGGGAAAGTTCTCGACTTGTCCAGTGAACGCGGGCGTCTACAGTTTTTTAAGTAAGGGATCACTGTCGCATATCTGCATACTCTGTGGCATATCTTGTCAAGTTTCTTGTAGCAGTTACCATTTAACTTGAGCCTTAGCCTCCTCTCTCCATACTATCTACATATTAAGGCAGGGTGTATCACTTGGTGGATAGGTGTCAGAAGAGCACAATGTCTCTACCATTATTTCAGCAGTTTCTTCTTGGTGTTACAGTCAAATTTGAGTACCAGTATACTCTACTGTAAAAGTTTTCTAAATCCTTCATAAGCCTTTGTGGATGAAATGTAATCTGTTGAATTAAAATACCACGTTTGTGCTGTGCAGTAAACACTCACCTTTCAAAACAAATGGTTTACATACATCGAACACATCTACCTTTCATTATTTCAATACATCTACATGTTTCAGCCATCTAAAGCCATCATCAGGCCATCAGTACAATATTTTAACACAAAGGCAAATGCAGTACAAGTGTATTCCCTGTGTGGGATCCCCACAATAATTATTACAGTACAAAATTGTATGATATTGTAAATAAAATTGTGTACAATTGTGATCTTACAATTTTTAATAATAATGGAAAACTTGTGGGATCCCACAGAGTGAATGCACTTGTATTGCATTGCACCTTATATTAAAACATTGGATTGATGGCCTGATGATGGTTGTAAATGAACAAAACATGTAGCTGTATCTAAACAGAGAAGAGTAGTTGTATGGAGTGGATGAACACGATTTGTTTTAAATGTTTCACAACCACAATGGGAAGCAATCCATAAAAATACCACCTTGGTTATGAAAACCAAAGTTATGTCGTACTGGGCAATGTTCTGTCTGTTCTGAGATAAATACAAAACACATGTATTCTGTGGGAGGGATGTAGAATTTTTTTATATGAAAACTGGTGGTACATAAGGTAGGTTATCAGCATTAAGTAGGACTGTTTTGGTGTGGTATCAGACCATCTTACAATCTCTAACATCAGTTCAGTAGTTCCTTGTTGGTACCATGACTCCAGTCAAGACTTACTTTTCTTTATCCTTTCTGTTACAACAAATATTTTATTCAGTGGAAGAACATATTTCATGTTAAATGTGGTTATTATCAGTCTATGAGTGAAATAACAGGTGATGAATTGTCATGCAATAGCCCACACACTCCTGGTGTAAATGTGTTTATGTAATTTGAACTCAATTATATTTAGCTAGGTATAAACTGACATCCCTTGAAGCTGACATATCCTGTGTCAAATATTTCACTGAAATGGATGAGCCATAAATTAAACTAAATCATTTTAGATGTTTTCAAAGTTGTTGTTAATAAAAATAAAGTGTGAAGTAATGGACTGGATTCAGAATGCACAATGTTTCAGTAATGGCCATGTCTTATGATGTTATGAATGGGAGAAAGATGACAAGGAAGAACTGTTAAAAAACAGCTATAGACTGTTAGGTTAAAAGTACCTGTGCATGCAAATCTTATGCACGCATATTCCTTCTGTTATTATGCAAATATTGACAGAGACAGTTACATTAACATATGCAGCACTAAACACTATAAATCTCACTGTCATGCAGCATGAATACCAAGAGACAAGAACTTTTTTTTTAATAATATTAGAATCTGAAACAAAATACATCAAGAATCAAAATCACTTAACAGTACATGGTGGGAAGGTATTCAGTCTCTAAAAGTGAAAATAGTGTTTTCTTGTCAAATACAAACCAATGAATTCACCGGTCTCTCTGACCCACAGTTTTGACCTGGATCCAACAATTCGTGTTACAACGCTTTCTGCACTCTTTGGTCAACTCTTCATGTCCATATCCATCTTTGGTTGTCAGCAGAATTTTGTGCAGCGATACTGCAGCATGGATTCCCAGCAGACTGTCACCAAGTAAGCTTCATATACACTTGTGTAAAAGCATTGCAAACCATTTAAAGTCCGAAACCTGCCTAAATGATATTTAAAAACTTACTGTCTAGCACAAAAAACAAACTGCTTCCCCAATACTAAGACAAGTCATGAATGTTCTTTAGGGGAATAAAGTCTGTTTATTTTGAGAACCATTCGCAGCACACAAACACACTGTCTGAACAAAATGAAAACCCTGATAATGTTAAAAGTAGGTGGTATACAAAGCAAATACTGTGTTTTAAAGAAGTAACTGAACACCCTGAAATTTGTTTTAACTTGTTCATCTCCGTGCATGAATATCATTCCTTCAAATAAAGACCAATGAATACAAACATATCTTATTAACACCACTTTATTAACACAATTTCAGTGAGACATGTTTCACACCTCAAAGGGCCATCCTCAGGGAGTACAAATGATACATATCAACAGCATCATCAACAAAATGAGTTAAAATGATGTAAAATTCAACTTAGTGAACAGTGTGTAATATGTTACATGGCAGCTATGTTTGCTCAGATCCCCCTTGTGTATTTAAATGATTTACAGTGTAGTCAGGGGGACCGCGGTAGCACAGTGGTTAAGGTGCTGTGCTACAAATCGGAAGATCACTGGTTCAATCCCAGCTGGTGTCAGTGGATTTTTCATTGACATAAAATCCTTCCAATCACACTATGGCCCTGGGGTCGACTCAGCCTCTAACAGCAATGAGTACCAGGAGTATTTCCTGGGTGTAAAGGTTGCCGGTGCGTAAGGCTGACAACCTTACACCATCCTGTGCCGTTGTCACAAAATCTGGGAGCCTTAACTTCCTGGAACCCTCTGGGCCTGTCCAGGCCTGTAATGGGACTGCTTTACCTTTTTACAGCGTACTCATCATTAAACCTTAATTCATCATATATGTCATCTTTTAATTCAACTGTTCAGATGTAATATTTGCCTTCTCTGTACACATAGCTTTTCCAATAGTGCTGTTTCTTTAAGGTTTTCCCACCAAAATTCTCTCTTCCTTCCTGTTCTCTGCCATACAGGCTGCATACCCCACCCATTTCATCTTTCACAATTTGGTCATCTTAGTAACACAAACATTATTTGGTGAGGAGTACAAATAAGATTAAAGTCCACTACTGATAAAAACATCATTGGACACAGTCTGGGAAAACATTAATCCACTTCACAAAGTTGTAACTTAATATGATCCATATCCCTGTTATGGTGTTCCCTTTTCTGTCTGGGCCTGCTTGCTTTTCAAGATACTTAACATTATGTTGATTTTAAATTTCGCGTATTCCCATCCAAACTTCATATTCAGCAAAGTGGCTGAGCCCTACATATGGTTTCCTTTTTCCTTTGCAGAACTCTGATGGCAAATATCCCAGTGATTACAGTCCTGTTCAGCCTGTCATGGGTTGCTGGAATGGTGATCTTTGCAAGTTATGCTAATTGTGATCCGCTGAGTTTAGGTTACATCAACAAGATTGACGAGATTGTGCCCTTCTATATCGAAGACAAGTTTGTATTTCTTCCTGGACTCCTGGGTCTTTTTATGGCCACTCTTTTTAATGGTGCTCTCAGGTATGTATTTTAGATTATCATCAAAGATGTAAAAGACATTCCACACTTACTTCTTGTGAACATAATTTTGTCTCCACTTTTGACATTCACATATTGTCAACATAAATTCAAAATTACTCTCTTGTAAGATAATACTGCTATTTAGTTTGTACCTACCTACCAAACTTTGCAGTGTCATGTTCTGGTAACTATTTCTTAATACTCACTGCCAGGGGCGCAGCAGCAAGGTGTATGATGGAGCAAGGTGGTGTACTTGCACCACCTTCGGATTTTGACACTTAATAATTTATTAAATTGAACAATAAAAAATCTACAAAAACAAAACTAAATTTGTACAGTTCCTACAGTTTCTGTCTATGGACTAATTAAGGATTTTAATTAAATGACAACTATATTACAATCTTGCCCAGCATTAATCATTAAAAAATCTGATCATTTTGCATATAGGTAATGTGCGCCACCTTGCAAAAATATCTGCCAGTGCTCTTGTTTATTGTCACTAAGACTTAAAATCACACATATAAACTTGTTTATTTGTTTCGTATCTTATGTCGAACTCTTGTGGCTGAAAAAAGAAACAGACACATCCATGGTACAGTCCCATATCTGTTGTGAATTTCATAACTTTTCTGTTACACCAGTACTTTACAAAACATAAAAACAATGAAAATATTTAATGACATTTTAATATCTAAATGAGCTCAGGATGTTTTTATCACCCACTAACTTTGGATGCACTGAATATATTTGAGAAAACTGACCCTAGAATAAAGATTCGTGGCAATAGGTTGCTGTATTGGCATGATACAAACCAAAACGTAATTTCAGGTAGATTTTTTCATGGACAACACCTCATACGAAATTACATCAAAATCCGGTTACCAGTTACACACACAAAAATGCAGATAGTTGAACATGACCTTCCCATAATGTGTTCATGTTATATTCTTCATGTCTTCCACAAAACGCTTAAACACTAAATTTAAAAGTATGAATGAACATAAAATTAAGTAGCTAAAAAATTTGTTGTGTTTAAATTCATTATGCTGAATAAAATTTAAAAAAGAGAGTCCATGCTGAATGCTAGATGACATTACTAACTGTGGGTGAAGGTACCTAACAATTTGTATATAAAATTCATGAATATGACTCAGTGACTCTACAGGTGATGTTAAAAATGCTACTTTTCATAATTTTATGTGTAATGTATGGATAACATTAACTAGTTTGCTGTTCTAATAATGGTTAAGAAAACAGAAATTTGCTCACAAATTTTTAAGTATTCCATAGTTAACTGATAGGTGGATTGCATAGATGGTACAGTGATTAGGTTAAAGGCCGGACATCCAAGGAACTGTGGTTCAATTCACGGTAGGGACAAGGGATTTTTCTCCTCTCCTCAGCACCTGGACTGGCCCTGCAATCCAATCAGCCTCACATGCAATGTGTAGTGGGGGCTCTTTTGTGGAGGGGGTAAAATAGTTCTGGCATGAATGACCACTCATCATCTAATGCCCATACTGAGAATGAGTGGGGCTTTACCTACACTCCTCCATGTGCCTTCAT
>Ga0123352_10011398_pt1 | contig 14007 bp, 9 predicted proteins | sample TergutLab28metaG_FD_89700 | JGI IMG/M metagenome (GOLD analysis project Ga0123352, IMG submission 89700) | Labiotermes labralis P1 segment gut microbial communities from Petit-Saut dam, French Guiana - Lab288 P1 | ecosystem: Host-associated > Arthropoda: Insects > Digestive system > Gut ...
AAGCACATTACTGCAATTCTATGTGTTAAAGCTGCTGTACCCTGGGGCATGTTACAGCTAAACTATATTTTACCGCCAAACTCAGTTGTGTATGCTTTGCAATGTGAGCAATCACATCACTTTGCAATGTGAGCAATCACATCACTTTGCAGTGTGAGCAATCACATCACTTTGCAATGTCAGCAATCACATCACTTTGCAATGTGAGCAATCACATCACTCATGAAAAGAAATGCTTAAATTAAATTATTTTCAATATTTCCACTTGAATATGTCTTGTGCTACTTTCTTTTTTTAAAACCTACAGAAAAAAAGTATTCACTACATAAAAGAAAAATATCAGATTAATCACTGGTACAAACAGCCATTTGTAGGGAATTAAAGAAATTTAATACATTTCCCCTTGCATGTGAATACAGTATTCTCAGTACTGTACTGTTCTGTAAGCCCAAACAGTAGTCAGTATAGTGGCTAATTACAGGCTGGACAGTCCAGTGTTCGAATCCCAGCAGAGGTAAGAGGTTTCCTCTCGTCCAGAACCATCCAGATTGGTTCTGGGGCTCACCCAGCTCAATAGGTAAAGCAGTTCTTTCCCAGGGGTAAAGTTGCCAAGGTATGAAGTTGACCGCTCACCTCCACTTACAGCCAGTGCTGAGGATGAATAAAACTATAATTCTGCTCTCTGTTCAAGGCTTCATGTTTTTACAGGGATAACTATACCTTACATTTAGTGCACTGTATTTCGTTGTAGACATGACACCATTTCAACAAAATTCTTGCCCACAATTATGCAGTACAAATACAAGACATAAACATGGCCTGCACATGCCAAACACTAACCTCACTCTACTAACAGAGAGAAGCGTACTATTTGGGAACTAGTTATACAGTACTCCATTTAACAGTAGTACCTTAAGCCATGACATAAAGACTCATTTCAATCAGCAATGAAGTATTTCTTGGCTCACTCAAACTCTGTAGAATGCCTTTCTGTAATTTTGGTCTACATGATACAATATTCTTTAAAAGAGGCTAAAACTGAGAAATTGGATCCAGCTCATTAAAGATGGGAAAGCCTGGAATGATCTGGTGCTGACAACCAAAACCTTTGTAAGGATGTAGAGTCAGTAGAAGAAGATACAATGTTCTAAAAAGATGACTAGAACAGCGAAACAAACCACGTATTTCAAATCAGTGGCAACAGAATCTAAACTACTTCACGTACCTGACGGTGTTTATGGACGCTGTACACGTACTTCAAGTCGCATTATATCACAGCACACTTCTGCGGCAGCAGATCCACATCCGGGTACAATAACGAACGTACGGCGTACAAATAAATTTAACTACATTCTATTCGCATGTTTCCCCCGAGTGAAAATGAACATTGTTAAACGTGATACCTACCACAAAAATCGGGTTATAAAACAACAAGGGAAATTAAAACATTCATCGCAACACTCTGCCAACGGCAATCAGCTTTAAATATAAATTAGCTATGATCATAACGTTTCTAAATACCTTCTCGCATCATTTATGACCTATGCTTCTCGCTTATCCATGACCTTCGTGCACTCAACAGATCCTCCTACCCACATATTACTACTTATGCTGATTGGCAACTCCATGGAAACTTAAAATTACAGCGCCCCAAGCGGCTATGAAGGCGTTACTTGTAGCCGGCATGGCCGTGTGGCATCCTCCTGGTGGTAGTTTTTAGAATTATGTACCATAACATCGGTAAAGCAGCCACCTCTCATACCATAACCCCACCTCCTGTCCATTCATAGTGGTACTAAAATATAAGCCTTCAAAATTATTACAAAACAACTACATGCATTTATTAGGCAATATACCTTACTATTTTTCATTACATTTCCTGTGACACATTTCTGCTCATACCAAAGTATAATGTAAAATAGCAGGGCTATGTATTGCCTGACATGTGTAATTAGGTTTTGTAACAAAGTGACACAATGCATGAAGAATGTATAGTATGAAGATTCGAAATTGCGGTCTTCTCAGTTATAGGACCGTGTAATCCAAATGGTCAGCACAGATGATTTGGCCTGCAATCATCTTATGGCCTGTGTAGACAGACCCAAAATACTCCTCCAAAACATTCATTACCATGTATGTACAGTACCAGACTATATGGTGTCATAACTCAAACCACATTATGGATCCTCACCACTGTGAGCACCTCAAATCCCGTACCAAAAATTATTAAGAACTGAAATGTTGATGGAAATATCACACTGGGAAAACTGAATTATAGTTGAGCAGTGTATTTTTTACATACTATTTATTATCAAATACTTATTTCCACCAGCTGTGTACATTGCTTTATATTACGTCTCAAAAAACTGAGGAATGAAACCATTTTGAATATAAATACACATTTTATGATCAGGACCACATATGTTGAATTTCAAACTTCTGCTACAATTATACCACAAGGAAACATAACTTCTGATCGTGAATAAAACAGCATATATGACATTTTAAAGCCCAGGAAGACTGTTCAGGTAGTGAGATTCCCTGTGTCATACTCATAGCTTGAATGACAGTCACAACAACATAAAATGAAGCACAACTACTTCACTGAGGTGTCATTATTTTTTTATGTAATCCCACAGCACCCTAACATGCTTGTCCCAACTTTGCAAGTTATTTATAACTGTCATGGCAGAAATTAGGTTTCTTCATTCTTCTTATTGTACAACTGGTGACCTTGCAAGTGTTGTGTCACTGGTCCAAAAATAATAGTCTAGTTGGCAAGGTCAGCACCATATGTTGGATTTACCTTCAGTTTCCAGTAACATGACTGCAACAACTCCTTGTGTTTGCTGTACACTCTATGAGACTGCATTGCTGTGCTCAAGTTTCATACCTCATGACAGATGTTTATGTCTCTGTCTGCTAATAGCCTAATTCATTCAGCATGGCGTGACACAGCATATGTTCGAATTCCCTGATATATATATATATAGCAAATTAATTGTCTTGAAAGTTTAAAGGCTTGTGTCATTCATATTTGCATCTTAAGATTTCACGTTCAGTACTATTTAATATTTCCCTAGCAGGTTCCTTTCCAGGCTCCCTCATTAGCAACTGTATGAAAACAGAGGATAATACATAGTTTTATGTATCTCCTTCGTAAGGGTGGTGCGTAATTCACAGAATGGCAGTGTAGGTTTCCAGAAACTAACAATTGCAGACTCACAGTACATTTTGAAGACAGTCGGTTCAATAATGTATTAAAACCAAGAGAAAATTGCAAGATTTTAGTGTAATGGAAATGCGGGGTATACAGTAGCTTAGGTATCCCAACACAGATGCCTGTGTCCTGTCCCAGGGTTGTCCACTTATTAGTGGTGTACAATGCAGCATGGTGGCAGGTTGCTCCTAGCATTTCAGTGTCCCCCTGCTTTACATTCAGGTGTCATTATGGGTTGATACAACAGACACACTGCAGACTGCAATTCCAGCTGACTCAGTATTACCACAATCTCACAACTAACTGATTAGAGGGTGTAAGGAAGTGTGTGTACATGTGGGTTTTGTGGCATGTCAGTGTTGTTGGCTTATACTAAATTTAAAGTATAGATGAATGTTACTGTCTGTCAGAATATACATGAACTAACAGACAGACTGGCAGGAAATAAAGAATTAAAGTAAAAAATATTAATTAGTTAAAACAGGTTAAGCTTCGAACAAACATTCACACAAGCCCATGTGGAAGATGTGAGGGTCTCAGAACAATGTTGCTGAAGATTGAAATCTTTTGGGGGTGTGACTGTGTGTTTTTTTGGGTGTGACAGTGTGCTTGTGGGGTGTGACGGTGTGTCTTTTGGGTTATGCTGCCACGATAACATCCGAGAATAATTTATTATTAAGAGACAGTGTGGGGATTTATAGGACAGATTTTGATTATCTAGCCTCTTAAAATGCTACATGATCCTGATGACAGAATGTCACATTTGGAATCAATCAACCAATCTGGAATTTGTCCACTGTCACACTTTTTAAAGAATTAAAACATGACAATCCTTTAAACGCTGAGTTAAATCTGTTGGTGTTATTAGGAGCTCACCATATTTTCCACGTTAGCAGGATAAGGGTTAATGTTAGATGATTGCTTCCCATCCCAAGGTAAATAATAGAAAAACATACATAGTTGGGCCCACAAATTATTTTAAACCTCTGGGCTCATGATTTAGTTACAACAGCTTTTACTGTTTGCCCAACTTAACTGTTCATACATCTGATGGCCAGGACCCACCCTGTATGCAAAACGTTGTGTTTTAACTCTTACTGCTAATGAATTGCAAGACATGAAGATATGCTTCTAGCATACATTTTCACGTTAAATCTTAAGATTAGCTGCAAGGTTTAGGTGGTGGTTACGCCGAGATCATTAGGAAAAGCAGTGATCAACACTTGACCAAGGGATTTTGGGGGAATTATTAATTTATAAATCTTCAAAATTACTATAAACGTTATTAGGGTTTGAGTAGATAATACACTTTGTTATGCTAAACGTAATAAACAAATGCATTGTGTGTTAACAGTTTCTTTTTAAAAAATGATAGCTAAAATAAAGAACCTGAATTGTTTTAAACGTGATACATCAGATTAGAAATTTGATGTAAACGAAAAGAGTAAACAGAAAGCACGGGAGGAAGGAATGTATTAGGAAACAGGGCATGAAGACAGACAATTAAAGAAAGGAAAGATACAAGCAAAAAAAGGTAGAAAAGTAAAGTCAGAAAAAGATATTAAGTGGAAGAAATAGAAGGAAAAATGGGGAGAGAAGAAAGATCTATAGAAGTAAAGAAATGATAGTGAGATAAAGACAGTGTAAGACATATAATTAAGTCAGTCTGTAAAGATGAGTTGGTCGGTAATGAACTCAAGACTGCGGGGTAGTTTGAATCTGCGGCGTGAAATTGCAACTAATAACCTGACTTGTCATGACTCACTTCCTGCAATAATTTCGACCAACATTACCACTCGCCATTCATCCCACATTATACACACTCCTTGGCACTGGTACTGGTATACTGGTACTGGTACTGGTACACTGGTACAGCGACGGATTTACCTGAACAATAAGGCAGGTTATCGTAGATGACGGAGTTTAAAGCCTTTCAGAGCAAACCCTTTAGCATGTCCTCTAAGTACCTGTGTGATCAACCGCAGAGCACATCACTTATAGAGGGGGCATATCGTGGTATTGGTGTGGGGGAAAAGTACTTGGGCTGGGAATATTGTGTATTTAGACTTGCTTTGTTCTTTACCCATTACCTTCTAGGGAAGTGTCGGAATAGCAACCAAAGGTTTTTAGTTGAATTGTGTTTGGAGTTTTCATATAGGTGGATATTGTGCTGTTTCTGCACTGTGACATCATGCACATACACAACCTTAGGATAAAAATACTGTCTGAATCTTTCACGGACAGATATTCGTACAAATTACAAAATTTTTGCATCTTTGCAATCGAGGATACCGGTTTGTGTATTGTAGTTGTGGTCACGAGTTTTTTTGTTTTCCTGTTTCTAACATTTCATTTTTGACTCCGTTTCTCTAAAAAAAAACTGTTCTAGAAATGTGCTTTGGTTGTTCTTTGCCTCAAATTGTGCCGAAGTCTAAGCAGTTGGTATGTTAGTAACAAGAACTGACAAATAAACAATGTAAAAATTTAAAAACTTTCTTCACATTGATACTTTGTCTTGAATTTTTTAATTATGTTTAATTGTTATCGGAACTTGGAAGCTTATATTTTTCAAGTCTTGCCTATGATGAAAAAGAAAATTACCACGATTATTTGAAACGTCGGTAGTTTTTTCAAACAGAAACACTATGTCACCTTCAAAAAGATGGTAAAATTTAAATTTGTTTGTAAATTTTTATTATTAAGCAACTCAAACTAGCTAATTGCATTCTTCTATGAATTTTTTTTTTTGTGTAATGTGTACTGTTCTACTGCCATCAAATGTCAACCCAATTGCAGTTAACAAATATAAAAATAATATAAAAAAATGCTGCACCCACAGTGGCACATTCAAATTTCCATGTGTAAATGCATAATTAATTACTAACGAATTAATTAAATATTTCTAAATATAATGGCACTATTCTGTGAGATGGGAAGTTGAGGGTATTGTTGATGTGTCAGATAAAATTATATGAACACTGGTATGGCCTCATACAGAGGGACTTCCTAACAGCCTTAACCATGGCTGCCATATTCCTCCCGAATCGTCAACAAACCTACTGTTTCTCAACTCATACGAGATTCAATTCTATTATATTCCAACGTTGAAAAATCGTGGAGCCCTGTCTCCACTCCCATACAAGGAATGTGAATTTGATGTTCAGGTGAACTTGTATCGTGATATATTCTTATAATAAAACCAAGTATATGCACTAATTTCTTGAATTTATTTTTGGAATAAAACTAGATGTTTCGGACAGTTCCTCTGTCCATCGTCATCAGTTTTTCACTGTACACACAGCAATGGTATATGTCATACAGCTTGCGAGCAGGATCAGGACGGAACTGGCTCCTTCCTGATCCTGCTCGCAAGCTGTCAGCACATATACCATTGCTGTGTGTACAGTGAAAAACTTCTGATGATGGACAGAGGAACTGTCCGAAACATGTAGAGTTTAATTCCAAAAAGAAATTTCAGAAATTAGTGCATCTACTTGGTTTTATTATAAGAATTCAGCTTCCCAGGAAACAACTGGTACAGGAAATGTGTGTGTTTTTATGGCAAACTTAAGGGTGCTGGATGTACAGGGGTCACATACTGAACTGTCCATATTGCAATATAATATCCTTGCTTTGTTGGAGCTCTAAGTGCAGTACGTCGTTAAACATACACATTTCAAAAAGCTGGCTGTTACTGATATTCTTAGACGAACAACAGATCAATCACGTGATGCAGACTGGCTGCTCTGTTGTAATATCGATACACACTTATCTTTATGAAGTGAAAAGTCTGTGTGTTCTTGATGGCTGGCTCCTTGTTTCCTGATGATACTGCAACAACTGCAGTGGTTATGCAGATGTTACGCTTCGGTGGTTGACTTCAACGAACTCTGGCTTTAAAGGATCCTGGGGTGTGGGGGGGGGAAGTCTTTTATTAATATGTATTTATTTTCCATGGAATTTATGTGGCTACCTGCGCTATTTTCAATTTTATTTCATGAAGATACATTTTAGAGTTTATTTGCATTATTTAAGCATACAATTCTGTAAAATGTAACCAACACGACGCACAAAAATTTTAATATGCAATTTCATATTTAAAATGTGCCTCCAGCCTGTATCGACCCATTATGGATCATCTTCAGGGAGAAACCACATCATTCATTTATCTGTTAAACATGAATTATCATAGAATGAGGCTAATAATACGTACGACATTTATGATTAATGTGGCTTCTCCTTGAAGATGTTCAATGACCGATCGAAACACGTTGGAGACATACATTTTAAGTATTCAATACTGATGTATTGGTGTTTGATCCTTTTGTATTTATTACTCCCTGCAGATGGCACCTCGACGCCGAAACCATAGCAGTTTTTTTTTAAATATTACCTAAACTCTGTAGTGGTTCTGTGTGCATTTGTTGGCGAATGTGACTGCAAGTGGAGGCAGATTTATTAGTGCTGTTTTGGCACTTTACTTAGAGTGACTGAGAAAAAACAGCCTGAATTTTATCAGCATTGCAAGTTTAAAAACTTAGCATCAAACTAACAGCACTTGAAAACAAAGCAGGAGCACTGTGCAACTAATAGCGACAGGCCGTAAAATTTACTTTTATTACAACTGAAATTCATCTTTGACTCTGTTCAGCCAAGGAAAGTTGCATTTTTTCAGGCAAGAATTGCAAAATCTCTTCTAGGTTACTTTAAGCATTAAGGGTGGTTTTAGACTGATGAAAACGAACTGCCTGAACGTTTCTGCCTCTTTGGGACATGCTGTTGGCAGATCACTGCAAATTTTAAGGTCCCTTTGCCTATGAACTCAAAACAATATGTAAGCATTTTACGTTTTGCTGACCGTGCATCCTGGTACAATTTTGAGTAAATGGCCAACTTGATGCACAATTACGGTATATAAAACGTTTATTATTGTAATCCTCTACATGTTTCGAGCAACACTGTGCTCATCATCAGGAGGTCGAATTGTATCAATACAGCACCTGGTATAGTACTCTCTATAAGTGATCGTCCGGTGTGCAGGTTGAGAAGGAAATATACCAGATGCTGTATTAATACAATTCGACCTCCTGATGATGAGCACAGAGTTGCTCGAAACATGTAGAGGATTACAATAATAAACGTTTTATATAACGTAATTTTGCATCAAGTTGATCATTTACCCAGAATGTGTAAGCTGTTTACAAACAACCGGCCTATAATGCCATAAATTTGCCAATTACCTTATTCTCCTCATCCATTTCATGAAATCATTAAAAATTTACAATTCTCTACTTTCAAATTATTTTTCAAGCCCAGCAGCTAATATTTTGCTTTCCCAGACATATTTCTCAGGAACACAATTATGCCGGCAGGTGGATACGTCCTGGAAGCTTAGACCCCTGCAATTTTGTCACAGGACTTGAGTAAAGTTGTCTCTGTGCTTCACGTAAGCATCATACCATAAAGGCATATAGGGTAATGGAGGTATTTCTCCACACATTCATAACCTCTAAACTTGATGGAGCGTGAGACAAGTGAGGAAACAGCCGCGGGGCTTAAGGTTTTAGTGGTTTTGCTCTATTGTTTCCCCCATTATTCTTGAATATCTTTACTGAGGTCTACACGCAATTGTTATACAGTGTATTGTTGTTAAGTGGGGTGACGTCATTAAAGCGGTAACTGTTTTAGGGACCTTTCTGTTTCTGCCTTGTTACTTGCACCCGTCTCGTAGACTGCGAGATATGCCGCTGCTACTTATCGTTTCTAAAACAGCGAGACGTCTAGATTGTCAGCTGTTATGCTCAGTTCGCACTTCACAGAGAACAGTGTCTGTATTATATAGACAAATAATCGCACAAACATGCGTAGGTATTTGAGTCAAGTATTCTGTTTTCGTCAAGACTTTAAAAGCAAATCCGAATTTGTTAACAAAATTTAGTAGAAATCCAAAACACGAAATTTCAAGAAAATTCGTCCGGTGGCAGTCGCGTTGTTCCCACGCGGTAGGATACGCACATGTACTGACGGGTGGACGAAAGAAGGCAGTAGATAATTTTTCACAAATTGATTTCCGAAAGCGCCTACAAGTAATTCAAGTGTCATGCAACTTTCCTTGTTACACCCCCTCGGCACGATGAGCCACAGGGTCAGGAGGGGAGACCTGAAATGAGAAGAAACAAACTAAAAAATTAGAATACCTGAAAGAGAAAGCGTGATTAGCACATGGACTGAGAACGAATTCGAAATTGTTTATACTTTAAGTTAGTAAAACTGCAGCGTGTGCACTAATTTGGTGTCCTCGTGTTCTGTTGCAGGCTGCAGCTGATCCTGAACATCCTGACAGACGGTGTTACCCCCCGCAGTCCTACACAATTTTGAGGGAGCTAATTTAAAAGGCAGTGGAAGAGCTGCAGTTTGCCAGGCCAAAAACAGCGCTTAAAACGCACTGAATGTTAACAAAAATTGTAGTGAGATTTTTAGATCGGTGTTGCATTTCGCTGCAATAAGTCGATAGGCGGAACCTGCAACAGTTCAAACACAGCATTAGAAAACATTACAGATGAAAAGTAGGGTATTGCATTGATAACTTCAAAATGCTTAATGTGTCAACAAGTGTATATAAGGTGTTAGAGTGAGAGTGTGGTGTGCTGTGTGTGCGAGCGATTTGTTTCCTCGTGATTTGTTTTTTTGCGATGACCACATGATAGAATCTGAAACAATTCAACCAGAACAGATTAGAATACCTGGTAGAGAAAATTGTGGTTAATGAAACTCGAAGACGGTTGAAGTATAATTTCCAGATATTTTTCCTTAAAATCCTCATTTTCTAATGCAGGCTGGAACTGATCCTGAAACATCCTGGCAAATGGTATGTTTCCCCACCCCTGCAAAATTTTGAAATTTCACAAAGAAAAATATAAATTACAAACACATTTGGAAGAGCTGCAGCCTGTTTATGCCAAATGGATCTTCTTAATATACATTAATTTCAAAGAAAGTTTCCAAAAATCATGTCATTTCGAAGTGGTAAAATTCAGAGGCCATCTTTCTTTCATAGCCAGCACTATTTTTAAGTTTAGAGGCACTGTTTTGCAACAAACCAATGCCAATTGGCACTGTTGGTTCACGCAGTGACCCGCAACATTTGTAGCGGTTTCTGATCACGTCCAGCCGACGAACTGCACACCCCCCACCCACCCCCCAAAATGCACACCTAACATGAACGAAAACAGAAATCGCTACAGAATGTTCGGTGCACTCCGCTCGCCGCCTCCGGCTGCCAACATAAACCGGGCGAGGTCCACAGCCCGAGATGAGTTGTGGCGACTTGAGGGAAAGCGTGGCGCTGTGTGAGGATGGTGAGCGGGCTGCTTCCGTCTAGGGGCTAAGGTAAGAACTGAATGCACACACCATTTGGGAATGTAGATTCATCTCTGTCATGTGCACAGATAGAAAGAAATGTGGTGATGCGAAATGTTATTTTAATGGGCGATTTGTAAAGAAATTTAAAAAATCCATCATAAAATAAAGGTGTACATTTTGCAGAGTTTTGTGTTAGAGAGGCATCTACCTAAAGCTAATTGAAAGTACACGGGTGTCAGCGACACGCCAATTCATCGCCTGCAGAACAGGCGACAAATGTCACGAGTGCGAACTGACCCCTGGTGCGTGCCAGTCAGTTCTGTGCGGAAGAGGTCACCGCTTACACATACGGCTAGCCTCGACAGTTCAGAGGCTCCTAATGATTGAAACGAACCGCTATGGGTCGGAAATTGCGTCATCAGCCGTTCAGAAGTTCATCTACCATCGGTATTAACGTCTGCTGCATGTGTGTTGAAGCAGAACATTAAAACATTGGCAAATTTTATATTATTCGTAAATAGTGGCACTGAAATTGAGGCCGAAAGCATTTCATTGCAATAAAACCTTCCAGACAACCATTTGACTGCTCAAGGAAGACGTTTCGAATCATGGTCAATTTGATGTGTCTCTCTGCGACCTCTTCCAAGTGCTGCTTCCGTCCGTCACTGGCTGAACCAATGGTGTCAAGTTTTCTGTGACCTTCCGGAACACTAAGTTACCAGCGCGGCCCATCACACTGCCACAGTACTATATCTAAAACAGATGCCTGCCTGCCTAAACCTCAACGAAACATAACATCACGGCCTGACACAAGGGAGGGCGTGGATGAACACAACAACACACACACACACACAAAAAGCATCAAACACTTCCTTAAGTATGCAGTTACTCCTTTGAAATACAGGCTGCCAACTTGACGCTTACACACTACAAAACCCTACGGCTCTACGCCACACCGAACACCGCGTTATGCGGTGTGGTAAGTGCAGTCTGTATGATTCAGCCAGAGACCCTTATTGACAAGACAGCAGCGGGGAGAAGAAACTGACACCTACCGTGTCGGCGACACGTTGTGGTTGATGTTGGTGTGGCATTTGGTGATCATGTTGATGTCGATCATGTTAAAGATCAATCGCGATGTTGGTGTTGCAGTTAGACAAGTCGAGGTTGAAGGTTGTTACGGTGTACAAGTTGGTGTTGATAGAGGTAACAAATTATCACTAATGACCCTACAAATGTCACTTCACTGCACCATTTCACTTCGATCACTTGAACTCCTTCACTGCACTCCACCTTCCTTCAACACCTTATCGCTGTTTCACTATCAGAAGAAAAAATCACATAAACTGAGACAACCTTCGAATTTCATCCATTCGATGATGCACATTTTTAACCCAAAACAGAGGTCTGCACTAGCACTCACTAAATGCCGTTACTTCATTTCACTGGCTTCAGACTCAACACGCTTTGGTGCCTTAGATTCGGCAACACAAATGACCACTTCACTAAAACTGAAGTTCACTCCTAACGTGTTTGTTTATCGCTTTGGCCACTTCGTGATAAAGTTTGAATCTTGTAATGACGTCACACAATTAAGTGCGTTATTCTTCACGGTTAGAAGAAATTTATTTCAAGTGAAAAAGAAACAGTGAGGCAGAACATAAGGATACAAATAATTGTAGCGTTTTTAAAAAGATAAATAAGTGTGTAACTGTAAAAAAAATATTGAATCTCTCTCTGTCTTTCCAAATATTTATGTTTTGTCGAATATTTTGCAACACGGTAAAGAGAATGTACCGTGTGTTTGGAATGTACAATCGCAGACTCACCGAATGCCATCTTCTGCAACGTTAACAATTGAATATTTTATTTTGTATTATGATATAATAAATTTAATTAACATTTAGTGTAAATTTCGAAGCCTTATTATATGGCAAATTATCTATTAAACGCAATTTGCCTACGTCACTAAATGTCCGCATACGTAAAAAAAATTTGTCTTTAGGATTGATATATGACATTTAAATAGATATTCTAATTACACTGTCAAAAGTAACCTTGTATCAGTTTAAAGGATTCAGTACGTCAAAAGAGACAAGAGGCAATACGGCTTGCCAAAACATGCAGCAGTTATTTATGACGGCCTACATAACAACGTGGAAACATGGAAGGGAAACATGCTTGGGACAGCCAATAGCCATTCAGTTAGCCAAAAAATTACTCCGTACGTTTTAGGATTCAAAATTTATGAACGTTTGAAGTTGATGAAAGTTCAAAGAGAATAAATACTATTTTTTGGACATCCTGACACTGAAGACAGAGGCTCCAAGCGCCTTCGAAAGATCAATAACCATGTACCAATAAGGAGCAAAATTTAATGACCGCGTTCCTAACGATTCCCTTTCTCAGGATCCAGTGCACAACTTCCCATCCTCAATTTTATTCTTTAAAATGCATCTTCATGATATCACACAATTTAAACCCCAGTGTATCTCCCCCGTTTAAATTTTCCTACAAAATTTTTTATTAATTCCGGATATATCCCATTTCTATTTAATAACAAAGACAGAAATTTTTGAGGAAAATATGTACCAGTAATTGTATCGACCAATCGTAGCTCTGAAGCTGCGAAGTTTATTGGACGAAAACAATATCAAAAAAATGTTATAAAGATCAGAGTGCAAGAGAAAATATTAGAACTTGCCGAACAAAGGAGTGTCACCTGCAATATTTTTGGGCACACTGCTCTAACATTGGTACAATTATACAGTGTCAGTTTATAAGACAAATCTTCAAAGAGAGACAAATACACAATACACGAATTATCCTGTTTCAGGTATTTTGTGATTTGAAATCTGCGCTCTTCTGGGATATTACACAGCCTCTAGTGGTAGAATCCCTTACTGACGATATTAACCTCACAGTTGTAAGGTAAACACACACACAAACCATTCTATTCGACAAAACTACCGGCCAACAAACCACGGATCATCTAATGGGGTAGACTACAGTTCCGTGACGTCCACTATCAAATAGGACTATACTTCCTCTACATCGAAATACGATGATCGTTAAGAGCTGTGGTTCAAAACCTCAATTTTCACCATGTTCGCCATTAAGGCATATGAGGTAATGATAGTACACTTACAACAATTAACTTACATAACATGAATTACAATATACATTTGAGTGAGATTTAATAGTATCAATTTCGTGTGGCCTTTGCGAAGAATCAAAGTAACAAAACACCGTCAATGTCACACGTAACATATTTCGGACTAAACAACACATCATGAGGGTTATAATTTCTTCAATCATTTACTAATTTATTGTTTACTTTTTTATTGCGAAACATTTTGCGTTTTATTTACGATAAACAGTTGGGATCACCCGTCCCAAGCATGTTAGTTACAAGGTCTCAGAAC
>Ga0123352_10011400_pt1 | contig 14007 bp, 11 predicted proteins | sample TergutLab28metaG_FD_89700 | JGI IMG/M metagenome (GOLD analysis project Ga0123352, IMG submission 89700) | Labiotermes labralis P1 segment gut microbial communities from Petit-Saut dam, French Guiana - Lab288 P1 | ecosystem: Host-associated > Arthropoda: Insects > Digestive system > Gut ...
GGTCGTAAATGCTTCGCATTTACTGCTCGCCATGCGTCCCGGCTGGTCGTAAATGCTTCGCATTTACTGCTCGCCATGCGTCCCGGCTGGTCGTAAATGCTTCGCATTTACTGCTCGCCATGCATCCCGGGTAGCGGGCGACGCATAATCGAAGATATTACGCCAGGAGGCACTGACAAAGTATGGCGAGAAAATTACCAAAAATACGACAATATGAAGGTATTAAGCAGGCTCGGAGCATGAAAGTTGATTACATACCATATCAAAAGCAGTTTCGCTCGCAGATAGAAAAGATGATGCTGTCACTTTACCAGGAAGACCCGGCAGGACTAGGTATTGATTGCAATAAGATTAATGCCACTATTCTTGAGTGTACGCGGCATCCTGAAAAGGTAAAGCTTCTCACCATCTGGTATGGGGGAGAACTTGCAGGGTATGCGCTAATCGTGTTTTTTTGGAGCAATGAGTATGGGGGCAATATACTTTGTCTTGATGAAATTTATATAAAAGAAGCCTTTCGCAGCCTTGGAATTGGCAGTCGTACTATAGGAGATATGCCCGGTATTTTCCCTGAAAGTACAGCAATTAGTTTGGAAGTAACCCCTTCTAACTCCCGCGCAAAATTGTTTTATGAACGATTAGGATTTACTCAAAAAGAAAATCTATCAATGATACGTATACTATAGTATAAGGAGTGTTTTTGTGGCAAGGTCTTCAAAGCATAATTTAACCGAAGGTCCTATATTTGGGAAACTTATATCCATTGCTGCCCCTCTAACAGGGGGTATGCTTATGGGTATGATATACAATTTGACAGATATGTTTTGGCTTGGCAGGCTGGGGGATGGGGCACCGGCGGCAGTAGCGGCAGTAGGTGCTGTCGGGCTTCTAATGTGGATGTCTATGGCATTTCAAAGTTTTGGGCGAATGGGTTCGGAGATTGGTGTATCCCAAAACCTTGGCCGCGGGGATGAAGAGGCGGCAAAAGGCTTTGCCGGGACAGCCTTTACCCTAAATCTCATACTAGGTATTTTATACGGACTCGTAATGATTTTCGGCCGCCGCTACCTTATAGGTTTTTTTGATATTCAAGATCCTCAGGTAGTAAATCACGCTGAGAATTATTTGATGATAACAGGCTTTGCAATGCCTTTTTTTTACCTTGGCGGTGCGGGGATGGGTATATACAGCGGCAGCGGTAATGCGAGAACGCCCTTTTATTTTCAAGCCACAGGTATTATCATTAATATGATTTTAAGCCCTATTTTAATATTTCCCGCAGGTCTTGGAGTTGAAGGAGCGGCAATTGCTACGGTGATAGCCCAATCCATTTCTATTTCTGTAGCTATTTGGCATATAAAATTCCATAAAAACAGACCATTTAAAGAGCTTAAGCTTTTGGGTATTGCTAATAAAAAAACCTTAAAGCAAATCTTTAAATGGGTAACACCGATAGCTATTGAGAGCTTTTTCTTTACGTTCCTTACAATGCTTGTGGCCCGCTTTGTAGCGCAATTTGGCACAGAGGCAATGGCTGCACAACGTATAGGCAGCCAGATAGAAAGTTTGTCATGGCTTATTGGTGCAGGGTTTGCATCAGCTATTTCAGCTTTTACCGGGCAGAATTTTGGTGCAGGCAAATGGTCAAGGATACGGGAAGGTTATAAGCTTTCAGCTATTATAATGGGAATTTGGGGTGTAATTGTTACCTGTATACTATTTTTTGCCGGCGGATCGTTATTTAGCATATTTATGCCTGGCGAGCTTGAAGTAATTGCAATGGGGGCAAATTATATGCGTATTCTTGCGGCGGCTCAAATCTTAGGATGTCTTGAAGGGGTTACTGCAGGTACATTCCGCGGGCTTGGGAAAACGGTGCCTCCATCGATAGTCAGTGTTTCCATTAATACTGTACGTATGTTTGCAGCATTTTTCCTGGCACAGACAGCAATGGGATTAGATGGTATATGGTGGGCACTGACTATAGGGGCGATACTAAGAGGGACTTGGATATTCATATGGCTTAGATGGTATGTGAGAAAACTGCCTAAAGAAGATGTAATGGAACCAAATGCGGTTTAGGAAAGTATAGAGAAATAATCTAGCCGGACTCACTCTTTATCCGAGTGGATCCGGCTTTTTTCATAAGCTTATTTATAGGTAGTGCTAGTACATAGTATGAAATAAGCTGTCAGTATGTACATATTTATAGCCGGTTAATGTTAATTACCTGAATAATACTCTCTCTTGTCCTATCTATTACTACATCTCCGGTGCATTTTTCCTTTGTTTGAGGAAGATACATATTTATTTTCTCTATTTTACCGGATTTAAGCAATTTTTCCATAAAAACCGCATCAATATCAACTTCATAAGCATTTAGAAAATTTTTCCAAACGCTAAACTTGCAGCCGTCCTTCCATCTGTCACAGTAGAAGGCTTTGCGGTTTTCTAAAACAGCACCCCCTTCGCAAATAGGGCAGCTGCCGAGTTTCTTAAATGATTTAGCTGACTTTGTTTTTTTACCTCGCGTTCTTTCTTCCTTATCAAACTCCACAGACAGCTTTTTATTCGAGCTTTCAACTATAAATCCTGTAAATCGTCCTATACTTTCCATAAATTTTGTGCTGTCCATATTGCCCTTTGCTATGGAAGAGAGCCCCTTTTCCCATTTACCCGTAGTTTCAGGGGATTTAAGCTCATCAGGCAGTACCTCTATAAGCTTTACCCCTTTATCCGTAGGCAAGAGTACTTTGCCTTTCCTAATTACATAGCCAACATCTATTATACGCTCGATTATAGAGGCTCTGGTGGCTGGTGTGCCTATGCCCGAATCCTTTAGCTGATGTTTTATCTCCTCCTCCTCAATAAAGCGGCCGGCGTTTTCCATGGCATTTAAAAGCTCGCCTTCTGTATAAGGTTTTGGAGGCTCGGTTTTCTTTTTTATTAAATCGGCATTTATTAACTTTGGTTCATCCCATTCCGATATATTTGGGAGAAGTTCTTCTTCATCGCTTTTATCCGATGTATACAGTGCCTTCCAGCCCATATCCACCACAGAAATACCTGTAGTTAAAAAGCTCTCTTCGCAAACTTCAGTTATTATTTTTGTAACTTCATAAATATAAGGTGGGTAAAATGCGGCTAAAAATTTACGGATAATCATATCATATATATTTTTCTCACTATCACTTAAGGAGGATAGATTAGCTTTTTTACCTGTAGGGATTATAGCATGGTGATCGGAAACTTTTCCGTTATCAAACATACGTTTACCCATAGGAAGTTTAGGGAGGGATGTCAAATAATCGACATACTCCCCATAAGGCTCCGAGGGCAGGCTTTTAATTATATCCAATACTTTAGCTTTCATATCATTAGGCAGATGCTGAGAATCCGTGCGTGGGTATGTTATAAGCTTACGCTTTTCGTACAAATCTTGGGCGATTTGCAATGTGGTTTTAGCTGAATAGGAAAATCGCCTATTACACTCCCGCTGTAAAAGGGTAAGATCATACAAAAGCCCCGGTATCTGACCTTTACGCTCGATTTTGATAGACTCCACTGTCCCCGTTTGACCTTTTATTTTGTTATGTATTGCAGCTGCTCGCTCTTCCTCAAATATTTTGTTTTCATTTTCTTTCAAATCTATCCAAAGGCCGCTGTATAAGTCAAAATCTGCTTTTATCTGCCAATAATCCTTAGGGATATGGGCTTCGATTTCTTTTTGCCGCCGGACTAAAATATTTAAAGTAGGGGTTTGTACCCGCCCAATACTAAGGAGTACTCCGTAATTTATTGTATATGCCCTTGAGGCGTTTATGCCTACAAGCCAATCAGCTTCGGAGCGGCATTTGGCACTTTCATATAAATTATCGTATTCTTCAGAAGGTTTAAGTTTTTCAAAGCCTGATTTTATAGCTTCGGCAGTCATGCTGGATATCCAAAGTCTTTTAACCGGCTTGCTGCATTTAACATAATTATAGATATAGCGAAATATAAGCTCACCTTCGCGGCCACTGTCAGTAGCACATACTATATAGTCAATTTCTTTGGAATTCATAAGCTTTTTAAGTATTCCAAGCTGAGTTTTTGTCTTAGGCATAGCAGAAAGTGCCATTTCATCAGGAATTATTGGCAGATGTGCCATGTCCCATTTTTTGTAAGCCGGATTATAAGCATCAGGGTCCGAAAGCCCCACCAAATGACCGATTGCCCAGGAAATAATATATTCGTCGCTAATTAAACAATTATCACCTTTACCTTTTACTTTTAGTACAGCGGCAATATCTCTTGCCACCGAAGGTTTTTCCGCTATAATTAAAATTTTTCCCATTTTAAACTATCCAAGAGCCGGAACTCTTCCTTTCGATTATATTGACAAGTATAATAAAAGGATATTAGAATATACATATATTGTCAAAGATTTTAGGAGGATTTTATGAATAATTTCAAGATAATATCAGATACCTCATGTGATTTAACAAATGACATTATAGAGAAGTATGACATTGGGCTGGTTCCTTTCAAGATTACCTTTGATGGTGTAAATTATTTGAAAGAAGGGGTAGATATTACAATTGAGGAGTTTTATGATAAAATTTCAGTGAAGGGAGTATTTCCTAAAACTTCGCTGCCTTCTATACAAGATTATGCGGATAAGTTTAAACCCTATCTTGAAGAAGGGCAGGATATTTTATGTATTTGCTTGACTTCCGAGTTTTCAGGTTCTTATGGGAGTGCGGTAAATGCGGCTGAGATGCTTTTGGAAGAGTATCCGGATCGGAATATTAAAATCATGGACTCCCGCGCAGTGACATTTTTACAAGGTCTTCTTGTAATGGATATTGGGGAGTACCGCAGCCAAGGCAAGAACATAGATGAAGTATATAATTTGGTTGAATCCTATAAAAATGAAAACTTAATTTACCTTACTTTGGATACCCTTGAATATCTTGAAAAAGGCGGCAGAATCGGGAAAGCATCTGCCTTTGCAGGAGGTATTTTAAATATAAAGCCTATAATTAAATTTAAAGATGGCGGAATTACCCCTCACTCCAAAGTACGTGGCCGTAAAAAAGCTCTTAATGAAGTAGTAGAGCTTAGTGCTGAATTTTTAAAAGGGAAAGAAAATGAATATCGTGTAAAGGTATTACATAATCGCTGTGAAAATGATGCTAAAGAGATAGAAAGTTACGTTAAAGCAAAGGGCATCATCCCTCTGATGGGAATTGGGCATATAGGAGTGACTATTACGGCTCACGGAGGGCTTGGAATGACTGGAATTGTTATGCTGAAAAATAAGCCTTAGGGTACAGTTTAAGAACTTGTATTCAATAAACGTGCCGTTTGCAAAAACAAACGGCACATTTTTATTTCCGTGATGCCCTGCCTTTTGGGCGGGATAGTTCAAGTATGAGCTTTATTGCCAATACATCATATTTATATGGAGGGCACCGGCAGGGCTGGTTTCAGGCACTGCAAGGTTTGAGTTAAATGCCCTGATAATCATACCTTGGAAAAGTGGAACCATGCCTGTATGTTCATTTGCAAGCTTTGTAATCTCTTCAAAAAGGGCAAGTCTTGCATCTGCATCGATTGTAACGACAGCCTGGTCAATGAGTGCTGTCATTTCAGGATGATCTATACGGTTCCTGTTTTGTCCGCCAATGGCACCAGAATGTAACATTCCTACCATATAAGCAAGGAGGTTAGTCGGTGCGAAATTGCCTATTGCGGCTTCGTAATCTCCCTCAGATGTTATGGCAAGGAATGAAGCTAAATCCATTCTTACAACATAAACATCAATACCAATATCAGCAAGGTTAGATTGTATAACTTCAACCATACGTGCCCTTGCATCATTTGAAGCAATAATACTAAAAGAAATATCTCCAGGATTTATGCCGGATTCAGCAAGTAAAGCTTTGGCACCTTCCGGGTCGAAGCTGTTTTCATTTTCAAAAGACACCCCCGGGAAGTTTATAGGCACTTGATTGTAAATAGGAATTGCAAATCCTGCCATGCCAACCTCTACCACAGCATCTTTATCAATAGCCATATCAAGTGCTCTTCTTATATTAATATCCGAAAAAATTGGGTTTTCGTTATTAATCAGAAGGGCGTTATGCTGCGTAGCTGTTCTCATAAAAACATCAATACCCGGCTCCGCCTCAAGTCTAGGGATGTCCATCGTAGCAACTTCCACAATATAGTCAACTTCGCCCATTTCTAAAGCTATAGTCCTTGAAGCGCCTTCCGGTATAACTCTCCAAGTTATATCCCGGATTCTTGAGGCGCGGGCTGTATCAAAATAATTGTCAAAAGCTGTGAAGGTCAAAGAATCCCCGGATCTCCACTCTTGAAATATGAAAGGACCGGAACCAACAGGGTTTGCGGTAAAATCATGACCTGATTCTATTAAAGACAGGGGCATAATAGAGTTTCCTTGATGAGCCAAATCAAAAAACAGTATGGAGTTAGGTGTTTCAGTATAGATTGTAAGAGTATATGTATCAACAACCTCAGCCCTTACAATACTACGCTGTGCCAGAGCGGCCTCAGGGTAGTTTTTAACATAATACAGAGATGCCACAACATCTTCAGCAGTCATATGGTCACCGTTATGGAAGTAAATATCCTGACGGAGGGTAAATTCAAATAATACATCACTAATTGCTCTCCAGCTTTCGATTAAATCTGGAAGGGGTTCTAAAGTGTCATAATCAACCCTAAAGAGACCATTGTGCGTCATAGAATTTTTAAAAGCGGCAGCTGTTGAAGCATGTCTGGCAGGGGCAATCGAGGGAGTTTCATTTTCAGTAGCGATAATGAGACTGCCTGTTGCACCTTCTTCCGGAGCAGGAGCAGGGGTTTCAAGTGCCGGAGCAGCAGGAGTCACAGGTGCCGCCGGCTCAGGCTGAGGTGTAACCGGCTGTACTTGCTGAGCAGGAGTACAAGCACTTAAAGTACCGACCAACAAAGCACCGATAAGCAGCATACTTAAAGCTTTTTTCATTTTCATAATATTATCTCCTTTAAAAGAATTGAAAAAAATTAATACCAACAAAAGCGTTTATTATATGATTACGCTCGCATCACCTAATAAACGCTTTTGTTAAACAATTTACAGTATACATTAAAAATATTGCAAAGTCAACAAAAAAATCATAAATATACAATATTTCGATACAATATACATTGTTTTAATGAAATATACAAAAATATTGACGATTATATACAATTCTATATTCTGTCTTTTTGGAATTTCCCCAGGGCTTCAATATGAGCGGCAACTGCGTCCGGCGCAGGTCCTCCGGGAACACTTCTTGCATTAACGCAGTTTTCCAAAGCGATTGCTTCATAAATATAAGGACCAAATTCCGGGCAAATGGCTTGATACTCGGAAAGCGGCAAATCCTCCAAGGTGCAGCCTTTGTTTATAGACTCCCGCACAAGCTGTCCTACAATTCCGTAAGCATCTCTAAAAGGCATCCCTTTTTTTACAAGATAATCGGCACAGTCAGTGGCGTTTAAAAAGCCTTTTGCGGCGGCTTTTCGCATATTATCAGGCTTAAAAATCATAGTTTCCATCATTGGGGTAAATACGGCAAGGCACTGCACAACTGTATCAATGGCATCAAAAACCGGCTCCTTATCCTCTTGCATATCTTTATTATAAGCCAGTGGAAGCCCTTTCATCACAGTTAAAAGAGCTATTAAGCTGCCATAAACCCGACCTGTTTTACCTCTTGTAAGTTCCGCAACATCAGGGTTTTTCTTTTGAGGCATTATGGAAGAGCCTGTGGCAAAAGCATCATTTGGTTCCGCAAAGCCACACTCCCAAGAGCACCAGAATATAATTTCTTCAGACAATCTTGAAAGATGCATCATCATAATAGATAATGCCGATAAAAGCTCCAAGCAAAAGTCGCGGTCACTTACGGCGTCTAAGCTGTTGGCTGTTATTTTGCTAAAGCCAAGCTTCTTAGCCACCATTTTACGATCTATTGGATAAGTGGTGGCAGCCAAGGCACCGGCACCTAAAGGGCAGAAATCCATCCGTTTAAGGCAGTCTTCAAGGCGGGTAATGTCCCTGGAGAACATTTCAGCGTAAGCCATTAAATAATGCCCCAAAGTTACAGGCTGAGCGCGCTGCAAATGAGTATATCCGGGCATAATAGTATGTAAATGATCCTGTGCCCGGTCTATTAATACTCTTTGGAAACCCAGAGTAAGTTTAATTAGCCTGCGGACTTCCTCCATAACATATAATCGCATATCTAATGCAACCTGGTCATTTCTGGAGCGGGCAGTATGCAGGCGGCGGCCGGCATCCCCAATCCTCTCAGTTAAAAGGACTTCTATATTCATATGTATGTCTTCGGCGTCGGTACTAAGCTCAACTTCGCCGTTTTCGATATCTTGCAAAATGCTTTGTAAGCCGTCCAATATAGCTTCTACATCTTTTTGCGAGATAATCCGCTGAGCACCCAGCATAACAGCGTGAGCCATGCTGCCTTCTATATCCTGCTTGTACATACGAAAATCTACAGACAGGGATTCATTAAAGTCATTAACCAAATCATTAGTTTCCGTTTGTATACGTCCAGCCCATAATTTTTTCACTTGCACTCCTCTCCTTTCCCTAGAAAAAAACTGCCCATGCTAAATATTCATGGGCATAAAACATATATAAATCACGATACTACATAATCCCTTTCAGAATATCGATGACTAAAAGCAAATTGTCAGCTATTTTAAAGGCTTTATTTTCAATATCTTCATCAGGTGCAAGCATATCAGGCACAAATATACACGGAATCTTGGCGGCACAAGCAGCATATAGTCCGTTTCTGGAATCCTCAAGGACTATTGCCTCAGAAGTCGCAATACCAACCTTTTCACAGGCGGTTAAAAATATTTCAGGGTCGGGCTTTAAGTTTTTAGCCATATCACCGCTCATTATGTAATCAAAGCGATCCGGTGAAATATTTGTCCAGGATAAGTATTTCCTTATGGTAGATTGAGAGGATGAGCTTCCGATTACTTTTTTTATGCCATTTTCTTCCAGCCAATCAAGAAGAGTAAGCAGCCCTTCTTTTACACCTACTCCTTCTTTTTCCAAAATTTCCAAGAAATCTCCATGAGAACTCCTAAAAAGCCCGTCTATTTCATCAATAGAAACTTTTCTGCCTAGGAGTTTTTCGTAATGCTCCTCTATACCGGCACTGTGTCCTCCCATACTTCTGGCGAAAACCTGAACAGAGGGCTCATAGCCCATTTCTTTTATTTTTTTTGCCCAAAGCCTGTAGGATACGGCTTCTGTGTCAAACATAAGCCCGTCCATATCAAAAATAACCAGTTTTATTGCCATTTTCACCCTCCGGTACGTGACTACTCTTTTTCGATTTTAGTATCTTTAAGTTCAGGTCCTGGACCTCCGACTACCTCTGACTTTAGAACAGGTATGCGTATCCCTTTATTTAAGCCAAACTCGACTACAAACGCATTTTCTTCAACGCCTACAATTTTGCCAAATAAACCGCCGGTTGTACAAACATCATCCCCAACCTTAAGAGAGTCGCGCATTTGTGTAAGTTTTTGCTGTTTTTTCCTATTATTTCGCATCATGAACCATATATATCCGCCGAATATAGCAATATAAATTAATATCCAGTTCCAGCCTATTGCACCAAACAATCCGGCAGGCTCAGCAGGAGGAGCCTGCGCCCCTATTTCAGTGCCGGTTGCTTGGGCAGGTACTCCTTGCCCGCCGTAAATTACTGTATTGCCTGCGGCGGCAGTTAAAACAACATATGTTTCCATCAATATCCAACTCCGTTATAAGAATTTTTGGTTATATATAACTTTAAAATTGTTTCAAGCTAAGCTTGATAATTTTAAAGCTTACTTACCTATAGTTAAATATTATAGGGGATAATTTTTCCTTAGTCAAGCTATTCATCAATAACATCTATTGGCTTGGTGGGATTTATATGGATGCTGCAATGTTTAACTTTCTCAAACTCTGATTCAATAGTGTCATGTACCTGATGAGCAACCTCATGAGCTTCGTGTAATGACATATTTGGATCCATACTAATTTCCGCTTCAACATAAATTCTATCCCCAAATAATCGAGTTCTAAGCAGGTCAATACCTGTAACATGCTCATGTGATAAAATTGTTGTGCGAATTTTAGTTTCCGTCTCTTCGTCGCAAGCTCTATCGGTCATTTTGGAAATAGCGTCACGAAAAATATCAAGAGCCACTTTGAAAATAAATAGACAAATTACAACAGCAGCTATAGGGTCAAGGATAGGAAAGCCCATTCTGGCTCCCAATATGCCCAAAAAACTGCCGATAGATGACAAAGAGTCCGAAAGATGATGCCAAGCATCAGCCATGAGGGCGCCGGAATTGATTTTTTTTGCAACTCCACGCTTATAAATATACATTATTCCTTTTACGACAATGTTTGTAAGCGCCGCTATAAGGGCAATTATTCCGGGTACAACAATCTCCTCAAAATCCATTGCTATTATTTGAGATAATCCTGACCAGCCTATGCCGGCACCTGTAAAAACAAGTACAACAGATAGAATAATAGCTGCAACACATTCAAAACGTTCGTGTCCGTAATGATGATCTTTATCAGCTTTCTTATTTGACATTTTGACGCCAATCATTACAATAATGGTCGTATACATATCAGAAAACGAATGTGCAGCGTCGGCTATCATAGCAGTGGAATTTCCGATTATCCCCGCAAAAAGCTTGAAGATAGTTAAAACTATATCAAAGCTGATTGTGATAAAAGATGCTCTTACGGCAAGTTGTTCATTAGTTTTCTTCATAAAAAATACCTCCAGGTTTTTTATTTTTTATAAAGCACAGTATCCGTAAGAAACAAAAAAACACACCTTACGGAACATGAACGTACACTGTCCCGCAGATGTGCCTATAGGCTTCTGCTGCCATGATGGCCCGGCTCCATAAACCTTAAATTAAAAAGGCTTATTGCCTGCTCAGATAGTACTGTATATAAATCTGTGCAAAAATTAACAATATAAGCTTAGCATGAAATAAGTGTATTGTCAAGAGTATAAAATAAGGGCAATTTGACGGAAGTGAACTTCGACAAATCGATTAAAATCTGCGATGCAAAGATTTCTGAAGCTTAGCAATTATTTTTTCATACGTTTACCCTAAAAACAAGGGCAAGCGCGCAAAACGCTTGCCCGAGTGCGAATTTAAACTTCTTTAGGGTTAGAATATAGTTTAAATTCGCACCTATTTAAAATAATCCATATCTTTTACTGAAACCATCTGTCAAGAAGCCTTCCCATCATATGCCATAAATCAGCTCTTGGCACATCTTCTCTTGTAATCAGGTCGCTTCTGCCAACTTCTTTACCTTCGGATATATATATAACCTCGCCGGCTTTTGTACCGGCAGCAACAGGGGCATTTAAAGAGTCTAAAAGCTCAACCCTTGAATCTAACTGTACATGATTACCCTTAGGCATTACTACACTAACTTGCTCTCTGACAACTACACCTACGCTATCCATACTGCCTTTATTAACTCTTACCTGCCCCCTGTCCATTCCTGCAGGGTCGCCGCTTGCAATTGTATAATTAGCAAAACCATAGTCCAAAAGTTTACGTGCCTCATCAAATCGTGTAGCGGAGTCAGGTGCGCCTAATATAACCGCAATTAAAGTAAGCCCGTCTCTATTGGCTGTTGCGCTGATACAATGTCCTGCTTGGCTTGTATAGCCGGTTTTTAACCCATTAGCACCCTGATAAGTCCTAATCATCCTGTTTGTATTAGTAAGCCCAAATTCCTCCACACCTCGGGCTGTCCTGTGGGTTATCGTATCCATCCATATAGTGGCAAGTTCGTGTATTTCCGGATATTTGGTAATAAGTGCCCTGCTCATAATTGCAATATCATAGGCACTCATAATGTGCCCCTCCGCAGGCAAGCCGCAGGAGTTGACAAAGTTAGTACTTCTCATGCCTAAATCCGCCGCTTTAGCATTCATGTTTATAATGAAGCCTTCTTCGCTGCCTGCCAAGAACTCCGCCATTGCCACAGCCGCGTCATTAGCAGACGCTACAGCGATTGCCTTTGTCAAGTCTCTGACGGTCTGCTGTTCTCCCGCCTCAAGATAAATTTGGGAGCCTCCTCTTTTTGCGGCATATTCACTTGTGGTGACGATATCATCCCATTTGATTCTGCCTTGTTCGATGGCTTCATAAATTAAGAGAAGTGTCATTATCTTTGTTATACTGGCCGGAGGGAACGCCTCCTGTGAGTTATACTCCAATATTACTTTCCCTGTCAAAGGTTCCATTAGTATAGCAGCCCTTGCATTAACGGTAAAAGAGGGAGTAGGGTCATGCTGGGCAAGAGTAGGGGAGACTACTACAACATGGCTGCCATAAACTCCCCATGAAAAAGCCAGGTTAAATATAAGCCCCACGCAAAGCATAAGGGTCGTGATTTTCTTTAAATCCATATATATCCTCCTTAAGTATTGTTGTTTTCTTTGGAATTAGGGTTAACCTTTTAGTTAGAAATATACATATATGGAAATAAATTTTAAAAGGTTTTGCTTGTAGGGCTGTTGTTGGTCGTGTTATGCTAGGTCAAGGAGAGTCGAACAATGAGCGGTTTTGCGGATGGAATTTTAGCCCCGCCATTGTCATTATCCTTGCCTTACTGTGGGTAAGGCAGCGTCCTCTTTCGCGGTGGTTTCAAAAATTCCATCCGCAAAACTCGAAGACCCATAGCCACAAAAAATTTGCATTTAGCAAAATTTGAGGACGACGGTGGGCACTCAGCCCACCTAGGACGAAAATGAAGATTAATCAAATTTTTTGTGCTATGGGCGTTCAAGGTTCGACTCTCCTTGACCTATAGGCAAATGCCCTTAAATAATAATAACAAGTTTTTGCTATTGTTTTGAGGTCATTTGGCTATGGATTCAAAAATTGGAAGGAAGAGAGTAACTTAGGATGAAGATTTTAGTAGTTGGCGGAACGCGGTTTGCAGGCATTCACTTAGTAAAGGAATTATTGTCTTTCGGGCATGAAGTTACAATCGCAACACGAGGCATAGCCAAAGATGGATTTGGCGATACAGTTAAGCGGATTATTTTAGAGCGGACTGATAAGGAAAGTATCTCCAACGTACTTAAGGGGAAGTCTTATGATATTGTGTATGATTCTCAAGCAAACTCGTCTAACGAAGTGGAGTATCTTTTGGAAGCAGTAAATTGCGGGAAATATATTGTAACATCAACGGCGTCGGTTTATTATCCTAATTTTAGGCTCCTAATGCCTGAATCTGATTTTGAGCCGGCTAAGTACCCTTTGAAATGGTGTGCAAGAGATGATTTTGAATATGATGAAATTAAAAGACAGGTGGAGTGTGCTGTATTTCAAAAGTACAGTCATATCAAATCTATAGCTGTACGTTTCCCTCTTGTAATAGGCGAAGATGATTATACAAAGCGGTTATATTTTTATGTAGAGCATATAGTTAAATCTCAGCCCATGGCTATTGACAATCTTAACACAAAAATGGCGTTTATTATGTCCCATGAAGCCGGAAAATTTCTTGCATGGCTTGGTGATAAAGAATTTTGTGGGAGTATTAATGCGGGAAATTGCGGTAGTATAGCTCTGTCAGAAATAATTAGCTATGTAGAAGAAAAGGCTTCGGTCAAAGCAATTTTTTCAAGTGATGGCGAGCAAGCTCCATTTAATGACTTTACTGATTATAGCTTGGATTTAAGTATAGCTGAGAAGATTGGGCATAAATTCCCCAATATAAGCACTTACATATATGATTTATTGGATAAGTATATTAGAACCAGCGGTCAATAAGCAGCAAACCTGCTTTTCGGCTTATTTTAAGCCACTTGTCGTTGTCCATGCACTTTTGTTTCACTAAGAAACAAAAGTTGCCAGCCGTAGCAGATTAGCTTTGCA
>Ga0123352_10011401_pt1 | contig 14006 bp, 5 predicted proteins | sample TergutLab28metaG_FD_89700 | JGI IMG/M metagenome (GOLD analysis project Ga0123352, IMG submission 89700) | Labiotermes labralis P1 segment gut microbial communities from Petit-Saut dam, French Guiana - Lab288 P1 | ecosystem: Host-associated > Arthropoda: Insects > Digestive system > Gut ...
AATATCAAAATGCATCTAAAGCAGGACAATATCAAAATGCATCTAAAGCAGGACAATATCAAAATGCATCTAAAGCAGGACAGTATGCAAATGCATCTAAAGCAGGACAGTATCAAAATGCGTCCAAAGCAGGACAATATCAAAATGCATCTAAAGCAGGACAATATCAAAATGCATCTAAAGCAGGACAATATCAAAATGCATCTAAAGCAGGACAGTATCAAAATGCATCTAAAACAGGACAATATCAAAATGCATCTAAAGCAGGACAATATCAAAATGCATCTAAAGCAGGACATTATCAAAATGCATCTAAAGCAGGACAATTCAAAATGCATCTAAAGCAGCACAATTCAAAATGCATCTAAAGCAGCACAATATCAAAATGCATCTAAACCAGGACAATATCAAAATGCATCTAAAGCAGCTCATACAATATGTACCTTGAGTCTGTATGGCAGAATATCAAAACTATTTTGAGTGGCCACGTGTCAGTAAATGTTTCTGAAATTTCGAACAATAAACGGTCTTACACTATGCAATATTAAAATAGTAAAAGGCCATGTTTTGCCTTCATTTGTCACCTGATACAACACAAAGTCATAACTTACAATTTAAAATATATATTCTTACATCATATGGGAAATGTAAATTCACCTAACTGTGAATAGTCTTAGTAACTGACCAACTTAGTGCACAATTTCTTGTTTTATAATAAGTTTATTATAAAACAAAAATTTGTGCATTAAGTTGGTCAATTACTAAGATTATACTGAAATGCAAGGTCAGCAAAACATCAACATTTGTGAATATTCTGTCTCTGCTTTAGTTGCTGACACAATAGCTATTAATTCTTTATATTGCATTCACAAAAACTCCCAGTAAAATTAATATGGTTACACATTTTGATGAAAATCAGCTCCAGCAGACAACTGATATTGTACAGAACTGAAATGTAAGTTATGTAACTGCATAAACTTCCATCTCAGTACATATTTTCTTTACTTCTTTTTGTTGCTACTAACAAGAAATTATTTTCACTTAATTCACAAATTCATGACATAAACACCCGTCATAATAGTAATTTGCATTTGCCATTAACAGGCCTAACAATGGTCCAGAAAGGTGTTGCATACTCTGGATGCAAAATTTACAACCACCTACGACCACAAATTAAAAATATTTCGAACAATATAGCCCTTTCCAAATCTAAATTGAAGAAATTTCTTCTACAATATGTTTTCTATAGTGTCGATGAATACTATCAGCAAAATTATAAGGATTATGAGTGGTAACAACTAAGCAAATGTAAAACAAATGTATTAAATTAATTATAGGACCACTATGTATGTTCCTGGTAATGTATATACTCTGTATTCTCTTAATTTGTGATAACTATACTTGTATCCTGTAGGCTTTATTTTAAGATGTAACCTTTTATACACTTATTCTATAAGTATATTATTAGAAATATGACAAGTTCTATATCCTTTAGGTTGTTCAGACCTTGTACGGATTTACACAATCCAAAATAAATAAATGAATGAATGAATGAATGAATGAATGAACCCCTGATAATAGCAGAGACTGGCTCTATCTCTGAAACATGGGGCATATATTGCACATTCATACATGCAGACTTCAGTTTATCCTGCAGCAGATTCTGGTGTGTGTATACCACCTGATAATGTTTATTTAAACTGTCACCAAGAGTTATATACAATTCTAGTGAGCTGGACCTCTGAAGTTGGGCATATGTATTGGAAGTGCAAGTAACACAGTTTATGGCATGAATCACAAGGATCAAAATAACAACACAGTATTTTGGATGGCATTTATTTCACCATCCTGTGGTTAAATTTGTTGTAACTCTGTGCCGACTCCTGCACAATTAGATTATATTCTGAGATTTCAGATTAGGTGGTGAAATACTGGGGGCGGGTATATAAATAGGAACAAGTTTAGGTGCCCAATTTAATGAAGTCTGGTTCACATATGAAGCAATGGTAAGTTATTTTTATGTCAGCCACATGTTCTCTCTCAAGACATGCAAGCACATAGTTTAAAATCCAATTCAAGGACAGTACATACTTATACATCTGACTCGGCTTTCACCTTAGTAGCATGGTATCGCGTTGCAAATGTTTCTGCCACTAACAGTGGAAATACTAAAGTCGCTTCAGCATGTATCTGAAAATAAAAAATAAAGAAAACAAACATGTAAAAATTAATCAAATATTCCTAAAACATAAGTCATTATATATATGAACAAACATGACCTCTCATATATGCTTTTATGTCACAAAGTTTATGCAAAGAATACACAATAGTTATTTATGCCTAAAAGGATTCTCTTAAACACCTTCACGGGAGAAGCTTCCTTCTTGATCTTTCCCCATGAGACAGCCTCATCTGGACGAGCTCCACTATCACCGCCATCAAACTCAGATGCTGTGTTGATGAAAACTGCATAATCAGCTCCATTTCTCCGCAAGAACCATGCAGACTTTTACAGCAAGAAAAAAACTATTTCTGAAAAATACAGCAAGAGTTTTTAACCAAATTCTATAGTTGCATCATACAAGAGCTATACCTGTTTTCTTCTTCACTAAGCATCACAGGGTATGAAGCATGCCCATCAGCCTAAATGCCACTACTGGTAGTGGTGATAAGAGATAAGTTATAAACTATTACAGTATGAGATTACAGACATTCAGGAGGTTGACTATTTTGAATATTTACATAGGACAAGATTTATAATTTTCACATTCATTAATTTAAGTCTTCATATCATTTTTTAATTTATAGCACACATTCTAATTTCAGGATGGTGCCAGTATCCTGAGGGCATGCATGGATGTGCACTGAATCAATGATGAATACTTACACAGAGCAATATCTTACCATTAGATTAGCATTGCAGATGTGATGCTTTATTACTCCCCCACCAACTATCAGCATTCCTGTATTTACAGCTTTGACTGCCATTGTATTTAAACGGCGAAGATCTGTAGTAAGAGAAATGCACTTACAATACAACTTTATACAGTTACATTCTGGTTCAATATATTTTCAGTGCTAATATACGAAAACTTTTGTTACAAGCAGTCCTTGATTCCACGGTCAGGGAGGTTCATGGTCTCACACTCCGCTTAACACATTTGTGTCTGTACCTGGCCATGATCAGAGAAGGCCATGGTTGGATTAGGACAGTGCAGGAGAAAGTGCAGGACCTTCTGAAAGTGGTTTGATGAAGCAGTTCCCAATTTAGTCACTAGACAAAGTATGTAACATCACTGGAAATCTTTTGCTTTACACATGCAGTTCTTTCTGTGTTTTTCAAGTGCTTCTTGCGAGTAGTACAAATATGGATGCGCTGGCCATTCTGCAAACAGCAGGTTTGCTGGCAGAAAGAGTATTAATGTCTTATTTCATCTGTTTTCCTTAAATGTAAACAGTACATTTATCAAGTTTTCAAATAAATTTAACCTGCTTACTTCTGATTTCACTGGTAGAATACAAAACGTTTAAGTCAAAGTCCAGACGTCCTTAAAGCACAGTGACAAAATGCAAAGAAAAAAGCCCAGTGATTTCCCTTTACCTTGAATAATGTCCAGCACCAGTCCTGGGTTGCGATATGAGTGGAAATACATCATATCACCAAGGCTACCATCTGTAAGGGCTGGACTGAACACAGGGATTTTATTTTTTGCGGCCCAGTAATAGATGGAACTCGGATCACCAATTTCTTCTCCTAATCTAGCAATTACTTTTGATGGAGTCCAGAGTGTACCCTAAAGCAGTCACAAAGATGACAATGACTCAGTTTTGAGTTACCATTATGTAATGACACATTTCAACTGTTTTCACGTTCTCATCATTATAACTGGTACGATAACTGCAAACTGGAAATGATGCAGAAGGCAACAGTTATAACTGATAAATAAGCTTATGAACAAACTGCACTTGTTCAGTGATATATAACTACTCCTATACGTTTTGGCTATAAATCACTGCCAAAACTTGTATGAGTATTTATGTATCTATAAACAAGTAGAAATTGTTGGTAATAAGCTCATTTATGTGTACCAATTGCATGGAAGATGTACAATATTAAGGTATAATTGTCTTCAATGTCCAAACATATGCCAGGAGAGACTAAGGAAAACCACAACAACCTGACAGAATAAACAGGCTTCAAGCCGAGATTCTAAATTGGAACTTCCAAAATATAAAAAATGAGCGTTAACCACCTGACTGCAGCATTCAGTCTCAAGAAGTACCCCAGGCACATTTGGCAAAGCCCTTACTTTTTAAAGACTAGACAACAGGGAATGAGTGGGCTAACATAAGACTCATTCAGCAAATATCTAAATGAATACTTCAACTGCCATAGCTCCATGTGGTTTTCCTAAATAACTCAAGGCACACACCTGGAGAGTATAAGAGGGTGATTCATATGAAAACCTTAAATTGCATGTTGCAAGCAGGGCCACCATCTTTCCACTACTACTATGCCGTCGTGTTGCATTCCTGCATTGTACTGCCACCTGTCAGCCACTCTTCAAACCATAAGCATCAGTGTTGTGAACTTACAAACAATCGAGCTCTGTTTCAAATTTTTATCGCACTCTTAAGTTTTTCATTTGACTCCCCCTTGTATTAAACAGTCAACAACCAATTTCTCTGAAGTCCTCTCAAGTTTACCACATGCAATCATCATCCTTTCATCTAATTCAACTCTGAACAATCTTTGTAATAAATGCATCATTATTTAACATATCCTGAAAACCAGCATACCTATACAACAAGGGATTTTTTATACTTGACAGCATAAATGATTGTGAAGAAAAAAAATCTCTTGTCCTGCCACATATTAAAATCTAGCCATCCAGGCTGTGGTGGGTAATGTTACTGACTGAGCTATCAACACACAGTTACATTTCCCATGAAGTTAATGTGTGAATTATACATGAACACATGTATATTTAGTTGTAAGTTGAGGCATGTGGAACCTGCACTTGATTATATTTTTTGGCCCACAAACATGTCAGTGTCCTTGAAAATTGTGTTTATGTTATACTGTATACTGTATTTACCACAATATATAAAGGCCTCCCTTTGCATTGTCAATTTTCAGGGAAACACCAATACAATATATGTTAACCCTGTGTGACTACCTCATTTGTAGGTGATAGATTAGAAATTTAGCAAGCTGAAAAATCATGCCCATCCTTCCTGAAACTTAAGGACTGCATCAGAGGTGACAGACATGAAAGTGATGAAGGTAATCTTCAACTGAGATCATGTAATAATAACAGAATAAGTACAATAGAGAAAGCACTCCCAGTTTTATCACCTGGCACTATACTTCACAATGGCTAGCCTCACATACCAAATTCACTAGAATATATGATAAGAAATATTTCTAATTCATCATATAAAAATGATGAGGCACTGTATAATTGTGCACAAAAATAAACATGTTTTGCATACATCATATCCTGAAAATGAAGACTGAAAAGGAAGGTCACCTACCATGCAGGGTTGTCCAATACAAGGTTTAATACAGTAATATATCTACTGTACAATATATTTAACTGGAACCTTATTAGAAACTTCACAATTTCATGTGTGCATCAGTCTCAGCAAAAACATTATACTGTCATTAAACATTATGGAAAAAGATTACCTTTTCTTTCTGTTCCTTCAACATAGCATCCAAATGTGGCATCACCCAGTCTTCAAAAAGGCAGTAATTGTCGTTAGGCACCAGAAGGTTCCCAATTCGGTTAATCCCTTTTTCTCGTAATTTGCGACCTTCCAAATGGAAATCACCAATGTATGTTGGAGCAAGACATTTTATAAAATCCTCTTCTACACCTCCTGCTGTAGTTACAATGCAGTCTACCTTCAAAAGAGAGCGGTAGACAAAAAACTTCACCCAGTGTTAACTTCCCAGTCTGTGAATAACAACTACTACAAAGCACCTACAAAGTTGTCTTCCTTTGTGTAAAAGCAACAAAAGAAAAACACTTTCCTTTCATGGAGTATCCCTCGAGTACTTTCACAAAGACCGTGTGATTTTAAATGACAACCTTCAGCGCGAGTCTCACAAACCATACGGTCCTCCTACCTGTCATGTGATAGCATCCACCACGTATTGGAGGCCAAGTGTCCACCCCAACCCACCCACTTGCCACTGCTACTGAGGGTAGACAGCACAGATGATCTAGTACCTCAGAAGGGACTGGGCAGCCTCCTACTCATATTCTTGCTACTGATGAGAGTTTCAACAAGAATACAGGCACCTCCAATGCTTCAACTGCAAAAACACACTGATCTACGCGCACAAAACTTTGTGCACTATCCCCACTTATGACATGAGCCTAGTCTTGCTAACTGTAGGTCTGCCTGAAGCCAGAGACTTTGTGGGATCACTTGTACTGTACGTAAACAGTGTAAATTTAGTTGCCAATCCCTACAACCAGTGCCCCAGCCACATAATTAGATCTGTAAGGGTAAAGAGTTGTCTTTATGCACGACATGAAGTCATAAGTGGGAAGTGAAGCAGAGCTCCTGTTATACTTAAACCTTTCACTAGATGGAGATAAGTAGTCAGCTTCATGTGTTGGAAAGTTGATCTGAGGGTAAGAGCCCCCTTGGTATCCACTGGGCCCCAGGACTACTTGGAGAAAAGAGAAAAATCTCTTACCCCTGCCCAAAATTTAAGGATTTCTTAATGGTCCAGTCCATTCCCTAGGTACTGTACCATCTACCCTGCACTGGCTCTTAAATCTGTACCAGTTTTAACCATCTACTGCATGAAATAAGGTAGAACATATTTTTACTTGTGCCTTGTTGTGCGTGACATGAAAAACAACTGATAAGAATGGTGTCAGAGCATGCAACAGAAGAGTGTGACTTTACATGGTGTGGCAGTGCAACAAATTAAAAGTATCTTAATGCATGGACCACATTATGAGAACCTTAAATTTGGTATACATACTATGACATTTTACACAAATACACAATTACACATTTTGATTATTTCTTAATTCAGCCAGTGAAACATACTTTAGGATATTAATATTATTTAATTCAAAATCTGGAAGTAAATCTGAGCCACCACTGTTGCTCACAAGCTACATGTATGTGGGAAAAGTAAGAAATACAACCACACACACCATTTGACTGGACACCAAAAATTTCAGTAAATTAAACAAGGGTCAAACATGTGACTACAGCTTTTAACCTGGATTCTGCCATATGGAGTTTTGTAGTGCACAACATAACACAACTGGTAGGACTCTCACCATGCGATGCTGAACAAGGAAGCGGATAGTATCACGAATGCCAGCAGATACCATGTTTGAAGTAAAGCCTAAGAAGATAGTGCAGCTACTATTTCGTCGAATAAATTCATCTTCCTCTGACACATCTTCCATATCTTCAGGCAATGGCTTGGCACGACAAGACAGCTTGACCATTTAGAAAAATAATAAAATGAATGGCAATTAGTTCAAGTTTGACAAAGAAGAGCGTAACAAAACAAAATTATTAACATGGTTAAGTATGTTGCATACCATTTTATTAATTTCTTCTACTGCTAAGCCAAAATTTGTTGCTTGAAATCCACAGAAACGATATGTCTCAAGAAGTGTCTTGTAATTCACCCCTTTGTTCCAGTCATAACCTGTGAAGTTGAAAGCACAACTGAAGAAAAAAATGTGGAGATGCACGAACAATGACTTCATATACACTGTAAGTTCTGTGATGAGTTGGCCAAACTTCAGGAATGAGTTCTAGGGGCCAAGTGGAACAAAAATTCCCATAAATCATACACTGATTTGACACCATTATTGAATTAAATGTGAGTGTCCTGCAGTATATGAATGCAGAATCAATTTTCAATTAACCGTTACTAGTTAAGGGCCTAAATGTTTACAGCAGAATCTGATTTCTGAAACGATGAATTTGTGATGTACAAACGTTATCATGGTTCCATCCACTCAATTTTCCCCCTGAATATGTTCCACTTCATATTTTGCTCCAACAGTGGCTTTGCTGCCTTTTTTCTGTGTTCCTTGTTGTAGCACATTCGAGATTTCATGCAAACCTAAAGGAATAAATCAAATTAACTTCAGTTGGGTGACTGAGATAGCCATGCAATTGGACCACTCCTTCCTAGCCATTTTCCTGGATATTTCTTGTACATGAACACTGTAACCTCCTTGCCAAAATGTGGAAATGCCCATCATGATGCAGCTACAGTCATCCTTGTACTGGTAAGGGCACATCCTCTACATAGTGCAATAGTTCCTTTCCTAGAAAATATCTGTAATAAGCAGCTGCTAACATCCATCAATAAAGTGTGGTCCAAGGTGGTACTTCCCTAATACTATACAACATGTGTTTTCAGCAAACTATTGCTGAAAATTACTTTGTACTAGTCCATGCAAATTTCACTGTGCGTAAGATTCAGAATTCCGAATGTCAGGCAGGATTTGAAGCCCTTCACAAAACAGTGTACGAACTGTGTGATCTCCCTGTAAAAGATACTCATGAAAATTCTGCATACATTCATATATGGCCTTGGCTATGCTACATTCAGAACACCTTCTCCAAGAAGTGGGTGTGAGAACAAAACAAGTCTCCCTCAAAATTCTGTGTACATTGTAAAATGTGTTTTGATACACAAGTCTATGATGAGAATACCCTTGCTAATCTTCTGTTCAAGCAGCCCTACCACTTGCACTACAGAAAATGCATGACAATGAATGCTGACATATGCTTCTTCTATACACATTAAAGGTTAGCTAACTAAAATAAGTAATTATTTAACTACATGGAGCAGAGTCCTTCACAAGCTAACAGTTCCAGATCTAGTTAAGAAATCCACATTTTATGGAACCTGAAGGTACATTACCATATTCATAACAGCACCATATATGTTGACCTATCATGAGCCAGCTCAATCCAGCCTGTGCTCTCTCATCGTGTTTCATGAAGATCTCTTTTTAATGTTAACCTCCCATCTATACCTAAGTCTTAAAACTGGTATACATCCTAAGAGGCATTTTGAGTAATATTTCTGCACAACAGAGCACAACCACATCAGCAAAGACTTACAAGTGGACTGGATTTGAACATTACCAGCACAGCCAGCTCACTAAACTAACAATCAACTTGATCGAAGTTACAATTCACTTACCTCAGTATCAGTGTTAAAGCAATGTAAAATACTAGGACTTGTGATCCAAATAACCTCTAGAACATGCTTCTGCAGTCTGACCAACTCACTGCAAAACATCCTGTATACATTAACTATTAAACATTCCTTAATTTGGTTGCCAGTGCAATAACATTGTTAGAAGCTCTTGTATAATAACACATCTACTGCACAGGTAATACTCGTGAAAAAAGTTTGTTAAAATATTTTTTCCTAAACTTTTATGTCTTTTTATTAAATGATAATTGAAGTGGCAAACCACCATAAAATTTCAAGCACGATCCAAGTATGCAGAGTTGAAATTACTCTGCAGAACTCTGGGAAAATTTGAAAGATCTAATTTGATGTCATAACAATGTAACTCAACAGCAGGAAACTGTTAAAAAAAACTGGACATTGTATCATGGTTTTCCTCTTATACAGCTACAGAATATGATAACAGCATGCAGAAAATTTACACCAACACACAATGATGTTTCTATCAAACTGGGTAATATTTTAACAGAGACTCCTGTATTCTTCTGCATATTAATCTAATACACTTATCTGATTACTGTTGGCATTGAACAATTCTCAGTTTGCTGGACATTTACTGAAACCTAAGTAAGGCATATTCCTTCATACAGATTTTAAAAACAAATGCTTCAATTTATATTAAAACTTAATTTGATTATGGTTTTGCACAGACTCTTCATACCAAATGTAACCTACATCCATACAATTACAGCAGTTATCACATGCAGGCAGGTGGATATTTACAAATTTTTCAACAAATAAAGAGTGGCAAGTAATGCAAAGTACAGCATGCCTATGAAGAATAAGTCTACACCAAAATGTTAAAAAAAGTAACATTTAAATAGTTCTTACATGTGGCCTTTATAGTTCTGCATATCACTTGGTCTTTACGTTTATTTACTGCAGACACACTTTGTTACAAAGAAAGTCCCCAACACACTTCAGATGCCCTCAATACAAACAAAAATAGAGGAAGAGTAACCGTATACTGCTGTATTGTACTAAAATGATGTGAAATGGCAAATGAGGGTTGCACTTAGAATAGATGTACTCTGCTAGTTGGTAGCTACTAGTGTGAAAGAAAATGGTGTCACTGCAATTACTTCTTGAATAGCATAAGTGGAATTGTAAGTGCTACTGGAGAACAGAAAAAGTGGTTGAGGTAGACAGAAAGAAAGAAATCTGGAGCAACACCACCACCATCATGGGTAACCATTACATGTGTAATTTTGAGACTGAGAGAACAGTGCAAAATGTCAACAAGGGCTGACTAAGAAAACTGAGCAGTTCAACCAATAATGAAAGTGTTTCAGCCATACTGCAGAACTTCACACAAGCTCCATACCAGTGCCAGTGAGAATGGTGTCCCTAAAACCACCATCATTGCATTTTGTGGCATGAGAAGTGGAAACCACGAGTACCAAGCCTGCTCCATGCAATGAGTGAGAAAAATCCTGATCAGTAAAATGTATCTTGTGAGTGGTTTTTACAAATGTATGATGAAAGAGAATCTTTCAATATTTCACTGCTTTGAGTTATGAAACCGCTCTTAAAATTAATGCTGGTATCAAATGACACAACTGTTAAGTCCTAGGCCACCAGAATCCACACATACCAGAAAAACTACCAAGCATGTCATGTGGTGTGGTCTCTCTTCCAGAGGATTGATGCACCAATTTTTCTTTGCTGTAAATGCCAAGGGAAAAACCTGCTTCTCAAGGTTGCAGAACAACACTGTACCACCTACTAACAATTTGTTTTTGGAGAAAGAGTGTTACTTTCAAGATGGCATGGTACACCACCTCTTCATCACAGTAACCCAACAAGTGTTTTTAACGACCATTTTTCTGGAAGTTGGATTGGGCACAGGGAAAGGGCAGGCGATGCATCCATCCCAGTCTCCCATAGACCTGTACTTACGTGGTATTCTAAAGCATGCTGTGTACCCTTAAAGAGAGTAAGAATGCAGGACTTGAAACATAAAAGTAAAATTGCCTGTGCCATCATATGACTACAAAAAATAAAAGCAGTATGCTACTCTGTTGACACATCACTATCAACAGTGCACTGATGCTGGTGGTGCTTCAAACACTTGAGATGCAAACAGTTAAGCCACCTCCTGTGATTAAGAAGTTAGAATGTTACGCTCCAAAAGTGCGCATAACCAAATGACTCTCTGACCAATTCAATGACACAGATTACTTATTAAGAGCCTAAAAGGTCCTAAAGCAATCAAGAAATTCCCTGCATTTTATTAAAATGAATGTTCACTACCATGTTTATAAAGGCCTGCCACTTGCCCCTGTAACCAATCAGGAAAAGTCCAATTCAAGCCAATCAAGTACAAACACATTCCAAATGTGTTCTATGCTACCTTTCATATTCCAGTGATCTCACAGTGTTGTGATATTGCAGACATAAATCTAATGTTGCAAAGCTAACGACATTACAAATATTCCAACAAAAAGAGTCACAAATAAATTTTCTTTTGCACTTTGTTATATGTTCACCATATCAAACAAGCAGTTCTGGGCAGAACTTATGAACCCTACATCTAGTGTGAGAAATACACAAGTTCATGTTCCTCTGTGATTACCACTATAAAATTAAATCATGTACGTGTAAGCAGTTAATACACAGTCTGTCATTTCTACTACTGAAATGGATAGGACAATATTATATTACTTAGTACAAGAATGCCTCTAAAAATATCTTTACTCAGGAGTCTGTGTTTTCCCTGTACCCTAGTGAGGTCATTATAGCAAAATGCGGGATTTCTCTGCATGGTACAAGAACTGTCAATATGGGTTTTTCTTGCTTCCTAGCGAAATGCACTTATTTGGGATTTTTCAGAGTGATAGGATTCCCCAAAACAGAACGCATGAAGCAAGATGTGAGATGTAATATAAAACTTCTTCCCACCTACACATTTGCACAACCACTCTACTGTAATTAAGGAATGTAGGAAATTCATAAGGCAACACTGTAGGCTCCAACAATGTAATGTTCATAGAATATTTCATGAAAAACAAAAAACTGCTTCAAAGGTTGAAATATGGGTCTCTCTCTCTCACACACACACACAAATGTACACACCATGGTTACATCATCACCTACTTTCTTCCTTTTCAGGAAGCAAAGTAAAATGAACAGCTATAAAAAAAATTCCTTGAATGTATGAAGTGTCATGACCGCCTCTGTGGTCTAGTGGTCAGAGTTTCTGGCTACAGATACAGAGGTCCCGGGTTCGATCCCCGGCGCTACCAGATTTTCTAAGTAGTAGTGGGTCTGGAACGGGGTCCACTCAGTCTCGTGAGGTTAAATGAGGAGCTACTTGAATGAAAAAAGTAGCGGCTCCAGGTCTAGAAAACAGAGATGAACGGCTGTGGGGACCCGTTGCACTGACCACATGACACCCCTCTATCCGCAAAAGTTGGCACTAACTTCGCCGACCGGCGGCAGCCGCTCTGTTGGTATAGTTCGCGTGCGGACTAAGGCCACGGAGTTTAGTTTTAGTATGAAGTGTCATTGGAGGTTTATGTAATGCAGTCGTCAGAGTAGGCTAATAACGACAATTAAACCTTGAATACCAAATTTCACCAGAATTTATTTAGTAGTTCTAAAGGTGATCCTTCTGAAGGGAAGAACTTTGCCTTCCCTTCTGGCATCTACTTTGTGCAAGGAATTCATAACAATATTTAAAAATGCAGGAAAGGGGGGAAGCACAACAAAAAGTGTCAATGTATGGTAATCTAAATTACCACTTTTTGTTCAGTACCATACTCCACAGGTGTGGATCAAGGGCTTACTACCTTTCACAGTTGGTGTTCCTTCTGGCAAAGGGACACTTTCAACAAGAACAGCAGCTTTGGCCTTTTCAAGAACCTTTCCTTCCTTGGAATCTGTGTCAGCATGTGGTGGGATAGACATAACTCAACTGCAGATGAACCTGCTCAACAAACAGATCAGGTACTTACTTTACTGTTAACTGGGAATGCTCTGGACAGGAAATTACAATCATATATTGTCCACTGACAATGAGGCATCACCGTTTCATCTGTTAAGCACATACCTTAATCATAACATGCTTTTCACCATCACTTCTAGACCACTGATTCCCAAGTAGCCTCAGATCCATACCACGTGTCAAAAGGTGAATAACAAATCCAATCACACACTTTCCATCTAGTAATAATATTAATAAGCAAGAAATTTTGCCTGCATTTCTCCCACAAAGAAAGCTGTTTCTGGAAAGTGGCACAATGTAATCTTGTATGAGTACTCCATTTCCAAGCAACTGATTCCCTGCATCACCAGGATAGATGACAAATCGTACCATTTTAAATGACTACACAATGCCACATCCAGAAGACAGTAACCTTCAGCCTCCACCATAATTACTCCAAATTGCACAGATTTCTTCTACATGCATATACACATGCATACTTCAATATAAATATAAATATAAATATATATATATATATATATATATATATATATATATATACACACACAGGTTGGGCAAGAAGTCACCGTACACCGACCAATACGCAACAATAATTTGATTTGAATCACTTACGTACGCCTTGGTTACATGTCCAGTGAATCCGTATGTGCACCTTGACGCTAGACACACAAACGGATGCGCCTCCATGTCCTCTGTGACATACGTCGGAGCATTTTTGGAGTAATTGTGCGAAAGGCGTCTTCCACAGCTCTGCGCAAATCTTCGTTGTTGTTGTAGTGACGCCCAGCCACT
>Ga0123352_10011403_pt1 | contig 14004 bp, 5 predicted proteins | sample TergutLab28metaG_FD_89700 | JGI IMG/M metagenome (GOLD analysis project Ga0123352, IMG submission 89700) | Labiotermes labralis P1 segment gut microbial communities from Petit-Saut dam, French Guiana - Lab288 P1 | ecosystem: Host-associated > Arthropoda: Insects > Digestive system > Gut ...
AACCACATCCAGCAGAACCAGCGCAGCACACCACATGCAGTAACATACGTCTTGTTCTCCTGAAGATGGGCATAATGATGCCCGAAACATGTTGAGAAATTGTTAAAAATAAACATCTAACTGCTGCATCTTGTTGGTTTTCTCTCTCACTTCACGTAATATCCCTTTCCTCATGCCTGAGTGTAAACAGGCATGACGTAATACCTCTTCCTACATATCTAGAACAGGAAGTTAGAAATGGACCAGTAAAGTCCAACAAGCATGCAGGGTGTGGCAGAAGTTAATACAACGGCCTATATTCCTTTAGGTCCTTATTCAATCTGTAAAAGAATAATTCTTCAAGTTTACACATTATACTAGCGCCGAAAAAGCAAATACCTAATTCAAAATGCACGTTCTTTCAGCTTAAAACGTAAAAGTGAATGACGGATAATGCACGAGTTATTGAATCTAACTGACCAGTGAAATATATTTCGAATGCTTGAAGCCGAAGTTTCCTCAAAGCTATAACAGGTACCGCAGTTAGACAGGATCCTCAATCAGTACTTTCCACCACAGTTCACAACACTAACAAGTTCTTTCCACCACAGTTCACAACACTAACCAGTTCTTTCCACCACAGTTTACAACACTAACCAGTTCCTTCCACCACAGTTTACGACACTAACCAGTTCTTTCCACCACAGTGTACAACACTAACCAGTTTCTTCCACCACAGTTCACAACACTAACCAGTTCTTTCTACCACAGTTTACAACACTAACGAGTTCTTCCCACCACAGTTTAAAACACTAACCAGTTCTTTCCACCACAGTTTAAAACACTAACCACTTCTTTTCACCACAGTTTAAAACACTAACCAGTTCTTTCCATCACCGTTTACGACAATAACCAGGTCTTTCCACCACATTTTACAACACTAACCAGTTCTTTCTACCACATTTTACAACAATAACCAGTTCTTTCCACTAGAGCTTACAACACTAATCAGTACTTTCCACCACAGTTTACAACACTAACCAGTTCTTTCCACCACATTTTACAACAATAACCTGTTCTTTCCACTAGAGCTTACAACACTAATCATTTCTTTCCACCACAGTTTACGACGCTAACCAGTACTTTCCACCACAGTTTACGACGCTAACCAGTACTTTCCACCACAGATTACGACACTAACCAGTACTTTCCACCACAATTTACGACGCTAACCAGTACTTTCCACCACAGATTACGACACTAACCAGTACTTTCCACCACAGTTTACGACGCTAACCAGTACTTTCCACCACAGTTTACGACGCTAACCAGTACTTTCCACCACAGATTACGAAACTAACCAGTACTTTCCACCACAGTTTACGACGCTAACCAGTACTTTCCACCACAGATTACGACACTAACCACGATACTCGCAATCAGACAACATCCTGAAACATTTAAATTTATGTAGTAGACCAACAAATGCACATTGGTAAAATTTGCTGATGGTATGTTATTTATTGCTACATGTTTCAGACGCTATTGGCGACAGTCGTGGAGAAACCTTCTCGACAATACCGATAAAATAAAACGAACTGCCATATTGTATAAATAAATCCACTTTGCGGTATAATGAATTTCTCAAGTCAAAGGTCATAAGAATATCGGAATGTATATTGTTAAAAACATATGAAATTGTATTGTTAAAAACAATTAAATGTATTGTGTTTATGTTGCTGTATGTAGCAGTTATACACCGTGCAATAAAAATAAAATTAATGTAGCAATATGTAGAAACTATCACAATAGTATACGAACAAATAAATGTTCGCTGATACGCTGTCAGTTACATACCGTTTGAAAGGGTAGAGATGCGTATCACAGGGGAGATCGCTTGATAATAGGGCAGTGCTTTTGTAGGAGGCAGGAGGTAGGAAGTGATGTGTTTCAGCTATATCACTTATACAATAAGGCAGCTTGTTCTATGTTGTCAGTATTCTTGCGCAGATACTCTGACGATGGTCGCAATAGCTACCGAAAGTTGTAGTTAATAAATAATATACGATAAGCACACTTTATCATTGTGCATGTGCTGGTCTACCACAGAAACTTAAGTATTTCTGTAATACACGGTTATGGACACAAACTAAACCCTGTAACATTTCAGTCTCGCTCGTAACTCATCATCCTGAATGTTTCTTAGTATTATCTTACCCGTCTTTTCAGTCTTCAGAGGGGTCATCGTGCGTGCAACAGACTTATGTTAAAAACTGATTAATTTCTTGATTTTTCCCTTTCAAGCCACGTGCAAGCTTGTCGTATTATTTCCCTTCATCTAAGTCAGAAGGTCAGTTTGTCATATTCATAACATCTAGGCACTGCTAGTGGGCTCATAAAGCCAAGGATTTTAGCATGCGTGCTTGTTTTGTGTGTGTGTGTGTGTGTGTGTGTGTGCGTGTGTGCGTGGATATGCCCACGTGTTTTCAGTTTGCGTTTTTTTGTACCATAGTATTTGAATAATCTGCACTTTTACTCCTCTGGTATTCCGGATCCTAGCACGGGCACTCATTTCATGATTCCTGGACAGCCTGTAGGTAACGTCTGGACAGAATGTTAAAAAGAAGACAGCAGAATTCTTATGCATTCTTTGTCACTCGTCATTCACAATTTGACTCACGTAGACTATCAAGTTGACAAGAGAACTTGAATTTTCCTTGAGGCATTGAAGTATGTGGGGGTCTACAAGCTTCGCTCCACGCATCCTGAACCTCGGAGTTTGACAGAGCTCATTGGTCAACTCCACTCTCCTGCCGCTTTCCCCCCAATGAAGAGCACCTCTACTGTTTGATTGGAGGCTGGATGTGGGCCGAAGGTACCCTGGACGCTTTGGGGAAGAGAATATTTTTTATTTCCCTTAAATCGAATCTGGTTACCTGACCGTCTAGCTCGTTGCCCCAACACTTGAGTACCAAAGCTTTCTCCACGAAACACAAAACTAATTTCCTTCTTGATCAGTATGTAACCTAACGACACACCTGCAAGAGGCAAGTAAAGAAACGCTCTTCTCTGATTTGGGGAACTGCTGGACTTTCAAAAGATCAATAAATTCTCCATGTCTTTAAAATTAGTCCAGAAGTTCATTACTACGCTTACAAGAACTTGCCACTGGAACCTATCCAGAACTATTTGGGTCCATTTCGGAACCTCACACCGTGTTTGTTTTAAAGCAATTTATTATTATTTTACCTTCCTTCAAGTCTTCCAATCGGCACATTCCCCACAGCCATTAAATATGTTCTATGTACATCTTCCATCGTTCCACAATATCAGTCCCATTCTCTCTGTTATGTTATCCGTAATAATGAATGACGGAATTAAGAATTATTATGTCGTTAATGACCATTTGAAGAGGGAAACGCAATGCAGTTCCCAAAAAATGATATTCTATTTCTTTATAGGATCATTCTAGTCGATTTCAGTGGCCGCACATTCTAAGGCGTGGGTCTGCGGTCCCTCGCTTCCAGAGATTCTGAGTTCGAATCCCGCCGGTGGGAATTGATGCTTGTCTTTTGTAATTGTTGGCTATTTTAAGGTGGAGGATCACTCATCCAGAGGTGTCTTACCGAGTGTGGTGTTTTGGAGTGTGACAATGAGTAGGCGTAGAACCACTAGGGCTGTTGAGCCATAAGAATAAATGTCATTCTCTTTAAAGATAATTTGTAATTATTTGCACAATCTTTTATTGACATAAAGTGAAATGTTTATGAATGTTCAATCTTTGTGGGGTACGATGCCATGTAGTTGGAGTCTAGGTACCGTCTTTTCGGTGCACGTTTCTGTCTTCTTCTTCAGTGTAGTCCAATGACATACAGACAGCAAGTTCATCTGGAGTGTTATAATCTGAGTAAAATCCACAGACCAGAAACTTCACCTGTGTCACTCTAAGGACCTCAAATCTCGCTCCAAAATATTACGTTCATTCAACTAGCTGACATAAAGTTTGTAGGGCTCAGTGCGTTAAAACGGGAAACTAGTTCTACCATGTAAAGTAGTGCCAACTATAAAAAGCTTTGGTGAAGAGCCAAGATAAAAGTAAGATTTTATCACCCGGATGTCTGAATCAAGGAAAAGCGAAAGTCTTCTCTTGGCCGTATTTTATCAATATAACGGGGTGTGAACCAATGGCTGCTAGTCCTGAATGTAGTCAAAATGAAGAATTTCACTTGTATATACCGTTTTTAAATTGTGGATTTCCACTAACATTTTGGTACTCCGAAAGCACTAGTCTATTAGTGATGACTTTATTTGGAGTTTTCTGTCATTCTGGAACTAATTTTTGTATTCGGGCAGGACGGACTTTCTCTTTCCTGATCTCCATGCCACTTGTCCACGTTGAATTTGTCTGCTGCACTGAAGAAGAAAGAACCAGTTGTAATTCTTCCGAAAATTTGTTTCTTAGGTGCCAAAGTATAAGGCATTACCTCCCAGAACATAGCACTCCTTACACCCACAGCCATAAGAACCTCAAGTCTCGCCCGACCATCACTAATCGTACGGCACATAAAACCTCCCACTCTTTTTGATATCACACTGAAGGAGCCGGCAAGTCTGACTCTGCGTGGGGCAGCATATGATTTATTTAGTGCTCAATGTCACATACGCGTTTCGATCTCACACATCCACAGCAGTGTGCGCGCTGTGGGTCACTGAGGGGACAAGAAGAAAATAGGAGTAATATATGATTAAAACAGAGAAATAAAGATAGTTAATGAGAGGAATAAAATAATAATTACATAAAAATAAGCGGAAGGATAAAAATGAAAATTAAATTTATTGTTTAAATGTTATCTCCACTCTTTTAGTTATACAAGAATTCGCCATTTCATAATGTGTACTTGATTCCGATAGCTTGGTCCTGGAAGTGCCACTGAGGGCACGTTCCAATTCCGAACACAGCAATGCAATCTTAAGCATGCTAGGGGCCTAAACTGAGAAGTAATTTTGTCGGCTAGTGGTGGTCAACTGCTGGATTGAATCTCAGGCTTTTTAACCACTTTTTCAGTTATGTACTTAATGTAAGTCATTTAACGATACACTTTCAAACCCATAGGTTTTGTAGCAGAGTATATTAGTAATATTATTTATTGTCCGTCTTACACAACAATATGATGTAAATTTAAGTTATGTACAATGAATAAATCTATATGTTTCAACCCCTTGGGGCCATCTTCAGGCTTATAAAATATGAATCATACAGGGTACGTCTGAAGTAGTTAGTGTTCACCACGATGTGTTCACCACGATCATACATTCTTTACCTGTATTTTAACCAACTTTTTATAACATATATTTTATAACTAACGCACTGTAAACCACTGGATCCCGTAGGTAACTTCTTCAGAAGTACCCTGTATGATTCATATTTTATAAGCCTGAAGATGACCCCAAGGGATTGAAACATGTAGATTTATTCATTGCACATAACTTAAATTTACATAATATTGTTGTGTAAGACGGATAATAAATAACATTGTTATATTAGCACAACGGAATGGAACACCCACAATTTAGAGTATATTAGGATGAACTTTACTAACGAAATGGTATTTGGATGATAGTGGTCGTGACGTCATATAATGTGATCCCCGAACTTGCTTTGAATCAGAAATTGCAGGCAGCTCATTGCGAATAGCTGGTTATCGAATCATGATTCCAAAATGCTGCTCACGAATTCGAAGCAAGAATTCTGACCACTCCTGCGTGACATGCGTTTGTGCATGTTGCAGAGCTGAGAGCTGTCAGCGTTGAGACAGATGTGAAAGTGATAGCAGCTTTAGAGGAAACAATAATGACTGCTTTTAGGTAATGCCCTGTAATCCGTCTGGAGGGAGTAAGCAACTCACAATATTGGGGCTTTGCAGCTACACAAGCCTGCTCCGTACAGGCAACAGAGCTGTCTGCATGTATACTAAAACTGTCAACTACAAGGGATGAAGAACTACAATCTTGGGTGGTCAGCCGCATCATAGTGGACTGAATGAAAAGTCGGAGACTTTCTCTCTCTCTCTCGCTCTGTCTCTACCTACCTACCTTCCTGCCTACTACCTACCTACTTAACTGTCTCCCTACCTATTTATCTACCTAACTATTTACCTAACTGCCTCTTTTCTATCTATCTATCTCTCTATCTGTCTATCTATTTATGTATCTATCTATCTTTCTGTATATCTGTCTTTCTGTCTGTCTGCCTGTCTGCTTGCCTGTCTGTCTGTCTGTCTGTCTGTCTACCTTCAGGGTTGTAGTGGAAGTGGCGGTTAGCTTGTGGTACATATAGTAGCCAATAACAGTCATTTCTAGGCCCCAGAATATTCCACCGCATTTTTTCAAGGTGCGTTTCTAGTCGTACAAAGCTGGAGATAATATTGAGAAGTATTTCTTCCAGCATTATGGTTTAGCTAAGGTAAAAAGGCCGTTTGAACAGCCTGAAGCTTGTTACGGTCTCACCACGACACAAGATGCTAATCCTCTCATTTGTCACTTTCGGTGACCCGTAATTCTCCTAATTATGCAGTCATTTTCTTACTGCCAGCAAATACAGTGCGTTAACAATCTACTCGTTGTTTATTCTTTCTAGGTTTAGCTTCAGTCTCACAAATAATATAGAAGATTCTTCGGAAACTTGTGTTCTTGTGCTATCTGTGACAGCCACAATGAACGTTTGATCTGTGGAACTATCGATTAGCGAGTCTATACGCAATCGAGGTCAACCGGCTTCTGTGCTACCAAGGCTTGGAGTCTGGCTCTCAGAAGTCGGGAAGAAATAAAACGAAATCATTTTATACAATAACACAGAGTAAGCTGTCATTTCCTTTTAAGCTACGTACTTTGATTTATTGTATTACAGTACTCGGATATTAAGAAATAATATTGGTAAACATTTATTTTATAAACTTCAATGCATCTTATTCTGCGCTTTTATTGATTTGTTGTAACGACAATACATTAATTATGGCACCAATTAAAGATAGCGCACTTTCCTGACTTTCTTTTTCCTTTCGTCCTTGGTAATATACAGGGTCTTTATCATATTCTGCAAAGTGAAGCAAGTTATTTTAGACAGAGAAATTATCTAAATGTCATACATTAGAACCATAATGACAATGAGAGGTTTTGGATTTCGCTGCATTCTATTTGATACATGCAAAACAATAATGACTTCTCTTCAAAACGGAAATTGGTAAGTGCTTAAACATTCTTGTTAGACTAAATCAGGCTATAATGCAATCTATTACAGCACAGTCAGCAATTCTAAGACACGTGAGCCAATAATAAAAAAGTGAATGAAATATAACTCTTGAATGTCGTGAGAATTTTCTATGTTTTGGAAACGAAGCCATTATGAACTTAAAATTATGCGGCTTTTTTTCCATATAAACATGGACATTACTCGAATACTCCCATATCATTTATTTTATATACATACCTCAAATGGTCGAAAAATCGGACACTGTACTTCTAGGCAAGCTCCATTCCAAGGCAATCATCCGAAAATGATAACGCTACGTGTTTCGACTAAAACGATTAGCTATCATCAGGTTTAATTACAGGAATGTAGGGGCGTATATTTTACAGTATATTTCACGTTTGATATCTTAACCTTTAAGAATTAAAATACAATATATTGTAACAAGTATAGAATAACTGAGATGTAAAATTTGAAATTTACAAGAATTCAAAAAATAATAGAGTAATATGGTTCAGGCTCTGAGATATAAAATTCTGTTAAGCGATGTTTATTTATTCCAGTCCGATTTCGTTATATTGGATTATTTGAAACATGCGGAACACTTCAGTTTTGACAGGAAAAAGTGGGACAAATCGCATCGCACGCAAACACAACAAACACTTAATTTTTGTCTTGCAAGGGCCCGTTCTATAATCGCATTTTTCTTCAATATTTGATCGTCCGACAAAACCTCGAAGCTACCCACTTGAACCCCTTTCGTTTACTTTCTTAGACAGACGCCATTGCCGCCCTCCTGCACGCTGCGCGCGTCGTAACCCGCCTCTAGAAAATTTAATTTGCTTATGAAGAGCGGCGCCAGAGACTCTTTCGCTCAGCACTGTGGCATATCTCAGTATATATAGATTTTCAAATTATTGGGCCGAGTTGGAGCTACATCAGCTCTATCAGCTCGATCAGCACTTCACAGTTTGTATTTTCTTTAGGGATTAAGTTGACTCCCTTTCAGCTCCTCTACATTGTTACCAGGATATTATTATCATTATTATTATTATTATTATTATTAAAAAGTTGGTTCCGGTGGCCCTTATATCATAATTTATCATTGATGAGCGCCTTTAAAACATTTTTAAAAATTTTAAATAGCCAATTAACTTACACACCTTACGAATTTCGAAAAATGTGGCTAATGATAGACAAGTACAACAGTTCCATGAAATACAAAAAAAAAAGATGTGCATTATTTTTAATGTCAAAATAACAGACGAACTGTGAATGACATCATAGACTTTGAATTATCATAATTATTTAATATCTTAATAAGTTTATATGTCGAAATAAAACCGTGAAAAATACTTACATTCCCTACAATGGAATATTTGTTAATTACAGATACATACTTGTACCTATATCGATTCTCATAGCCCTAAATCAGCTGTGATGTCACTCAGAAACCAAGCTCCTTCTTGGTTCTGGAGATCTGTGTAGGATGTTATCATAATTCTAGGGTATTTTTTAAGTATTTATCTGTTATTTCATCAAGAACTTTTGTTACTCTGTTGAGCCATGTACAAACCCCTGGCTCAACACAGTAACAAAGCATATCACAAATGTGTGAGATATTTATGTAATTCCAAAGACGACAAATCACTGGTCTTGATTTGGTGGACGCCTTGAGACTGAATGATGTCTTTAGAAAACCACTCATGCCGTAACAAATCGAAATGCTCTGTACTTTTCGGATGGAAGCTCCAATGTTTGCTGGAGATTTCTCTAATTTGCTGAAACTCCACACATTTTATCCATTACGTGTTTAAATGAGAGTGATAGCGCTGTACGATCCGTTACATTTTAAAGAGTATAAACTTATAAGGGATTATGTGGAATTATACATAAGGTCTATTCAATTGCCATTGGTGTAGTAACAATTACAACTTCCCTGTGAAAATCCAGTGGCCCAATAAGAAAATTTTAACAAAGAACACGACAAAGGAGAAGATTTTATTCAGCGTTGTTTTATGAAACACAATTCTTTTAATTATTTTTTAATAAACCGGAATTATGTGCCGGTTCAGTCCTCTCAAACAGTATCAGTTTGACTACCGTCGACTACGAACGTCCTGATACCAGAATGTTGTGTAAACATCAATTATAATTGCTAACACATACGGTAGACCTATCGTCACATGTACGGAAATCCGTCTGAGGGTAACAGACAACCAAATTTTTAAGCAAGGCATTCCATTTGTGTTTGAATACACTATTAATAAAACTTAAAAAAAGTCTAGACGCAACTTTATTAATAATGTATCATCAGCTACATGTTTCGGCTATGTAAGTCATCTTCCGGATGAATACACAATTGCAGTATGAACTGTACATTACAATGCAGTAAGTGACTTCCACGATATCTCATCCTACATCATAATGGAATATTATAAGCATTAATATACATCAAATAGTTTTTAAAAAATTTGTATAATCTGTAAATTAAAACTTTAAAATTTAGGTAATTTAGATAAGACGGGATCTCGTCGAAACCACTTACGGCATTGAAATGTACAGTTCATACCACAATAGTGTGTTCGGCCTAAAGATAGTTTTCAAAGCCGAAACATGTCGCTGTTGAAAAATTACTAATAAAGCTGCGTCTAGACTCTTTTTCTTATAAGTTTTATTAATTTCAAACCAAACAGGGGCAAGGAGCACGAAGTGAAAGTCATTGCCCCTGTTAGGTTAAAACCTTTCTGTGTAGGGGGCGCAAAACTAGAGAGATAAGACTGTGCCTTATACATGTTTGACAGGAACATGAATTAACGTTAAAGAGTTTGGTGTGTTGTCTGGGCCTTAATGTTTTCGTACTTGACAAATGCCTCATAAAGAGAAACACAAAGTAAAGGTAAAGTTTGCCTCATCAGCAGGCTATGCTGGTCCATTGAGGGGGGATAGAGATATAGCTCTACTCTTTCTTTAACCTCGGCGCTAGGTGGTGTTGTGTAGTCAACGCCACGCCCCGGCTACTTAATCCCCTTTACCCATTCTGCAGGAGAAGGAAACAAGTCGCATAAAAGTAATAAGTGTTACGTGCTACATTTTAATTCCCGCGGATGGCATTTTCAAGAACCTAGTGCAGCTGTTGACAGAGCGATACTGTGTGTCAGTACCTTCTACAAGAGGAGGAAATGGTGCTTCCTTGCACCGTCCATAAATAGGCAGATTTGGAAAATACAAACAACAGCGCTCTACTCTGATTTTAATTATATTAAGATCTCATTACTGTCACACGTCTCGCTTCCAATCTAACACGGTATTACAAGACAACAATTGTTAAGCGCCCAAACTATCCCAACCACATGCCCTGATGTATCGAGCGCGGAGAAAGTGTTATACTTCGACAGGGATCGCGTAGCGGGTAATATCTTTGTTGCATCCACGTTTTTTTCCATAGAGAAAGGACCCGGTACAACGTTCTGTCTCACTCCAACGACTGTCCATTCTTGTAGTTGCTTATTAAATGGAGTACAGTATCCCTCAGTACCCAGTTCACGACCCTTCGCTTGCACTAGATTCACAAATTAATGAATGATTTTTAATTTGCGGGTTAGTCTGTTTCTCACCCAGCTCCTTTCTCGCCAATCAGTTGCTGTTCCCAGCACCTCTGCAGACAGACCTTCAAAGCTGTCTGCCAGCATCCGATGTTTTGTCCTTTGACCAACAATTAATATAGACGAACTTACTTTCTAAATAAACAGTAAGCCATGTTCGTGTTACAGTTATGTTTATCAAACGGATGGTACCAAATTTTATGTACTTTTCACGCAACTATAATGATAAAACTATTGTTTTCTTTGTATGGACTGATGTATAGGAATGTCATTTTGTGCAGCAATTACCGAATACCTTCATTTCTTAATGATTGTTTACTTATGTCTTTTATTAAGATGAACTTCTTATGTTTGGGGAAAAAGTTTAGCCCTGTGAATCAAATTACAATGTTTAAAACTGAAAGTAACAGGAAAGTAATTTCGTTGTTACACCGTGCATATTTTCGAGTTACTCAATTATTATACCAACTACTGCATATATATAAAATTTATAAAATTTACACACTAAAACATTGAAACATTAAAAATGCTCCGACATGTTTCGGTCCTAGGACCATCATCAGGGAGCCATATCGTCCATGCTGTAGTCACACTATAAAAAGTCACAGGTTAATTTAATTGTGCCAGTTGGGTATTGTGGCAGCATGCCGTGTTGTGTAATGTTATGTTGCGAAGAGTGTCCTGTTACGGATGTGCATTCTATGCTTCGTTGCGTTCGCAACGAAGCACAGAATGCACATCCGTAGGATTCTGATTTCAGTGTGTTGCAACTGGCGTGACAGACATTTTAGAAATGGGCCATCGCCTCAGGCTACAATACTCACAGTCTCTCGGCGTGTGAACCTCCCCCAGTTTTCCGATGGAAAGCTGGGAATTGGAACATCGTCTTGGTCCTTTAGAAGGAATTATTTTCTGGGCAGAGACGGAAAGTAGCGCTCTCTAGACAGCATATCACTCACTCCTTCCCACTCGAAAACAAAGAGAGTTCCGTTCTCCGAAATTTCGTGGATTTTTAGCCTGAGACTATCGACGGTGTTCACAATAGCAGCCACGTATGACGTAATTTAGAATAGGCAGAAGTTTATCTTTGAGTATCATATTTAGACCTAATTCATGTGAAGAGATTACATAATGGTCATAATACAGACATGCATATTAAAACTTATGCTGACTGAGCCATCTCGTTTTTTAAGAATGTAAAACAATCAAAAGCAGTACGTGCCATTTCCCTACATTACAATTGGCCGAAACAATCTCAGTTGTCACGTCTTCATTAGCTCTTACACAGACATATGTGGACGAAAGAGATCGCCAGCATGTGCAGGGGTTTGCTGTCTCCTGAAATGGAGGATATGCTCAGATAGTACCGCCTTCAGTCAGCACAAGATCTTACATTCTCCTTGCACAGGAAAATGTATGAGTTACCGCAGGAAGGATATACAGACTGTGTCACGAAAATGAAGCAACGGAAGTTGATTTGTTTGCCCCAGCAACGTTCCATACAACATCATGAAACTTTGCTCTGGTTGGTTGCTACGGTGAGCAGACAGATGGCAACAGGACGGTGGCACAGGACGTTAAATTTTACAAACTCCGTTACATAAAGCTGAAGCCTGCTTCCAGTGTAGTCTTCAGGTTACTTCCGGGAACACATTTCCGTACGGAGCATGCAGTAGAACTCATGAAACTCTTGATACTAAATTTGTTTATGCCTTTTTGTCTCCAAAAAAGCATTAACAAATTTAAAGGCCCAGTCTTTATCGTGCAAGCAATACAAGCAATACAAGCAATACAAGCAATACTGTCCCTCTCGGCTATAAAAACCAATTTCTTAATATTGTACAACACAAAATTCGCTCTTTGTTCTGAGATACTTAAAAAACACACACAAATACATTCTGTGGGCAACACGTAGAATCAATGAATGTTCAACCTGGTGGTACGTAAAGGATCCGCTAGGCTGTAAAAGGTTAGTACAAATATTTCTTTGTAACAAAAAAAATAGAACATGTTCATTAAGCTCATATACACTACGGACTTTTCAAATTTATTTTCGTGGATTTTGTAATGTCGAATTCCACCGCCAGATTGTATTTTCTGTAATGAAACATTTGTATTTCACCCTCCTGCCTTGTTCAATTTTTTTTATCTTCCAACTTCCTTTCTCAAGTAAAGTCTGGACTCATTACACCATTATACATTCTCATTTTTTAATTTATATTTATTCTTAAAGTTTCGTCATCTGAATTTTGGTAGACATTTCCACTAGTCGACACTTTGCTACCACATAGACGTTCTGGTCAAATCAAAGCCTATTTTTAGAGTGCTTTTGCAGTTTTTATCGTATTTATACCATATTTTATGCTCTAAATTTCTATTTATATCACCTCATTTCACATAATAACCATAATTCTGTAGAAAATAACCTGATGTAATTAGAAATATAAAATAATGCATTACACTTGTCATTAATTTCGCCACGCAGGACATCAGAACGGTAATATTGCGAACCACGTTTCTCAGTTCTGTACAGTACGAAGTAGGAAGGGTGGTATAGCACACAGAATTATACAGGCATCAACTGAATTTTCGGTGCAAAACAAGAGGAACATTTTATCTAAATAATGGAAATGTAATACCAATTGTTTTGTGAGTGTATCGCGTAACAAGGGACGAGGGTGTGGGCGAACGCGCGAAAAGTTTCTCTGTACTGACTAAGCCACAAATTTGAAATTAATACAAATTGGGCGGCAGGTAGAATTGCACAACACGAGTGGTTATAGCACACACGCAGTGTATGTAATATGTTTTATTGGTATTTATAATTCGGTTACCTGGCTTATCGATTTTTGGTCAATGCACAATAATATTAATTACAATAAAGCTTAGGTTTATTAAATGTTGAAGACAATACCCTTGTGCATATCTCACTAGATATTACTTACTTACTCCATGGTGGAGAGTCCTTCTTGAGAAGCTAACTGGTTTGCAGCTAGTCAAGAAATTCCCCGCATTTCACGGAACCCGAAGGTTCATTACCTCACTCACAAGCGTTCTCCACCTGTCCCTATCCTGGGCCCGCCCAATCCAGTCCATATACCCACATCCCACCTCCTGGAGATCCATCCTAATATTATCCACCCATCTACGCCTAGGTCTCCCCAGTGGTCTCTT